>Ga0209770_10001157_pt1 | contig 13759 bp, 10 predicted proteins | sample LauGreSu1BDMLBDD_2_FD_187572 | JGI IMG/M metagenome (GOLD analysis project Ga0209770, IMG submission 187572) | Freshwater lake microbial communities from Lake Michigan, USA - Su13.BD.MLB.DD (SPAdes) (version 2) | ecosystem: Environmental > Aquatic > Freshwater > Lake | place: Lake Michigan, USA...
CCCGCCGCATGAACCGCAGCATCGCGTCCTCGAGCTCCTTGGGCGCCATCTGGCCGTGGCCGACCGAGATGCGGGCGCCCGGCGCGAGCCGCTGCAGGTCGTCGGCCACGCTGAACAGGTCGCTGATCCGGTTGTGGACGAAGAAGACCTGCCCCTCGCGCGCGAGCTCGCGCAGGATCGCCTGCTGGATGCGGCGCTCGTTGTAGGGGATGACCTCCGTCACGATCGCGCGCCGGTCGGCGGGCGCGGTGGTGAGCGAGCTGATGTCGCGGAGCCCGAGCATGGCCATGTGGAGCGTGCGCGGGATCGGTGTCGCGGACAGCGTCAGGACATCCGCCGTGACGCGGAACTCGAGCAGCCGCTGCTTGTGCTCCACGCCGAACCGCTGCTCCTCGTCGACGACGACGAGCCCGAGGTTCCGGAACCGCACATCCTTCGAGAGCAGCCGGTGGGTGCCGATGATGACATCGACCTTGCCCTCGCCGAGCGCATCGAGCGTGGCCCGCTGCTCGGCGTCGGACTTGAAGCGGCTCACGCTTTCGACGCGGAACGGATAGCCGCGGAACCGGTCGCGGAAGCTGCGCTCGTGCTGCTCGCAGAGGACGGTCGTCGGCACGAGCACCGCGACCTGCGCGCCCGCCTCGACGGCCTTGAACGCGGCGCGGATCGCAACCTCGGTCTTTCCGAAGCCGACATCGCCGCAGACGAGCCGGTCCATCGGCCGCGCCCGCTCCATGTCCCGCTTGGTCGCGGCGATCGCGGTGACCTGGTCCTCCGTCTCCTCGTAGGGGAACTGCGACTCGAATTCGCGCTGCCACTCGGTGTCGGCCGGAAAGGCGATGCCCCGAGTGGCGGCGCGCGCGGCCTGCACGCGCAGCATCTCGCCCGCGAAGTCGCGCGCGGACTCCTCGGCCTCCTCCTTCGCGCGCTTCCACCGGCGCCCGCCGAGCGTCGACAGCTTCGGCCGGGCGCTCCCGGCGCCGACATAGCGCTGCACGAGCTCGATGCGGGTCGCGGGGACATGGATCTTCGCGCCCTGATCGAACTCGAGCGTGAGGAACTCCTGCGCCGGTTCGTCCTTCGGCGCGCCGTCCGGCCGGATGAGCTGGAGCCCGACGAAGCGCGCGATGCCGTGGTCCCGGTGGACCACGAAGTCGCCGGGCTCGAAGGAGAGGAAGGCATCCTTTGCGCGCGCGCCCGCAAGCGTCCGACCGCGGCGGCGCACGGGCGCGCGGTGCAGGATCTCGCTCGCGGGCACGACCAGCGCGGGCGCGGGATCCGAGTCGATCGCGAAGCCGCGCGCGAGGTGCCCGACCGGCAGCGCGATCCCGCGCACCGGTCCGTGCTTCGCGAGCAGCTCCGCCATGCGCGCGCGCTCGCCGTCGTTCTCGCAGACGACGACCGCCGTGCGGCCGACGGCGAGCGCAGTGGCCTCGCCCGCCGCAACCGTCGCGTCCTCGTGGAACGCCGGCAGCGCGCGCGCGCCGAGGCGCATCGCGCCGCCACCGGCGGACCCGAACGCGTGCAGCTCGATCGTTGCGCGCGACCGTCCGGCAAGCGCCGAAAGCGTCGCGGGCGGCCCGTAGACGCCCCGTCCGTCGCGCACGCGGTCCCAGTACGCGCGCGCCTGCTCGATGATCTCCGACATCTCCGACAGGACCGTCACCGTCGCGGGCGGCAGGCACTGCGCGAAGTTCCTCGCGCCGGCGCCTGTCTTCGCGTCGCCCAGGACGGCATCGAGCGCCACCGCGACGAGCTCCACGCGATCGACCTTGCGGTCGGAGGCCTGCGTCGCGATGTCGATCTCGAAGATGCGCTCGACCTCGTCGCCGAAGAAGTCCAAGCGCACGGGCGCGCCTCCGCCCGGCGGCGCGATGTCGACGATTCCGCCGCGCACGGCCACCTCGCCGGGCGACTCGATCGACTCGACGCGCCGGTAGCCGCCCTCGACGAGCCATCCCACGAGATCCGCCGGCTTCACGCGCGCGCCCACGGCGATGTCGCGCACGATTCCCTGCATGCGGCTTTCGTCCGGAACCGCCTGCATCAGCGCCGCGACCGGCGCGACGATCACCCGCGGAGGCTTGCCCTCCGCGAGCGCGCGTACGACGGCCAGCCGGGCGACGGTGAGCTCCGCACTCGGACTCGACTCGCCAGGAAGCACCTCGATCGCCGGGAACGGGACGGCCTCGACGCCGAGCGCGCGCAGCTCCTCGACCGCGTCGTCGGCCTCGTCGAGATGCGCGACGACGAGGACCACGCAGCCCGACGCATCCGCCTGCGCGGCGGCGGCGCACGCGACGAGCGAGGGCACGCTGCCGGCAGACCCTTCGACCGCCGTCGTCCCCCGCCGCTCGACCGCCTCGCGGACGATCGAATCGATCGGCCCGTCGAGGACCGGCGCAAGCGACTCCCGAAGGCTCGGACTCATCGGCGGTCCCGTCCGCCCACAACGGCGTCGCCGCGCAGCCCGTCCAGCGTCGCGTCGCCCAGGCCTTCGACGCGCGCGAGGTCGTCGACGGATTGGAACGGCGCCCGCGCCCGCGCCGAGACAATGCGCGCGGCCAGCGCGGGACCGACGCCGGGCAGGAGCGCAAGCTCGTCGCGGTCTGCGCGAGCGATGTCGACCCGGTGCCTTGGAATCTGGAGCGGTGCACCGCCCTCGGCCGCGAGCGGAACCGCGGCCGAGACCGCGGTGGCGACGAGGACGACCGTCCCCCACAGCACGAGGGATCCGGTCGACGCCAGCGGCCGGACTTCCCGGCTCACGCCGCGCCCCCACGCGTCTGTCGCGAGCCGGCGGCGTCACCATGCACATCGTCGTCGGGGTCGGTTCCGCGCGCATCCCCGTGCTCGAGCCGCCCACGAACCGCGAGCAGCTCCTGAAGCACGGGCTTCACCTTTCCGTCGCGATCGATCAGGCCATCGGTCGCCGTCGCGGTGTCCTGCAGCCTCGACCACCAGGCGCCCTCGATCCACTTGCGCGCGAGCGAGAGCTTGAGCATCTCGCCCGCCCAGCGCGACTGCGACTGCGGCGACCACGCGCCGTGCCAGCATCCGAGCGCGCCGCCGTCACCGGCGCTCGGCACACCGAAGCCGCTCACGAAGACCGGAAGTTCGCGCCCGAGATAGCCGTCGAGCAGGTCCCCGACCGTCAGCAGCTCGCGTACCGGGTCCTGACCGCCCGCATGGACGAACCTCACTCCCGCCGCGAAGAACCCAAGGTTTTCGCCCACGATCCGCTGCAGGAACGATGTCGGCCACGCCGCCCCGCGCGCGCCGCCCCAGGACTCGGCCGCGGGCGACTGGATCTCGAGCACGGCCTTTGCGTCGCGCCGGGCGTCGCGCACGGCGGCCGTCGCGGTCCGCACGAGCTCGATCATGCGCTCGATCCCGTCGGCGCGCCAGGAAGGCAGGTTCGCACCGCTTGCCGTCAGGAAGAATGGCGTCACCGCCTTGTACCGTTCCGCCACGAGGCGCGCGTGGTTCCAGAAGTACTCGCGGAACCGCTTGGCATCCCCGTGCTTGGCGAGCACATGGTCGGGGATCCCGCACGGGCCGCCGTGCTCCGAGGGGCCGAAGTCGACGATCGGCCCGAGCACAAGGTGCTTCTTCTCCGCATGCGCCCACTGGACCCACGCGTCGATCCGGGAGAAGTCCGGCTTCCCCGGCCTCGCCTCGATGACCCTCCACGGCGTCCGGAGCGCGATGACGCCGAACTGTCGCGCGACGGCCGCCGCGTTGCCGGCGGGCGCGACCATCGGATCAACGCACAGTCCGACCGAACCGCTGCCGATCGGCCGCGACGCGAACCGCTTGACGAGAAGGAAGTGCGCGTGCCGCTCCGCGAGCCGCTCGCCCGCGGCGACGCCGATCGCGATGGCCCTGCGCGCGACGGTCTCGGCCTCGACGGGATCGGTGCAGCGCAGCGCGGCGCGGAACTCCTCGCGCGCGAGCTCCCACTGGTGAAGCGCCTCGCCGCTCCGCTGCGGGTTCCACATCTGCCAGGACTCGCTCTGCAGGACGAACTGCTTGATCAGCCAGCGCGCGATCTCGATGAAGAGCTCGTAGGGCTCGTCGGCCTGCGGCAGGAAGCAGGTCTGCAGCACGATCCGTCCGGCGGATCCGGTGTCGACAAGCAGCGCGAGGCCGACCGGCTGGTCACGCTCCGGCCGGCAGACGATGACGGGGCCGCTCGCATCCGTCTCGACGCTCACGCCCCCCGCCGTCGGCCGGCCGTCCGTCCCGACCACATACGCAGACCTGAGCGACCACGACCGGCTTGCGCCGGTGCCGTCTGGGCCCTTCGGATCATGGACGCGGAATCGGATCACCGGGGCGGACCGAGTCTCTGGTGCGTAAAAATGCCGCTCGCCGGGCGCACGAGCGACCGGCGGCGCGGAGTGTACCCTGTCGCGCGATGGTTTCCTCCGCTCCACGCACGAATGCGTCGCCCGTCTTCCGCACCGCGCTCGCGCTTCCTGGCCGCCGCGAGGGAAAGGTGCGCGATGTGTACCGCACCTCGTCCGATCCTGCGGCACCGCTCCTGATCGTGGCGACGGACCGCCTCAGCGCATTCGATGTGGTGATGCCGACGCCCATCGCCGGAAAGGGCCGGCTCCTGACCGAGATGAGCCTCGGCTGGTTCGGTTTCCTCCGCTCGCGCGCGATCGTCGGCGACCATGTCCTCGGCACCGACCTTTCGTCGGTGGCCGGGCTCGGCGAAGCCGACCGGCGGCAGCTCGAGGGACGCTCGATGCTCTGCCGCGCCGCAGCGGTCGTTCCGATCGAGTGCGTCGCGCGCGGCTACCTGGCCGGAAGCGGGTGGAACGAGTACCGCGCCGACGGCACCGTGTGCGGCATCCCGCTCCCGAGCGGGCTCGTGCAGTGCAGCCGGCTGCCGGAGCCGATCTTCACCCCTGCAACGAAGGCCGAGCAGGGGCACGACGAGAACATTTCGTTCGAGCGCGCGTGCGAGCTCGTGGGCGCGCCGCTCATGAAGCGGCTGCGCGACCTCACGCTGCGGATCTACGCCGCCGCCGCCGAGTACGCGCTCGAGCGCGGCGTGATCCTCGCCGACACCAAGTTCGAATTCGGGTTCGCGCTCGGCGCCGACGGCCGCCCGACCGACGAGCTCATCCTCGTCGACGAGGTCCTCACGCCCGACAGCTCGCGGTACTGGCCCGCGGACGACTACGAGCCCGGACGAGACCAGCAGAGCTTCGACAAGCAGTTCGTGCGCAACCACCTGCTGCAGCTCGTCGCCGCAGGCAAGTGGAACAAGGAGGCGCCGGGACCGCAGCTGCCGACTGATGTCGTCGACGCGACCCTGCAGCGCTACGAGGAGGCGCTCGCGAAGCTCGCGCTGCCGCCGTTCCGTGGAGGGGCGCGATGACCGCGCGTCTCGTCGACGGCAAGGCGCTCAGCGCCGCGGTGCGCGAGACGCTCGTCGCGCGCATCGCCGCGGCCGGACGGCCGGTCCGGCTCGATGCGGTGCTCGTCGGCAGCGACCGCGCCGCTGCGATCTACGCCGAGAACCAGGCGAAGACCTGCTCGGCGGTCGGCATCGACTACCGCCTGCACCGCCTGCCCGACGGCGCCGGCTACGACGACATCGCGGGCCGCATCCTGCTCCTCAACACCGAGGACGATGTGCGCGCGATCATGCTTCACCTGCCGCTTCCGGCAGGCGTCGATGTCGAGCGCATCCAGTCGCTCATCGCTCCCGAGAAGGATGTCGAGGGCGTCAACCCCGCGAACATCGGCAATGTGGTCTACGGGCGGCGAAGCCTCGTCCCCTGCACGGCGCTCGCGTCGGTCGAGATGATCGAGTCGACCGGCGTCGAGCTGCGCGGCTCGCGCTGCGTCATCGTCGGTGCGTCGAACATCGTCGGAAAGCCGATCGCGGTGCTCCTCATGCGCGCCGAGGCCACCGTGATCTCGACCAACAAGTTCACCCGCGGCATCGCCGACCTGACCCGTTCGGCGGATGTCCTCGTCGCGGCCGCCGGCGTCCCCGGGCTGATCCGGGGCGACATGGTCAAGCCCGGCGCCGTCGTGATCGATGTCGGCATCAACCGAATCCAGGGGCCGGATGGCAAGCCGATGACGGTCGGCGATGTGGCCTTCGACGAGGTCCGGGCGGTCGCCGGCCACATCTCGCCCGTCCCCGGAGGCGTCGGACCCATGACCGTCGCCATGCTGCTGCGAAACACGGTGGATGCCGCGCTGCGATAGCGGGAATCCCCGGTAGCATGGGTCCGTCGAAAGGACCACCATGCCCGCACTCGCCACGATCACCGTCGCCGCACTCCTCGCGCTCCCGCAGAACGGCATTCCCGCCACCGCCATCAAGCCCGCCGCGCCGCAGCCCGCGCAGGCCGCCGCCGTCCAGAAGCTCGGCGTCGGCGACCCCGCGCCCGCGCTCCAGTACGACGAGTGGATCAAGGGCGACAAGGTCGCCGCGATCGAGAAGGGCAAGGTCCATGTCATCGAGTTCTGGGCGACCTGGTGCGGACCGTGCATCGCGGTCATGCCGCACCTCTCCGAACTCCAGAAGAAGCACCCGGAGGTCGTCGTCGTGAGCGTCGCCGCCAGCGAGCGCGGCAAGGACGAGTCGTCGAAGATCGAGAAGGTCAAGAAGTTCGTCGAGGAGAAGGGCGACACCATGTCGTACCGCATCGTCTACGCGGGCGACCGAGAGAAGATGTCGAAGCCCTGGATGCAGGCCGCCGGACAGAACGGCATCCCCTGCGCCTTCATCGTCGACAAGGACTCGAAGATCGCGTGGATCGGCCACCCGGGCACCATGGACAGGCCGCTCGAGCAGATCGTCGCCGGCACCTGGGACGCCGCGGCCGCCAAGAAGCTGTTCGAGGAGGAGCGCGCGGCCGAGGAGATGCAGATGAAGCTCGGCATGATGCTGCGGAAGGCCAACTCCGACGGCAACTACGAGGAGGTCGTCGCCACGATCCGCGGCATGCTCGAGAAGAACCCGAGCGACGGGCTGAAGTTCCAGCTCTTCGAACTGCTCGCAGGTCCGGCCAACAAGCCCGACGAGGCGTGGAAGCTCGGCGAGGAGCTCGTCGCCGCGAACAAGTCGAACGCCATGATGATGAACCAGATCGCCTGGACGATCGTCGACCCCGAGGGCGCGGTCAAGACGCCGAACCTCGCGCTCGCCATGAAGGCCGCCGAGGCAGGCGTCGAGGCCTCGAAGAACAAGGACGGCTCGATCATCGACACGCTCGCCCGCGTCGTCTTCCTCAAGGGCGATGTGACGCGCGCCATCGAGCTCCAGAAGAAGGCCCTCGACGCCGCCCCCGCCGGCCCGATGAAGGAGTCCATGAAGAAGACGCTCGAGGAGTACGAGGCCGCCCTCAAGAAGGCCTGATTTCACCGAGCGACCGCAACAGTGGCGGGCGCCCGCGATCGCGGGCGCCCGCTTCGCTATTCTCCCGGCATGTCGAGTTCGAGCAGGTTCGGAGGTTCGCTGACTTCAGGGCTCAAGCGCCAGGTGGTCGTCGTCGGCGCAGGCATCGTCGGTGCGTCGACCGCCTGGCACCTCGCGCGGAAGGGCTACGCGGTCACGCTCCTCGACCGCGAGCAGCCGAAGGCGCTCGCGGACGGCGCGAGCGGCGGCAACGCGGGGCTCCTCTCGATCGGCCACTACCCGCTCACTCGGCCCGGCGTCTCGTGGCGCGGCCTGAAGTGGATGTTCTCGCGCACGGCGCCCCTCTACATCAAGCCGCGGATCGACCGCGAGCTCGTCTCGTGGCTCTGGAACTTCCACCTCCACTGCAACACGCGCCACCTCGACCGCTGCATGGAGGTGCTCTGCGCGATGGGCTGGCAGACCCTCGAGGTGCTGGAGGGGATCCTCGCCGAGGAGTCCATCTCGTGCGACTACGCGCGGGACGGCTGGCTCGATGTCGTGATGAAGCCGGAGAACATGGCGAAGGCCGAGGCCGAGGCACGGAGCCTCGAGCGATTCGGCTACCGCTGGGAGCGGATCGACGGCGACGCGCTGCGACGCCGCGACCCCTGCTTCACCGGCGATGTCGCCGGCGCGATCCACATGAAGGACAGCGCGCACTGCGCCCCCAACGACCTGATCGCGGGCCTGATCCGCGCGCTGCCGCGCCATGGCGTCACGATGCGCTTCGACGCCGCCGTCAAGTCATTCCGCCAGTCGCGCTCCGGCGCGGTCAGCGCCGTGGACCTCGAGAGCGGCGAGTCGATCCCCGCCGACGCGGTGGTCCTCGCAGCGGGCGTATGGAGCGACGGCCTCGCCCGCCTCGCAGGCCTCAGGATCCCCATGCAGGGCGCGCGTGGATACCACCTGCAGTTCGACTATCCCGAGCACGATGCGCCGCCACTTCCATCGACCGGCATGGTGCTCCACGAGACCTTCGTCGCGATCACGCCCATGCGCCGCGAGGGCCGTCAGCAGCTTCGGCTTGCCGGCACGCTCGAGATCGGGCCGCTGGGACAGCCTTGGATGCCCGAACGACTCGGGATGCTCGTGAAGGGCTCGCGCTCGTACCTCGCCGGACTGGACAGGCTCGTGCCGTCCGGAGAGTGGGCCGGCTACCGCCCCTGCACCTCCGACGGCATGCCCGCGATCGGCGCCGTCCGCTCGAAGCCAGGCCTCTTCGTCGCGACCGGGCACGCGATGATGGGCATGACGCTCGGGCCCGTGACGGGAAAGGCCATGGCCGAGATCGTCGCGGGCGAGCAGCCGTGCTTCGATGTCTCGATGCTGTCGCCGGAGCGCTTCTGAGCAGGCAGGCGATGGCGCGGGCAGATCACGCCGCGTTCCGACGGCCCTACTCGTTCGCCTCGCTGGAATCCGAGCCTGTCTCGCCCTCGTCGCCTTCGCCCGATTCGGTTTCCTGGCCATCGAGAACTCCGAGCGCCGCCTCGAACGCAATCATCGCGCCGAGCCGCGCCGTGCGGTCGTCGATGTCCAGTGCGGGGCACAGTTCCGCGATCTCGACGCCGCGCACGCGGCCGGACGCCATGATCCCGCGGAAGACGCGCCGAAACGCGGAGTCCGGCGCGATGCCCATGGCAATCGGCGCGCTCACTCCCGGCGCGAACGCCGCGGCGAAGACATCGAGGTCGACCGAGAGGCAGATCTCCGCCTCGTCGACGCCGTCGTTGATCGCCTCCATGACGATGTCGATCGTGTCGAGCGCGAAGCCGTCGGCGTCGACGAGGGTTGCGCCGATCAGCTCGGCGCGCGCGAACAGCAGGCTCGTGTTGCCGGCCCGCTGCACGCCGAGCGCGAGGTAGCGGAACGGCGTGCCGCGCGCCTTGCACCATTCCGCGGCCTGCGTGAAGGGCGTGCCGGAGTTCGGCCCGCTGGCCGGAATCGGCCGCAGGTCGAGGTGTGCGTCGAAGTTGATGCACGCCGGCGGCGAGCCGGTCGCACGCGCGACGCCGAGAAAATGGCCGAAGGCCTGGTCGTGTCCGCCGCCGAGGATCACGGGCATCGCGCCGGCGCGCACGATGCGCTCGACCGCATCCGCGAGCGCCTCCTGCGTGGCGAGCACGGAGTCGCCGGCGACGACATCGCCGCAGTCGAGCACGGTGATCCCATCGATCGCGGGGAATGAAGCCATGCGCGCGCGGAGCCGCGACGGTCCGTCCGCGGCGCCCGGGCGCCCGCCGTTTTCGCGCACACCGAGGTCGCTCGCGTAGCCCACGAAGCAGATCGTCGGATCGAAGCAGTGCTCGAGCGGCTCGTGCAGGTCTACGAGCTGAACCACCTGGTGCCAGCGCGCGACCTCCGGTGTGTCGCCATCGACTCGGCCTGTCCAGACGGCGCGCGTCGCCTCCGACGGCGCGCGGTAGAGCGGTGGCAGACCGCTCACTTCCTGCCCCCGAAGATGCCCTCGAGCGCGCCGCCGACACCGTCCTTCAGCGACTCGCCCGCGCCCTTGAGCGCGTCGCCGGCGCCCTTGCCGATGTCGTCAAGTCCCTTGCCAAGGCCCTTGCCGATCGCCTTGAGCGCCTCCTCGGCCCCCTTCACACCCACATCGACGGCGCCGCGCAGCCCGTCGCCGATCATGCCGCCGATTCCCTCGACCGCGCCCTGCATCCCGCCGAGCACCTCCGCGCCGAGCCCCTCGATGTTGGCCGCGATCACGGACTTCATCACCGAGCCGATCACGACCCCGGAGAGCTCGCTCGCCAGCACATCCACCCCACCCTTCGACGAGAGCTCCCGCACGACCAGGTCCGGCAGCTCGACGACGACCACGCCGTCCTTTCCACCCGCGAGGTTGCGGAGGTTCACCGTGACCTTCTCCAGCCGAAGCTCCCTGACGAGCGCTTCCTTCGACTCGCCGGCCGGCGGCGCCGGCGCAGGCTCCGCGGGCTTGTCCGCGCCGGTGGCCCGCTTCAGGTTGTCGACGATCTTCTCGACATTCAGCTTGCCGTCCGCGCCCTTCTCGAGATCGATGGTCAGGTTGCGCAGCGCGACGCGGTCGATCACGATCTTCTCGCCCGTGAGCTGCGAGAAGGGCGCATCGACCTCGATCGACCCGAGCGAGAGGAACTTGACCGGGGCGTACCCCGTGGGATTGTCGACCTCGAGTCGCTCGATCGATGTCTCCCCCGAGAGGAGCCCGATCGACACCGACCCTGCCTGCGTGGGAACTCCCAGGACATGCGAGCCCGCGGCGCCGATGCCGGCCTTCACGATCGAGTCGAGGAACAGCACGCCGCCCACGACCAGCAGGACCAGAAGCAGCGCGATGACGATCAGCACCTTCTTGAGCATGGCGCGCAGAATACGGGGTTTCGTCGGTGCCCTGCGCCTGCCTGTCCGAGCCGCTACCATCTCTGCCCCATGGTCGAACCGGACATGAACTCTCCCGAGGCGAAGCAGGCGATGGCGCATGTCAGGTCGCTGCTCGGCTTCATCGGGGAGGACCCCGACCGCGAGGGCCTCGTCGATACGCCCGCCCGCGTCGTCAAGGCGATGCACGAGCACTTCTGGGGCTACCACGCCGATCCGTTCGAGCCGCTCCAGCGCACCTTCAGCGAGATCGAGGGCTACGAAGAGCTCGTCCTGCTGCAGGACATCGAGGTCCACAGCCACTGCGAGCACCACATGGTGCCCTTCGTCGGCAAGGCGCATGTCGCCTACATCCCCAACGGCCGCGTCGTCGGGCTCTCGAAGCTCGCCCGCGTGGTCGACATCTACTCGAAGCGCCTCCAGGTGCAGGAAAAGCTCACGGCCCAGATCGCGAACGCGATCAACACCACCCTGCGCCCGCACGGCGTCGCGGTGGTCATCCAGGCGCGCCACTTCTGCATGTGCTACCGCGGCGTCCGCCAGCCGGGCGCGGTCACCACGACCTCCAAGCTCCACGGCTCGTTCCTCACGAACCCCGCCGCGCGCATGGAGCTGTTCACGCTCCTCAGCCTCAAGCCCGAGTAGGCCGACTTTCAGCGGAATTCACGCACTCGGCGCGAGCCGCCGAGCCGATATCCTGCGCTCCCCGCGAGCAACACCATGCCCGAAGTCACGAGCCCCACTCCCTCCCCCGCCGCCCCGAAGAAGATGGACGACATCGTCGCCCTCTGCCGCCGCCGCGGCTTCATCTTCCAGTCTTCCGAGATCTACGGCGGCATCAACGGCTTCTGGGATTACGGACCGATGGGCGCGAGCCTCAAGCGGAACCTGAAGAACGCGTGGTGGAACGATGTCGTCGAGCGCGAGCTCGTCGGGCCGGACGGAAGCGCCGTCGACATCGTCGGCGTCGACTGCACCATCATCATGAACCCGAAGACCTGGGTCGCCTCCGGCCATGTCGGCGGATTCAACGACCCAATGGTCGATTGCCGCGAGAGCAAGCAGCGCTACCGCGCCGACCACCTCGCCGTCCTCGGATCGACCGCGGCCGGCGCCCGCCTGTACGCGTTCGTCGAGAACGATGACGAACAGCGCGCCGCCGCGGTGAAGGCACTCACGAGGTACGAAAAGCGTGACGCGCTCGACCCGGCGCTTCACATCCTGCGGCCGTTCATGTCGGTTTCGGCCGAGGAGCGCGCACGCACCATGGGCCCGCACGCGAAGGAGGCCGGAACGCTCACCGAGCCGCGCCAGTTCAACCTCATGTTCGAGACGAACTGCGGCGCCGTGAAGGACGAGAGTTCGCTCGCCTACCTGCGGCCTGAGACCGCGCAGGGCATCTTCACGAACTTCTGGAATGTGTGCGACTCAACCCGCGTGAAGGTGCCCTTCGGCATCGCGCAGATCGGCAAGGCGTTCCGGAACGAGGTCACTCCGCGCAACTTCACCTTCCGCAGCCGCGAGTTCGAGCAGATGGAGATCGAGTTCTTCATCCGGCCGGACACTGCGAACGACTGGTACAGGTGGTGGCGCGACTGGCGCTTCTCGTGGTGGCGGCAGATCGGCCTTGCGGGCGAGAACCTCATCCTCCGCGAGCACGATCGCGACGAACTTGCGCACTACGCCAAGGAAGGCGCCGGCACGAGCGACATCGAGTATCGCTTCCCCTTCACCGCACCGGGCTTCGGCGAGCTCGAGGGGGTCGCGCACCGCGCCGACTTCGACCTCAAGGCGCACGCCACGCACTGCGGCAAGGGCGACAAGATGCGCTACTTCGACCAGGAGCGGAACGAACGCTACTTCCCGCATGTCATCGAGCCGTCCGCGGGCGCCGACCGTGGAACGCTCGCGCTGCTCTGCGAGGCCTACACGCCCGATCCGTCGCGCGCGTCGGGCGTCTACATGGCCTTCACGCCCCGCATGGCGCCCGTGAAGGCGGCCGTGTTCCCGCTCGTCAACAAGGACGGCCTGCCCGAGATCGCGGAGCGACTCTACCGCGACCTGCGACGGAAGCACGCGGTCGAGTTCGACGAGAAGCAGTCGATCGGCAAGCGCTACGCGCGCATGGACGAGGCGGGCACGCCGTTCTGCATCACGATCGATCACGACGGCGCCTCGAGCGGCACCGCGACGATCCGGCACCGTGACACGCAGGCCCAGGACCGCGTCGCGCTCGACCAGATCCCCGGCTGGCTCGACGAGCGCGTGGGCTGACGGCGCCGCGCCGAAAAGTGGCACGGCGCCGCGTGTCTTTCCGCAACACGCGACGCCGGCCGTTGGCTGGATACGCACGCAGCCCCCTTCGGGATCTGCGTTGCTGTCCACATCGGCTATCACGGCCTCCGGAGACTCGGAATTGACCGATTTTGTCAAATTCCGAATGGGACGATGTTCCGTTCCCGCCCCGGACGGACCCAGGCACCCGACCATGCCGATCCGACCATGCGAAAAAGCCCCACGCCGCCTTGCGGCGGCGTGGGACTCGTCCCTAACAGGGAGCAGCGCCTCTTTCGAGGGGGCCCGTCGTGAGGAGTCGCGGGCCACGGCTCCCGATGGATGTCCTGGCGCTTGCGCGCTACGGGGCACCCCGGATCGGCCCCGTGCGGACTTCCAACACGAAGGAGTATCGGTGGAAGGTCCGCCCTTGGATATCAGGCAAAACCCCCAAGTCGTCCGGAATCTGAACGCCGTGGGGCAGGCCGGCCGCCGCGAGGTCAACCGGATCCGAACATCCGGTCCTCGACCCGCATCCCCTGCGGGATGACGAGTTCGGCCGTATCCACCATTGTGGCAACGGGATATGCACAGGCGTCCACCGCGAAGGCCCCGGCGGGTCGATGATTGCCGCTTCGCCCCACACCGCCGAACGGCAGCTTGCTGCTGGCACCCGCC
>Ga0209770_10001158_pt1 | contig 13756 bp, 9 predicted proteins | sample LauGreSu1BDMLBDD_2_FD_187572 | JGI IMG/M metagenome (GOLD analysis project Ga0209770, IMG submission 187572) | Freshwater lake microbial communities from Lake Michigan, USA - Su13.BD.MLB.DD (SPAdes) (version 2) | ecosystem: Environmental > Aquatic > Freshwater > Lake | place: Lake Michigan, USA...
TGCAGCCCGATGGAACTTACGGCTATCACGCGACACTTTCTTTTCCGTACATCATCGGTTGCTTCAAAGGCACCCCAACGACACAAACTGGTGGGGCAGCAGCACCAATGCCAGCAATGGGTGGGAGTAATCAACAGCCCCCACCTCCAGCAGGCGGAAATGGGCAGCAACCACCGCCTCCGCCTGGAGGAAAAGGTGGACCTCCTCCATTAGGTGGACCTCCTCCAACGGTTCAATCAAACTCTGTGGAATCTCTCGCTGTGGGACGAGCAACTTCTGTTTATTGCGTCCTGACGTAGGGGCTCGGTCGGCAACAATAGAAGGACTATGGCTGACCCCGTCCTGACCGTTGCTGAATTACTGCGGCCAACTTTTACGCAGATTGCTGGTGGCGTAGACAGCGACCCAGTTGTCCGCAGAAGCGACAGGGCCGACGCGCAAGTAAACGGTTCGCTTGCACTGGCGAAAGTGTTGGGTAAGACGCCGCGCGAAGTTGCGCAGATGGTGCTGGACGCCGCCGACTTGTCGGGTGTGTGCAGCGCCACAGAAATTGCTGGGCCAGGGTTTATCAACGTCACGTTTTCAAATGAGTTTTTGGCAAGCGAACTTGTCGCAGCCGCCGCAGATTCCCGCCTTGGTGTGCGCAATGCTCCAGCGAAGTTAAAAGTTGTTGTTGACTACTCGGCGCCAAACGTTGCAAAAGAAATGCATGTTGGGCACTTGCGCAGCACGGTCATTGGCGATGCGTTAGTTCGCATGCTCGAGTTTGTTGGTCACAGCGTTGTTCGTGAAAACCACATCGGTGACTGGGGAACGCCATTTGGAATGCTCATTGAGCATCTCATTGATTTGGGCGAAACTGAAGCAGCGAACGAATTGTCTGTTGGCGACCTCGACTCGTTTTATCGTCAGGCACGAACCAAGTTTGATTCAAACGATGAATTCAAAGAACGTGCTCGTGCGCGTGTGGTGTTGTTGCAAGGTGGCGACGACGAGACGTTGCGCATGTGGAAGTTATTAGTCGGCGAGAGCACCCGCTATTTCGACAAGGTGTATCGAACTCTTGGCGTGTTGCTTACCGCAGACGACTTGATGGGCGAAAGCGCTTACAATCCGCTGCTTGCTCTAGTAGTGGACAGACTGCGTGCTTCGGGATTAATTGAAATCAGCGATGGCGCCGAAGTGGTGTTTCCAGATGGGTTTTTGAATCGTGAGAACGAGCCACTGCCACTCATCATTCGCAAAACTGATGGCGGCTACAACTATGCAACGAGCGACCTTGCATGCGTGATTGATCGCGTCGAGCGCATTGGCGCGAACGTGGTGTTGTACGTGGTTGGGTCACCGCAGGCGCAACATTTAGAAATGGTTGCAGTGGTTTCGCGTAAGGCTGGTTGGGTTCCAGAAAGCACCGAACTTACTCACGTCGCATTCGGCAACGTGCTTGGCGCAGACCGCAAAATTTTGAAGAGCCGTAGCGGTGAAGTAGTGAAACTTGATGCGTTGCTTACCGAGTCGGTTGAGCGCGCAGCAGATGCGGTGAAGGAAAAGAACGCAGAACTTCCTGCAGCACAGCAAGCAGAAGTTGCGCGCCAAATTGGAATTGGTGCGGTGAAATACGCCGACCTGTCGACTGATCGCATTAAGGACTATGTGTTCGATTGGGAGCGCATGCTGGCCTTTGAAGGCAATACGTCGCCGTATTTGCAGTATGCCCACGCACGTATTTGCAGCATTTTCCGCAGAACTGGTGTTGATCGTGCGTCTGTGCGTGGAATTACGCCGACGCTTGGGCACACCGCGGAACGGGCGTTAACGGTGCGCTTGTTGCAGTTTGATACCGCAGTGTGGGACACGCTCGACAAGTACAGCCCGCATCGTTTGTGCACGTATTTATACGAGCTAGCCAGCGAGTTCAGCTCGTTTTATGAGCATTGCCCAATTCTGCGTGCCGACTCTGAAGAACAGAAGATGAGTCGTTTGGCGTTGTGCGATTTCACTGCTCGAGTAATGGAGCAAGGACTGGCATTATTGGGTATCGAATCTCCGGAGCAAATGTGAGCGCAATCGCCAAGCACCTGTTGCCAGACAACGCGGTAATTGACGTACAAGGTGTCATGAGCATTGGTGGCTGTTCGCTTCCAGAAGTGGCGAAGAAATTTGGCACTCCGGTTTTTGTGTACGACGAAGATCATTTGCGTGCGCGCTGCCATGAAGCAGTGAAAGCATTTGGACCAAACAGAGTCATTTATGCAACCAAGGCATTCTTTTGCACGGCGATGGCAAAGTTGGCGTACGACGAAGGACTCATGCTCGACGTTGCAACAGGTGGAGAGTTATTCGTTGCACTGAATGCCGGTGTGCCTGGCAGCAGTTGCGTGATGCACGGCAACAACAAGAGCATGGACGAATTGCGCATGGCAATAAACGCCGGTGTGCATCACATTGTTGTCGACAACTTTGACGAACTGGATCGTTTAGACGCATTGCATGCAGAAGGCCTGCCGGTTCCGCGAGTGCAGTTACGCATTACGCCAGGTGTTTCGGTGCACACGCACGAATACATTGCCACTGGCCAAAACGATTCAAAGTTTGGTTTCAATTTGGGCAATGGTGATGCGCACAAAGCCGCATCACGTGCACGCAGTTCGAAGTCGGTGAACTTTGTTGGCGTGCATTGCCACATTGGCTCGAACGTATTTGCGGTAGAAAACTTTGCGCATGCCGCAAAAATCATGGTGGATTTGGCAAATGAGTTAGAGGTAGAACAACTCACCTTTGGTGGCGGGCTTGGTGTTGCATATGTAGAAAGCGAACATGCATCAACCATTACCGAATGGTCGACGCATCTCATTTCTGCTGCCGAACAATTGCGTAAGCCAACTCAGGTGTTTGTAGAACCGGGCCGTTCCATTGTTGCGGCTGCTGCAGTAACGGTGTACGAAGTGGGAACGGTGAAGCCAATTCCGGGAGTGCGCACCTATGTTGCAGTTGACGGCGGCATGAGCGACAACCCACGACCTGTGATGTACGGCAGTGGATATGAATTGTTTATGCCTGCGAACGCCAATGCTGATCGCACTGAATCAATTCGCTTAGTTGGCAAACACTGCGAAAGCGGCGACATTTTGATTAGTGAAACTCTTGCACCTGTGGGTTTGCGCGTTGGCGATTTGGTTGCAACACCTGTCACTGGTGCGTATGGGCACTCGATGGGATCGAACTACAACAAGATCACGCGTCCACCAGTGGTGTTTGCTCGCAACGGCAACGCGCGATTAGTAGTGCGTCGCGAGACATTTGACGACCTAGTTCGATTGGATGTGAGCGAATAGCCAATAGCGTGAAGGGCATGACGGAATACCGCGTGCGTCTTGGAGTTATTGGACACGGAACAGTTGGCGCGGCATTTGTGCGCCTGGTGAAACAACAGTCCGACACCATTGCTGCACGAAGTGGAGTTCGCCTAGAAGTTGCTCGAGTTGCAGTTCGCAATATTGATGCCCACAAAGGTTCAATTGCTGATGAGGTGATGACTACCGACGCAGAATTTGTTGTGAACGACCCGACTGTTGACTTGGTTGTGGAGTTGATGGGCGGGGTAGACCTACCGCGCAAATTGATTCTTGCCGCTCTGAAAAATGGCAAACCTGTTGTTACCGCTAACAAAGCTCTGCTTGCCCAACATGGCGCAGAACTTTTTGCGGCTGCCGACGATGCGGGCATCGACTTGTTGTTTGAAGCTGCAGTGTGCGGCGGTATTCCACTCATTCGACCGCTGCGCGAGAGTTTGCGCGGAGAACCAATTAAACGAGTGCTTGGCATTGTGAACGGCACCACGAACTACATCCTCACCAAAATGAGCGAAGAGGGTCAAAGTTATGCAGACGCACTCGCAGGTGCACAAGCTCTTGGTTATGCAGAAGCAGACCCAACCGCAGACGTTGAAGGTTTAGACGCAGCTGCAAAAGTTTCGATTATCGCCAGCATCGCATTTGGTTGCAACGTTGTGGCCAGCGACGTGTACAGCGAAGGAATTAGCAAAATCTCTGCGGCTGACATTGCGATTGCAAAACGACTTGGTTATGCAGTGAAGTTGCTTGCCATTGCCGAGTACGACAAGTTGAGCAGCGAAATTTCGGTTCGCGTGCATCCAGCAATGGTGCCAATGCATCACCCGCTTGCCTCAGTACGTGACAGCTTCAACGCAGTCGTGGTTGATGGCGAAGCTTCAGGATCGCTCATGTTTTATGGTCGTGGCGCAGGCGGCGACCCAACGGCAAGTTCGGTTCTTGGCGACGTCATTGATGCTTCCATCAACTTGAACAAGGGTGCTCATGCAACGCTTGGAGTGTTGAGCCCGCCGAAGTTGAAGCGCATGGCCGATACCTCGTGCGAGTACTTGATTCCACTTGAAGTGACGGACAAGCCCGGCGTATTGCACGCGGTAACAGGAGTGTTTGCCCGCAATAACGTAAGCATTCGTGCAGCCGAACAGGACGGAATTGGAAACGGCGCTCGTTTGGTGTTTCTCACTCACGAGGCGAACGAAGCAGCAGTTCAGGCCTGCATTGCCGAATTGAAGACGCTGGACGTGGTGATGCACGTCGGAGCACTTCTTCGCGTGATTGCCGACTAACTAACCTGTAGTCACTATGCGTTATGTCTCCACGCGCGGTCGCGCAGCAGAACTGGGCTTTTGTGACGCCCTGCTTGCCGGCCTAGCAACAGACGGTGGTTTGTATGTGCCACATACATGGCCGAAACAGCCAGCTATGACTGGCTCAACATATGCAGCAAAGGCTGCCTCGATAATGGCGCCCTATGTCGAAGGTGAAATTCCTCAAGACGTGTTTGCGCAACTATGCACTACTGCGTATTCAACGTTTCGTGACCCAGCTGTTGTTCCGTTGGTGCAAATTGCCCCAGAGCATTATCTGCTTGAGCTATTTCATGGTCCAACGCTTGCGTTTAAAGACGTTGCCTTGCAACTCATTGGCCAGCTGTTTGATTACGTATTAACGCAACGCAATCAGCGCGTCATGATCGTTGGCGCAACCAGTGGCGACACGGGAAGCGCAGCCATTGACGGAGTAAAGGGTTGCAAGAACGTCGACATCGTGATCTTGTATCCGAATGGGCGAGTAAGTGATGTTCAGCGTAGGCAGATGACCACCATCACTTCACCAAACGTGCACACGGTTGCCGTTGATGGAACGTTTGATGATTGCCAAGACTTGGTGAAAGCCATGTTTAACGACGCACCATTCCGTGAAGCCAACAGTTTGTCTGCAGTGAACTCCATTAACTGGGCTCGTGTAATGGCACAAACGGTGTACTACTTCACGGCGCTCGAAACACTTGGGCGCTCCGCTTCATTCAGCGTGCCAACCGGAAACTTCGGCAACGTGTTGGCCGGATGGATTGCAAAACAAATGGGCGCCGACATTGACAAATTGATTGTCGGTTCGAACAGCAACGACATTTTGACGCGCTTCTTCGAAACGCACAGCATGGACATGGTGCCGGTTGTGCCAACACTGAGTCCAAGTATGGACATTCAAATTTCGTCCAACTTCGAACGGTTGTTATTTGACATGAACGATCGCGATGGCGGTGCAACAACCGAGCAGCTCAATCGATTCCGTCAAACAGGGAAGTTGTCTGTAGAGCCAGATCAATTCGCGAAGTGGATTGCTCCTACGTTCCGTGCGCATCGCGCAAATGATGCAGAAACACTTGCAGTGATGAAGCGCATTTATGCTGACAGTGGAATGTTGGTCGACCCACATACCGCGGTAGGCATTGCATCTGCCGAAGCATGTGCGCATCCAGGCGTGCCCACCATCACGCTTGCAACAGCGCACCCAGCGAAGTTTCCCGATGCAGTAAAGAAGGCAACCGGAGTGCACCCTGCATTGCCAGACCACGTTGCCGACTTGTTTGACCGCGAGGAACGAATTGTGAATTTGCCAAATGACTTGCAAGCAATTGAGGCTTTCGTGGCCTCGTGCCACTAACTGGCAAGTACGCGAAGTTGCCACATGCCCACAGAGGGGCTATGGTGGAAGTCGGCTCGGAATCCCGAGCAAAGCCCCCGCACTCAGCGTCGCTAGTTTCGCGTTACGCAGTTGCGGTTGTTAGGGCAACTCACTTTTTCGTGAACGCCCGTTAAACCTGAAAGTAGGACCTTGTGGCCAGTGGAGCCCTTGAACAATCAGCACTTGAAGCAAAAGACCGCGAACAACTTGTTGCCATTGCAGGCGCACTTGGCGTGAAGTCGGCATCGCGTGCCAAAAAAGCAGAACTCATCGAGATGATCCTCGAGCAGACAAAGCCGACAGAAGTCGCGCCAAAGCCGGCAAAAAAGGTTGACGCGCCAAAGGCTGAAAAGCCAGCAGCACCTGCCGGTCCAGCGCTTGGTGCCGACGGCGAGCCACTTGCCGATTGGGAAATTGAATTAGCAGAACACGAAGGCACGCCAGTTGCGCCAGAAGCTCGTCGTGCAAGCGAACAGAACACGAATAACCAGCGCAACAACAATGATCGCGGCGATCGCAATAACAATCGTCATAACAACAACCGCAATAACAATGATCGCGGCGATCGCAATAACAATGATCGCAACAACGATCGTGGCGAGCGCGACAACAATCGCACTGATGGCGGCGGCTTCGGCAATAACCGCAATCGCAACCGTCGTCGTCGTGGCAAAGGTCCGCGCGATGAAGGTCCACAAGGCAACGATCGATACGAAACTATTGAGCCGGAGAGTACAGAACCATTGAGCACCGAGCCAGTAAAGGTCTCGGGTTATGTGGACTTGCGCGACGAGGGCTACGGCTTCTTGCGCGTGAATGGCTATTTGCCAAGTCGCGAAGACTCATACATTTCAGTTCGCCTCACACGCCAATACGGCTTGCGTAAGGGAGACCATGTTTCAGGTATGTCGAAGCCTGCTGGTCGAAATGAAAAGAATCCAGCAATGCTCGACGTTGAAACCATCAACAACGTCGCTGCAGACAAGGTGAAGAATCGTCCGCGATTTGAAGACCTCACTCCGTTATTCCCAGACTCCAGGTTGGGTCTTGAAAATGCTGCAGATCCAAACAACATGACTGCACGCATCATCGACCTCATCGCGCCAATTGGAAAGGGGCAACGCGGAATCATCGTGTCGCCTCCAAAGGCCGGTAAGACCACGGTCATGAAGACGATTGCAACCAGCATCGAAAAGAATCACCCAGAAGTGAAACTGATCGTATTGCTTATTGACGAGCGTCCTGAAGAAGTAACCGACATGCGTCGCACAGTGAAGGGCGAAGTTATTGCGTCAACATTTGACCGACCATCGGAAGAGCACACGCATATTGCCGAACTCACCATTGAGAAGGCAAAGCGCATGGTGGAAATGGGCGAGGACGTCGTCATCATCTTGGACGGCATCACACGTTTGTCACGTGCTTACAACTTGGCTGCACCTGCAACTGGGCGAATCATGTCGGGTGGTATTGACGCCGGTGCGTTGTACCCGCCAAAGAAGTTCTTCGGTGCTGCTCGCAACATTGAAGAAGGCGGCAGCTTGACCATTTTGGCAACAGCGCTTGTTGAAACGAACAGCCGCATGGACGATGCCATCTTCGAAGAATTCAAGGGAACCGGCAACATGGAACTTCGTCTCGACCGCAAGGTTGCAGAACGTCGCATCTATCCAGCAATCGATGTTGATGCATCAAGCACACGACACGAAGAGTTGCTCTTCGAGCGCAAGCAATTGCAGATGGTGTGGAAGTTGCGTCGTGTTCTTAGTGGACTTGCTGCAGACGGAAACGCTGCGCCGGGCCTCGAGTTGTTGATTGATCGCTTGAAGACATTCAAGAACAATGACGACTTCTTGAACGAAATCGCCAAGCAGCCAACCGCATAAGTGTCTGACGCTCGCCTGCGCATGGCGGCGTCGCAATGCGGCGCCGATACCGCTTCATTCGAATCGGTTGAGTTTCCATTTGGGCATGCTGCAATAAGTGGCAAGCACGGGTGGATCTATGTTGCCGAGCAACATGCACGTGCGCTGAGCCCAGCATTGCTGTGGGCGGGTAAGAACGGTATTGAATCGCTCAATGTGTTGAGCGAAATTGACGCCGATGTGCTTGCGCGCCGCGCACCATTGTTCAATTTTGACATCACGGTGTGGAGCGTGAGCAATGGTCAGGTGTTGCGCGCATCTGCTGCACAACCACTACCGCAAGTCTCGGTTCCAGACGCGCATGAACGACTGGCGCTCATGATTGAAACTTCTGGTGCCGATGTTGTGCGTGAGCATGGCTTGCTTACAGGTGAAGTAATGGGATTAGAAGTCTGTCGAGTGTTAAACGATGACGTTGGCGATGGAGCCCGGCTGGAAATTGGAGTTGGCGCGCACGATCGTGAAACGTTTCAGTTGGTTCATGGTCGTGATGCAACGGTGGAGTCACTTGCTCGTGTGGCTGGAATTGTTCGCGAGCACCGTACAGAAGGTTCAGTTCCACACCCGTTGAATAGGCTTGCGCCAGAGCGAATGTTGCGTCACCGAATTGTGTTGGCGCCAGAGTTGGTGGGTGCACAACAATTGCAACCGGTGGAACCACCAGTTATTCGCATGAATGTAAAAGACGAAATGCCATGCGTTGCGCTTGGTTCGCTTCCAGGTGGATTGCCAGTAGTGGTGGTGTGCACTGCATCGATTGATGTTGATGTGGTGGCATTCGGCGCAGATGCCCGCTTGCGCACCTCACCAGATGCGGAACTAATCATTGCAACTCATGCAAACAATGTGACCCCTTCGCTGCATAAATTGGCGCAGACATTGCGCAATCCTGCGCGTTTCGTTGAAGTTTCCCCAGTTCGCCGTTAATTAGCCCGTAGCCTAAGCATCGTGTTTGAACGTCTCTCCCAGATTGAAGCCGAATATGTGGCTCTTGAGGAAAGTCTTGGCACAGCAGAAGTTCTGAATGATCAGAACAAGTTGCGCGATGCTTCGCGTAGATACAAGCAGCAAACACCATTGGTGCAGTGCATTCGCGAATATCAGGATGCAGAAGGCAACGCTGAAGCAGCACGCGAACTGATGGCCGATGCAAAAGGTGCAGAGCGCGAACAGTTGCAAGCCGAACTAGAAGGCGCAGTTGAACGAATCGCCGAGCTTGAAGCCCAGTTGAAGGTGTTGCTGCTTCCTGCAGACCCAAATGACGGCAAGAACATCATTGTGGAAATTCGCGGCGCAGAAGGCGGCGAAGAAGCAAACTTGTTTGCGCACGACTTGTTTGACATGTACAGCGCATGGGCGTTGCGAAATAGCTGGTCGGTTGAAGTGTTGTCACTCGACAAGTCGCCAATGGGCGGCATTAACCAAGTGACCATGCTGTTCAAGGGCGACACCGTGTGGACACGCATGCGTTTCGAAGGCGGACCTCACCGTGTGCAACGTGTTCCGGTAACCGAAGCACAAGGTCGAATTCACACATCGTCAGCAACGGTTATGGTCATGCCAGAAGCCGAAGAAGTAGACGTGTCAATCGACGAAAAGGATTTGCAGATCGACGTGTATCGCGCCAGTGGTCCTGGTGGTCAGGGCGTGAACACCACCGACTCTGCAGTGCGCATTACCCACAGGCCGTCGGGCATTGTGGTTGCTATGCAGGACGAGCGTTCGCAGTTGCAAAACCGATTACGTGCAATGACTGTGTTGCGTTCGCGTTTGTTGAAACAGCGCGAAGAAGAGCAAGCAGAGAAAATGTCTGCCGAGCGAAAAGCACAGGTTGGCAAGGGCGGACGTGGCGAAAAGATTCGCACCTACAACTTCAAAGAAAATCGCATTACCGATCACCGCATTGGTTTCACTTTGTATCAGTTGCAAGATTTCCTGGCGGGCAACGTCGACCCAGTCGTGGATGCGCTAACCACGCAGTTCCAGATTGAGCAGTTGGCGGGCGCCGCAAACGACTAAGCGAATCATGACACCCGAAGACGCGGTGACATGGAGCGAGATGCTCACTGAAACAATTGAACAGCTTGGCGATTCCAACGAAGCACGCTGGCTATGCGAGCACGCAAGTGGGCTAGACGGTGAAGAATTCCGTCAGTCGCAACAAGAATTTGTCACGACTGCAATGGCAAAGCAATTGCACGACATGGTTCGACGACGTTTGGCTGGAGAGCCACTGCAGTACGTCATGAAGCGCTGGGCGTTTCGCCACTTAGATGTACTAGTTGATCAGCGTGTGCTTATTCCGCGGCCTGAAACCGAGCTGTTGGTTGAAGTTGGATTAGCCATTGCCAACGAGCGCTTGAAGCACATTGACCGCCCGCTGAACATTGTTGATTTGGGCACTGGTAGCGGGGTGATTGGGCTGTCAATGGCGCACGAATTACCACTAGGAAAAACCAACGTATGGCTGACCGATCAGTCAAGCGATGCGTTAGATGTTGCCCGCGGAAACTTGGTTGGCGTTGGCCAAAAGGGTGGTGGAGTTCGGCTTGCACTTGGCAGTTGGTGGAATGCACTCGATGGTTCGCTGAAAGGCGGAATTGACATTGCGTTGTGTAATCCTCCATACATTGCTCACGACGATGACGAAGTGGCAACCGACGTGCATGCATGGGAACCGCACTCCGCTTTGTATGCGGGTGATAACGGACTTGCAGATATTCGCGAAGTAATTAGTGGCGCACCAACATGGCTGGCTAACAATGGCTGGTTGGTGCTGGAAATTGGCTACCGACAGGGCGATGAGGCTCGTGCGCTTTTAGAAAATGCTGGATTTGTACACGTTGAAATTCGACGCGACCTGGCTGGCAGAGACCGAATCGCGTTAGCGCAACGACAAACTGCGTCGTAGAAAATCCAGCTGGTGTAGTAGCAGGTTTTCTGCAACAACTTCTTGTGGTGTCATGTGCGTGACACCAACGAGCGGCAAAAACTCATGTGGCTTTCCTGCATGTAATAACGCAGTGGTCAGTTCGAGTGAATGTGCGGCCAACACGTTGTCGTCGGCAAGTCCGTGAATGATGAGTAGCGGACGAGTGAGATTCTTCGCGTCGTGCAACAGTGAAGATGCAATGTACGGCTGCTCGTCGTGTGCAGGATTGCCCAAATATCGTTCGGTGTAGAAAGTGTCGTACAGCTTCCATTCGGTAACTGGGGCGCCAGCAACTGCAGCATGAAATAACTGCGGCGCCCGAATTACGGCAAGTGCTGCCAAGTAACCACCAAAACTCCAACCTCGAATTGCTACACGGGAAGTGTCGGCGCACGGGGCAATTTCATGCAAGTGCGCGAGTACATCGATCTGATCATTGAGCACGGTGGTTGCGAGGTCGTGATACACCTCGCGCTCCCATTCGCTTCCGCGCCCAGGTGTGCCACTTCCGTCGGCAATAACAACACAGAAACCTTGGTTAGCAAACCACTGAGCGGCGGTGAACGCCATGCTGCTTGCAACTACGCGTTGTGCGTGCGGACCGCCGTAAGGGTCGAATAAAACCGGAAGCGCAGAGCCGTCGTGGTTTTCAGGCAACACGATTGCAGTGCTGATATTTCGTTTGCCAACGAGGTGAAATGACACGTTGACGTTGAGTAGTGATTGCTCTGCGTTATTCGCTAATTCGTGGTGGTTGTTTACCAGTGTTCGCGAACGCGGGTTGTGCATGGTCGCACTGCGAACAACGGTGGTGTCGCCACCAATTGCTACCGAGTGCACGCCATCGTCGTGGGTGAGCTGAGTCAATTCATGGTTTGCAAGGTTCACTCTCCATGCGTGCAGAACTTGTGGTTGATCAAGTGGGTTGCCAGAAAACGTCACATGTTCGGCATTGGCATTAACGATTCCGCGTACCTGAATGTGGGGTGGTGTGATTGCAGTGTTATTCAGCAAAATGGCGCGCGCACCATTGCGCTCGCCACACCACAACAACGAATTTTCAGTAACAAGTACAGGTCCGCCAGCAACAAGTTCCACCCATTTGTCGTCGCGTTCAACATGCAAGGACTCGCTCTCGCCAGTTGCAATGTGGACCTTGCGAATGTCGAGCAGCTTTTGGTCGCGTGACATGACCGACATGATGAGGCCTGCTTTGTTCCATTGCACAGAAGTGAGGTATTCAAATGTTTCTGCGTCCCAGGTGATGTTGGTAGAACATGCTTCTAGGTCGATGACATGCAACGAAGTACGTGCATTGTTGGTTCCGGCGAATGGGTACCTGCGAGTTTGCGGTTCGGCCGTTGGTTGTGATGGGTCGGCAATGGTGATCAGATCAATTGGGGAGTTGTCCACGCGTTCAACAACAAGTGCATCACTATTTGGCGACCACCAGTAGCCACGTTGCCTATTCATTTCCTCTGCGGCAACAAATTCGGCAACGCCCCATGTGGTGTCAGTTGCTATTTCTGGAGTTAGGCATTTTTCGTTGCCTTGTATGTCGCACACATACAGTGCACTACCGCGCACGTAAGCAATGTGTTTGCCGTTCGGGCTGATGCGAGCGTCGTACATGGTGCCTGGCGCAGGGTTGTTCACCACAATTTCGTGGGCATGGTGCATGTCGCACAAAAACAGCCGACCGCTTACGGCAAAGACGGCATGGTGAACGTCGCTGTCACACGAAAAGGAAACGATTCCTGCAGCGCCTTCACGTGCGCGTTCGCGACGGGCTCGCTCTTGGGCCGATTCGTTTTCTGCCTTCGAACCACTCAGCAGTACACGAATGTCGGCAATACATGTTTCGGTATTGCGTTCGGTGTGGCACAGCCACAGCGAGTTAACGGTGTCATTTCCTGCAGGTGATCGAAGAAACAGCACACGCTTTCCATCTGGCGAAACAACAATGTTTCGCGGTTCGCCAAGGGTGAGGCGCTGCGTTCGCGCGTACTGCCGAGGGAACGTGTCGGTCATGCGAGCAATGTTCCTGCATCGTCAAGGCGAATGGGAACTCCAACCCATTCGCGCTCGCACATTTCGGTTGCCAATTGAACGTCATTCGATGTTGCCCACGCACGACGCGAGTCGGGAAGGATGACCGAGGCGCAAATAGTTTCAGGATTTCCATCACGTCCGTGCATCACGCTGTACGCCTCAAGTTTTGCTGGGCCAACAGCTTCGACAACGTTTGCAACTTGGCGCTTAGGCAATGCGTCTACTTGGCTTTGCGGAGACGAATGAGCAAAACCCTGTTGCGGTGGTGTCGCTGCGTATGCGCCAAATGCATGTTTAGTGGCGTACCCGCCGTTTGCCCACACGAAACCATGCGCCTGTGGTTGTTCCCGAACCTTTTGCATAGTGGTGGCAATGGCGTTCATTACGTAGTTATTAAATGGTCCACCAGCAAATGAAAGGCCACCAGTTGAAGTGAGTTGCTGGTTCAGGCTGAGCCCAAGGGACTGTGCGCCAAGTTGCACTGCAGAAGGGAAGCACGAGTACAAGTCGATGAAGTCGTATTCACTCGTGTGCTTGCCCGTGAGTTGTTGCAGTTGCTCGCCGCCTAAACGAATTGCTGGTGTGTCGGTGAACGACCAGCGATGTGAAATGAAGTTGTGTTCGTGGCAGTCGGTACCTGCTTGCGGAAACACCCATTTGTCACGCGCAATGCCAAGCGCTGTTGCGCGTTCTACTGAACACAAAACAAGAGCAGCCGACATGTCAACATCGTTATTCGAATTCATGAGCTTCGTGTACGGAAAGCCGACCATTCGGTTGGTTGGTGAAGCAGTACGAATCTGTTC
>Ga0209770_10001163_pt1 | contig 13716 bp, 11 predicted proteins | sample LauGreSu1BDMLBDD_2_FD_187572 | JGI IMG/M metagenome (GOLD analysis project Ga0209770, IMG submission 187572) | Freshwater lake microbial communities from Lake Michigan, USA - Su13.BD.MLB.DD (SPAdes) (version 2) | ecosystem: Environmental > Aquatic > Freshwater > Lake | place: Lake Michigan, USA...
GGCTCGACCTCGACCGCGTGCGCGCCGCCATCGATGGCAGCACCCGGATGATGGTCGTCAACAGCCCGTCGAACCCGACGGGATGGGTAATCAGCGTCGAGGACCAACGCGCCCTGCTCGAGCTGGCCGCGCAGCACGACCTGGTGATCCTGGCGGATGAAGTGTACGAGCGGCTGGTCTATTTACCCTCCGAAGCCTTGGCGAAGGAGGGTGACGTCGCCGTCGCCGCATCGTTCGCCCGCCTCGCCGGCCCTCGCGACCGCCTGATCGTCGTCAACAGCTTTTCGAAGACCTACAACATGACCGGCTGGCGACTGGGCTGGGCGCAGGCGAGCGAGGCGACCATCGCGACGATGTATCGCGCGGTGGAGTTCATGACCTCGAATGCCGCGGCCATGGTGCAACAGGCGGGCATCGTCGCCCTGCGCGACGGCGAGCCCTGCATCCGCGACCTGCGGGCACACTATGCGGCCCGCCGCGCCGAGGTGATGGCGGCGCTGTCGGCGCTGCCGGGTGTGACGCTGCCCGAGCCGGCCGGTTCGTTCTTCGCGTTTCCGCGCATCGAGGGGCTGACCGACTCCACGGCGTTCACCATGGCGCTGCTGCGCGACACCGGCCTGGCGCTGGCTCCCGGCGTGGCGTTTGGCGCGACCGGCGAGGGCTACGTGAGAATCTGCTTCGCGGCGAGCGAGGCGACGGTGACGGCGGCCCTCAGGAAGCTGCGACACTTCCTGACGACCGCCGTCGATTGACTACTTCGCCATCTTGCGGGCGTACTGCAGTTCCGGCCGCTCCGTGCCGGCATCGGAACAGATCTCGACAATCTGCTTGTAGTACCCCTTCGCCTTGCTTGTCTGCCTGGTGGCCTCGGCCGCCTTGCCGGCGCCGTAGAGCGCCAGGAAGCGGTTGGGTTCCTTCTTGGCCACGCTTTCGAACGCGACCAGCGCTTCCTTGGCGCGGCCCGCCTCGAGCAGCATGAAGCCGTAGAGTTCACGCGCCGGGGCCAGCGGCCCCGGGGTCACGGCCGCCTTGTCGGTGAGGTCTTCCGCGTCGGCCGCCGTCGCCAGCGCCTTGATGGCCTCGTCCTTCTTGCCTTCCGCAAACAGCACCCACGCTTCGGCCACGCTCTTCTGGATCCGGACCTGCTCGGCCCAGTACGCGTCCTTCATCTCGATCTCGCGCTGGTGCAGCGCGCCCAGTCGCGCGATGTCGGCGGCCGCCTCGGCAGGCTGGCCCGACCGCGCGAACCCCATCGCCCGCGCAAAGTGGGTGATCGCCTCGGTGTACGGCGTGTTCGGCGCCGGCCACGGCTTGAGCGTGGTGGCCTCGGCCCACTGGCCGCGCTCCATCGCGTAACGCGCGGGAATGGCGGCCAGCGCGAACGTGTTGGCGCCGCCGGCGTCGGCGGCCCCCGGCGCCGCGGCCGCCTTCGCGCCCACCGCCTGCGCGTGATCGACCACCGCCTTGGCCTGGGCGTCCATGCCCATCTGCAAATAGGCATAGGTCATGTAGTCGCGCGCGTGCAGGCCTTCACCCAGCCCGCTGCCCGACTTCTCGGCTTCCGCCGCCGAACGGATGTTGGTGGCGACTGATTCCTTCCATTCGCCGACCCGCGTGAAGGTGTGCGACGGCATGTGCAGCGCGTGCGGCACCGACGGCGCGATGTCGGCGTAGGCGCGGGCCGCCGGCAAGGCCTTGGCGGCCAGCGCCGGCACGTCGTAGGCGTGGATGATGTAGTGCGCGAGGCCCGGGTGGTTGGGCATCTTCTTGTAGAGCGGCTCGAGGATCTCGGCCGCCTTCAGGTTCTGGGCGAAGGTCTTGTCGGTGGGCAGCGCCGTTTGGGCAATCGCGAGCGCCCAGAAGATGCGCGCTTCGACGTCCTGGCGATTCTGGCTGGCGACCAGTTCGGTCGCGCCCTCGTAGGCCACTACGCGCGCGCGCTGGGTCGTCACATCGGCGCTCGAGAACAGGCCGGCGACGGCGTCGATGTACCCCTTCTCGCGCGGCGTCGGCGTGCCGGTCGTCTGCGCCTTGTCAATCGCCGCCTTGCCGTTGGCAATCACCTGCGGTGAGCGCTGGCCGGCGAACGGGTTGCCCCAATAGGTCAGCGCCACCCCCCAGTAGGCCATCGCGCAATCAGGATCTTTCTTGGCCACGGCCTGGAACAACGCCCGCGCTTCAGGAAACCAGAAGGAGTGGAGTTCAGCGACCGCGAGGTTGAAGTCGTCCTTGACGTCGGCGCGGCACGAGGTTTCGAAGTTGACCGTGCCGGCCTTGATGGCGCCCGGTTTCGCGGTGTGATCGTGCTGCTCGGTTTGCGCCCAGGCCGGCGTCGCCAGCGCGAGCCCGAAACACACACAACATGCTGCTACGGCGAGTCGCTTCATCATCGTCTCCTTCAGTACCATCCGAAATTCAGTCGATCCACACCAAGACGCCCTGTGCTGATGACCAGCACAGGATCGATAAGTTCCCGCGTCACGCGTTGACGACGGCCGCGTGCAGCGCCTGGCGCGGCCAGCGGCAAGGCGGGCACGGGCAGAGATCAGGGCGACGCGCATTGGAGGACAGTATCCGACTTTATTGCCGACCAATTCAATCGGCAATTGACCATTTGCGCCGCTCATCTGCCAGTTCAAGTCGGGTTTCAGCCCGCTCCCGTCACGGCGTGCAACGCGGGCTCAAATGCCCGTAAGATATCGTCCAGTCAACCACTTACGGGCCGTGATGCTGACCTGCAAGACCCCGACAGAGCCCGGACGTTCAGTAAGGAGTGCCCATGCACGCGCCGATTAAGTACGCCGAAAAAGGATTGTCAATCGTAGCTAACGGCGTCTGGCAGGTGTTTTCGCAGCTCAACAAGGTTAGCCAGAACCCGTCGATGACGCCGCGCTGGTCGGACAAGCCGCTGCTGAAGTCGTACCAGAAGACGAAGCCACCGCTTGGCTGGCCGCGCCAGACCGACTCGCTGTGCCCGACCTGCGTGCGCGAGGCGCGCCAGGCGATTCTCGACGGCACGCGCCCGCTCGAGACCCTGCTCAACGAGAAGGTCGGCGAGATCAAGGCCACCATCGACGAGAAGGACGGCAAGATCGTGATGATGAAGGACTGCCCCGTCCACGGCCACTTCGAAGACACGATGGCCATCGACACGGCGTTCTTCAAGCACCTCGAAGAGGTCTTCCCGGGCCGCGACATCCGCGCCCACAACGACGAGAAGCTGCACAACCACGGCAGCAGCACCATCAAGCACGGCCGCGGCTCGGTGCTGACGGTCGACCTGACCAACCGCTGCAACATGATGTGCGACCCGTGCTTCATGGACGCCAACCAGGTCGGCTTCGTGCACGAGCTGACGTGGGACGACATCAAGACGGTGCTCGACAACGCCATCACCATCAAGCCGAAGCGGCAGATGTCGGTGCAGTTCTCGGGCGGCGAGCCGACGCTGTCGCCGTACTTCCTCGACGCGGTGCGCTACGCCCGCAAGGTCGGCTACTCGTCGGTGCAGGCCGCCACCAACGGCATCGAGTTCGCCAAGAGCCCCGACTTCTCGAAGGCGGCGGCCGAGGCCGGCTTGCGCTATGCCTACCTGCAGTTTGACGGCATCGGCAACGCCGCCAACTCGCACCGCCGCGTCGGCAACCTGTTCGACGTCAAGCTGCGCGCGATCGAGAACCTGCACAGCGCCGGCGTCGACATCGTGCCGGTCGTGACCATTGTCAACGGCGTCAACAACGAGCAGGTCGGCCGCATCATCGAGTTCGCGCTCGACAACCCGAAGCGGATCAACTTCCTGTCGTTCCAGCCGGTGAGCTTCACCGGCCGCGACGAGGAAGTGACGCCCGAGCGGCGCGCGGCGCAGCGCTACACGCTGTCGCACCTCGCCCACGACGTGAAGAACCAGACCGGCCTCGGCGAGCCGGTGCGCGACTGGTTCCCGATCTCGTTCATGGGCACCTTCACCGACTGGGCCGACGTCGCCAAGGGGCCCGACAGTGAATGGGGCAACCTGACCTGCGGCTGCCATCCCAACTGCGGCGTCGGCATGGCCGTGATGATCGACAAGGAAACCAAGGAGGCGGTGCCGGTCACCGCGTTCCTCAAGGCCGAACAGCTCGCCAAGGACGTGGCCGAGGTCAACGATGCCGCCCGCGGCAAGTTCCTGACCGTGGCCGGCATGGCGCTGGCGCTGGCCCGCAACTACGACTCGTTCAAGTCGCCCACGCACTTCAAGCTGAGCGACCTGCTGAAGAAGTTCGACAAGACCTTCGGCGCCACCGGCAAGGACTACGGCAAGGTCGGCGGCGACCGCACCATGCAGGACATCGAGAAGCGCCGCGCCGACCGCTGGAACTTCCTGTTCATCGCCGGCATGTGGTTCCAGGACCTGTTCAACTACGACTTCCGCCGCACCGAGATGTGCATCATCCCGTATGCCACGCAGATGGGCGAGATCTCGTTCTGCGCCTACAACACCGGCATCGGCTGGCGCAACATCATCGAGAAGATGCACATGACGGCCACGCTCACCAAGTGGTACGAAGAGCACGGCCGCCACGAGATCTTCGCCGGCAACAAGTCGGTGCCGCTGACGACCACCGAGCACACGCTGAAGCTGAACGCCGAAGCGGTGGCCGCCGGCATCCAGACCGACCTCGACGAGCTGGGCATCGCCAAGAACTCGCGCGACGAGAAGATCGCCGCGCAGAAGAAGAAGAACATGACCCCCGAAGAGCTGCGCCACCACGCCGAGATGGAGAAGCTCTATCGCAAGGAAGTGCTCAAGGAACAGCCCGGCGTGCCGGTGCTGCAGATCCAGGGCCTGAAGAAGGCCCAGCAGCCGACCACGCACTAGCGTCCGGACCTGGTCGTGAGGCGCGGAAGGGCTGGCCCTTCCGCGCTATCATGACGCGCATGAACGACTCGGCCTCTCGCCTCGTCACGCTGTCGGCGGCCCGCTGGCGGCTCTCCATCATCATCACCGCGGCGATGACCCTGATTTACGTCGGCTTCATCCTGCTGGTCGCGTTCAACAAGGAGCTGCTCGGCACGCTGCTCGTCCCCGGCCTCAGCCTGGGCATCCTGCTGGGCGTGCTCGTGATCGTCGCGGCCTGGGCGCTGATCATGGTCTACGTGCGGTGGACCAACGCCAACTACGACGTCGCCGTCGCCGAGATCCACCGCGCGCACAAGGAGGGCCGCTAGTGCCGCAGTCGGGGCAGCCCAACCTGATCGCGATGTCGGGCTTTATCCTCTTCATCGCCCTGTCGCTCGTCATCACCTGGTTCGCGGCGCGGCGCACGCGCAGCACCAGGGACTTCTACGCCGCCGGCGGCTCGGTCACGGCCCTGCAGAACGGCCTCGCGCTGGCCGGCGATTACATGAGCGCCGCCAGCTTCCTGGGCATTGCCGGCCTGGTCGCGCTGTCGGGCTTCGACGGCCTGATCTACTCGATCGGCTTCCTGGTCGGCTGGCCGGTGGTGGTGTGCCTGATCGCGGAGCCGCTGCGCAACCTCGGCCGCTTCACCTTCAGCGACGCGGTGGCGTTCCGGCTGCGCCAGGCGCCGGTGCGCGTCGCCTCGGCCGCGGGCAGCCTGGCGGTGATCGCGTTCTACCTGATCGCGCAGATGGTCGGAGCCGGCAACCTGATCCGGCTGCTGTTCGGCCTCGACTACGAAATCGCCGTCGCCATCGTCGGCGCCGTGATGCTGGCCTACGTGTTGTTCGGCGGCATGATCGCCACCACCTGGGTGCAGATCGTGAAGGCGGTGCTGTTGTTGTCGGGCGCCTTCATGCTCGCCATGATGGTGCTGGCCCGCTTCTCGTTCAACCCGCTCGCGCTGTTCTCGTCGGCCGCCGCGCAGTATGGGCCGGCCGTCCTCGCGCCGGGACGGCTGGTCTCGGATCCCGTTGACGCCATCTCGCTGGGCCTGGCCCTGATGTTCGGCACCGCGGGCCTGCCGCACATCCTGATGCGCTTCTACACCGTGCCCGACGGCCGCACCGCCCGCGTCTCGGTGGCCTACGCCACGGCCATCATCGGCGCCTTCTACCTGCTGACGTTCATTCTTGGCTTCGGCGCGATGGTGCTGGTCGGGCAGGACGCCATTCGCGGCGTCGACGCCGGCGGCAACATGGCGGCGCCGCTGCTGGCCGAAGTGGTCGGTGGCCAGGCGTTTCTGGGCTTCATTGCCGCGGTCGCGTTTGCCACCATTCTCGCGGTGGTGGCCGGGCTCACGCTGGCCGGCGCGGCAGCGCTCTCGCACGACATCTACGTCAACGTGTTCCGCCACGGTCATGCCACCGAAAAGGAACAGCTGCTGGTCGCGCGCTACGCCACCATCGTGCTGGCGCTCGTCTCGATCGGCCTCGGCATCGTGTTCAAGGGGCAGAACGTCGCCTACATGGTCGGCCTCGCGTTTGCGATTGCCGCCAGCGCCAACTTCCCGGCGCTGATCCTGTCGATGTTCTGGAAGCCGTTCACGACGCGCGGGGCGCAGGCCTCGATCCTGTTCGGCACGGCGGCCACGCTGCTGCTCATCTACCTGTCGCCCACCATCCAGGTCGATCTGCTCAAGCACGCCTCGGCGTACTTCCCCTATCGCAATCCCGGACTTTTCACCATCCCGCTGTCGTTCATCATCGGCATCATCGTCTCGCTGGCCGCTCCGGAGCCGGCGGCGACGGCCGGCTTCGCGAAGCTCGAACAACAGATCCATTTCGGCGCGCCCGACGACGACGCGGCGTGATGGAGCTGCACAACCCGCGCATTCGTTATGCCTTATTCGCGCTCTGGCTGCTGATCGTGGTCGGCGCCTTGTACATGTATTTCTTCCAGCGCGACGCCGTGCAGGCCGAGATGCGCGATGCGCTGTCGGCGTCGTTCTGGGTCGCGGTCATCGCCTACCTGCTGATCGGGTCGCTGCGGGCGTTCACGCTGGTGCCGGCCACCTTTCCGCTGCTGGTGGCGATGCCGTTCTTCGACCCGTGGGTGCTGCTGGCGATGACCCTGCCCTGCATCGCCATCTCGTCGTCGGTCTGCTACTTCTTCGCCGAAGCCATTCACATGGACGAGGTGTTCGAGCGGAAGTATCCCAAACAGATCAAGAAGCTGAAGGACTTGCTGCAGACGTATCAGCTGCCGATCATCATTGGCTGGAGCTTCTTTCTGCTGCTGCCCACCGACTTGATCTGCTATGTCTGCGGCACGCTGAAGATCAACTACAAGAAATTCCTGTTGGGCGTGGTGGTGGGCGAAGGCACGGTCTACGCCATCTACATCTTCCTCGGCGACTGGGTGCTGCGAAGATAGCGGCCTAGCGGCGGGGCTGGCTGACGTTCTCGGTCGGATAGGATTCGCCGGCCTCGTAACGGGCGCGGTCGGCCGGGTCGAAGATGCGGGCCTGGCCGCCAACGTTGAAACGCGGCGGCCAGTCGAGGACGCCGTGGACGGCATGCCCGCGGAAGCGGTCACGAAACTCCCCTTCTTCACGGCGCTCGACCAGGATGTAGGGCACCCGGCCGTGCGCGCCGAGCCATTCGACCGCGCGATCCAGCCACGCCGGGTCAAGCGAATCCCACAGCACCGCCTCGCGGCCGGCGTGGAAGCGCACGCTGCCGCTCTGCCACACGGTGATCAGCGCGGCATTGGCTGGCAATCGCTCCGCCACCACGTCCGCGGTCGCGCGATACCGGCCTTCCATGGCCTGCAGGGCCAGCACCTGCCGCGCGCCGGCCGCCTGCAGGCCCGTCAGCGCCAGGGCCACCGTGCCGATGGCAACCACGCCGCGCATGCGCCCGCGGTCGGCCAGCCGCGCCGCCACGGCGCAGGCGACGACGATGGCCAACACGATCGCGGGGATCAGGAAGCGGAGGTACCACCACTCGGGAAAGGGCTGGTACAGCAGGTAGATGGCCGTCACGACGCCGGCGAACGCGAGCAGCCACCACGCCTGGCGCCGGGCTTCGCCCGCGAGCACGAACGGCGCCGCCAGGGCCAGCAACGGAAACACCGTCTGCGTCTGGTAGAACGCCTTGCCGTAGTTCGACAGGTTGGCGGCCACGTGCGACAGGCTGAACAGCGACCCGACGGCGCCGTACCCGCTGCCGATGACGCTGCCATACAGCACGTGATTGAGCCAGAGCCAGGCGGCGATGCCCGGTAGCGCGCCCGCGATCAGCGTCGCGGTGGCCCGCCACGGCAAGGGCTGTCCCGGGCGCCACGACATGGCGGCCACGATGACCGCCAGCGGCGCGAGATTCGGGCGGACGAGAATGGCGAGGCCGATCATCGCGCCGCAGGCCACTGGGCGCGCGACCAGCGCAAGCGCGGCCAGCCACAGGGCGGCAGTGGCGATGTCGTTCATGGGCTGCACCGCTTGGTACAGCACGATGGGGCTCGACGCGGTCAGCACGGCGGCCGACACCCCAGCCAATCCGCCGGCCAGGCGATTGGCCAGCACGAAGGCGCACCCCACCAGCACGAACGCCGCGATCGGGGTCACCATAAACACGGCGTCGCGCCCGGCCACCGCGAACAACGGCGCCATCAGCACCGCGAACCCCGGCGCGCAGATCGGCGATGCGGCGTCGGGCCTCACCGGCGAAGGGATGAAGCCGCCCGGCGCCAGGGTGCGCGCGGCGTCTGGCCACGGCGCCTCGACCGCCAGCGGGCTGACCGGTTGCCACTGGCCGCTGCCAAACGCCAAGGCCATCAACGCATAACAGGAGGAGTCGGACCCACCCACGGCGCGCGTCCCGCGCGCGACCCCAAACGCTGCCAGCGCCAGCGCGGCGGCCAGGGCCAGGACGGCAGGCAGGCGAGCCTGGAGGTTCATTTCGAAAAGCGATATTTGATCAGCACTTGGATCGCGCGCACGCCGTCGCGCCAGCCGATCTTCTTGCCCTGGGCGCGGCTGCGCGGCTCGAACCGCACCGGCAGCTCGAGAATCGAGTGCCCCTCACGCAGCAGCTTCGCCGAGATCTCCGGCTCGATGTCGAACCGGTTGCACTCGAGGCGCAGGCCTTGCGCCACCTCGGTGGTCATCAGCTTGTAGCAGGTCTCCATGTCGGTCAGCCGGCCGCCAAACAGCAGGTTGGTGACGCCGGTCAGCACCTGGTTGGCGAAGATCGACAACCACGGCGCGTCGGGACGCCCGGCCAGGAACCGCGAGCCATAGACCACCTTGGTGCGGCCGTCGAGGATCGGCTGCACCAACACGGCCAGCTGCGCGGGATCAAGCTCGAGGTCCGCATCCTGGATGGCGACGATGGTGCCGGAGGCCTGGGCGAAGCCGGTGCGGATGGCGCTGCCTTTGCCGCCGTTCTTGGCGGCATGGATGATCCGCAATTCGGGCCGGGCCGGCAGCCGATCGAGCACCTCGCGCGTGCCGTCGGTCGAACCGTCGTTGACGACCAGGATCTCGCGCCGCGCCGGCAAGTCGATCACCAGGAGCCGATCGATGACTTCGGCCACGGTCCGCGCTTCGTTGTAGACCGGGACGACGATGGAAATGAGGGGCGGCAACTTGAAAGTTAGAAGTGAGAAGTTAGAAGTGAGAAGTTAGAAGTTAGAAGTGAGAAGTCAAAAGTGAGCAGTCAAAATGAGAAGTTAGAAAAACCCGATGGCAGCTTCTGTGTCATCTGCGTCATCTGCGGCCTTTGATCTGCGTTCTATCTTACGTGCGGGGATGCCCGCGTAGATAGCAGATCCTTCAAGCTTAGACCCCTTCAGGACCACGCTCAAGGCGCCGATCTGGCACTTCTCGCCGGCCTCGACATTGATGCCCACCATGCTGCCCAGGCCCACCGTCACGAAGCGTCCGAGCTTGACCGGGCCGGTCTTGACCATGCCCGCTTCGACCGTGTGACCCGACAGGTGGACGCTTTCGCCAATCACCACGCCGTCGCCGAACTCCAGCATGTTGTGGTCGGAGATCGACAGGCTGTTGATGTGCACGCCGCGGCCAATGTTCGCGCCGTTCCAGCGCATGTACAGCGTCCACAGCGCCGAGGCGCGAAAGAACGTCCCGACGAAGACCCGGACGATGTGGGTGGAGACCATGTAGCGCACCCAGTCGAGCAACGGCCACTCGAGGTCGCGCAGCTTCCAGGCGCCGTTGGGCGCCGTCCGCCAGCCGCACAGCCGCGTTGACACCGCCGACAGCGCCACCAGCACGAACGCAAACAGCAGGTAGGCCGGGACCAGGGTGGTCGCCACGATCGCCGGGCGAATCAGCGACGGAATCGACCAGCCCAGCGTCCAGGTCCAGAAGTAGAACGCGGGCAACACCGACAACCCGAACACCAGGCTCTGCACCACGAACATGGTGAGCACGGTCCAGGCCACCCGGCCGGCTTGAGCGGCGGTCACGGCGAGAAGGTACCATAAGGGGGTGGCCAAAGACCCGCTCGTTCTGGTGCCCGGCATCGACGGCACCGGCCTGCTGTTCTACCGGCAGCGGCCGCTGCTGGAGCGGCGGTATGACGTAACCACGGTCCGGCTGCGCGACGAGGTCCGGGCGATGGACGAACTGGTGGCCGACCTCCATCGCTCGGTGGCGGCCGCCTCCGACGGCCCGGTCACGCTGCTCGGCGAATCGTTCGGCGGCACCCTGGCGCTCAGCTACGCCCTGGCCCACCCGGAGCGCGTCGGCCGGCTGGTCATCCTCAACTCGTTCGCGCACTTCGGCTCGCCGGCGCGCCTATGGCTCGGGTATCACCTGCTCCGCGCCACGCCGTGGGGCATGATGCGCCTGGTGCGCCAGTTGAACGGCAGGCGCATGCACTCGCCGGGCACCGATCCCGAGGAGATCCGGCGCTTCCTCCAGTTAATGCAGTCGACGACGCGCGAGGGCTACCTGTCGCGTCTCCACATCCTTCGCAACTACGACCTGCGCGAGCAGCTGGCGTCGATCGCGGCGCCGGTCCTCTACCTGGCCGCCGACCGCGACGTGGTCGTGCCATCCGTCGAACAGGCGCGGCTCATGGCCGCGCTCACGCCACGCGCGACCCTGCGCGTGCTCGAAGGCCACGGGCATAGCTGCCTGATCGCGCCCGACCTCGACCTGGCAGCCATCCTCGACGAATGGAACCCGCGATGAAGATCGTCAGCATGGCCCAGAACGTGCCCGGGCCGGTGACCGTCGCCCGGCTCGTGGCGGCCGGCGCCTCGGCCGTCAAGATCGAAGCGCCGTGGGGTGATCCGCTCGAGGGGTTCTGCAAACCGTGGTACGACGAGTTGCACGCCGGCGTGACGACTGCGCGTCTCGACCTGAAGTCGGCCGACGGCATCCGCGCGCTCATGGACCTGCTCGGCTCGGCCGACGTGTTCATTGCCAGCCATCGTCCCGCGGCCCTGCTCCGCCTCGGCCTCGATGCGGCGGCGCTGGCCATGCGCTTCCCTCTCCTCCGCCACCTGAACATCGTCGGCGACACGGCGCATCCGGAGGAACCCGGGCACGACGTCACCTACCAGGCCCAGGCCGGGCTGCTGCAGGGCGGCTTGCCGAAGACGCTGCTGGCAGATTTGCTGGGCGCCGAGCGCGCCCACGCCGCGGTGCTCGAGATGATGCACAAGGGACCGGGCGGCAGCCGCGTCGTGGGACTGTTCGACGCCCTGAAAGACCTCACTGCCCCGTTGCGCTACGGTCTCACGGCGCCCGGCGGCATGCTCGGCGGCGGCAACCCGGCGTACGGTATTTACGCGACAAGGAACGGCCGTATTGCCGTCGGCGCCCTCGAACCACACTTTCGTGAGAGGCTGTACGGCGCGCTGGGGCTGGCCGACGGCGCGCCGCTCGGCGACACGTTCGCGGCGAAAACCGCCGCTGAATGGGAATGCTGGGCGGCCGAAAACGACATTCCGATCAAAGCCATCTCATGACTGCACAGAACCCGCTGAAGGCGGCCTACGACCACGCCACTCGCTATATCAACGAGGTCGCGGAGAGGCATGTTGGCTCACGAACCGCGCGTGTTGACTTGTTGAAAGCGCTCGGCGGACCGCTGCCGGCCGGCGCGACGGATCCGGTGGAAGTGATCAATCACCTCGCGCGCACCGCCGACCCCGGCATCGTTGCCACCATCGGGCCGCGTTATTTCGGCTTCGTGACTGGCGGCGCCGTGCCGGTCACGGTCGCCGCCGACTGGCTGGTGAGCGCGTGGGATCAGAACGCCTGTCTCTATGTGACCTCGCCGGCCGCCTCGGTGACGGAAGACATCGTCTCGGGTTGGATCGTCGAGCTGCTCGGCCTGCCGTCATCGGCGGGCGTTGGCTTCGTGACCGGCTGCCACATGGCCAACTTCACCTGCCTGGCGGCGGCGCGGCACGAGGTGCTGCATCGCGCCGGGTGGAACGTCGAAACCCAGGGCCTGCAGCGCGCGCCCAGGGTGCGCGTGCTCGTGGGCGGCGAGGTCCACGTGTCGGCGGTGGGCGCGCTGCGCTATCTCGGGTTTGGCAGCGACGAGCTCGAGTTCGTGCCGGTGGATGGCCAGGGCCGCATGCGGGCGGATGCCCTGCGGGCGCAGCTCGGCGACGGCGCGGGCCCAATGATCGTGTGCGCGCAGGCGGGCAACGTCAGCACCGGCGCCAGCGATCCCATTGCCGAAATCGTCGCCATGGCGCACGCGCGTGGCGCGTGGGTCCATGTCGACGGCGCCTTCGGCCTGTGGGCTGCCGCGGTGCCGGAGCTGCGATCGCAGGTGCGCGGCATCGAGACCGCCGACTCGTGGGCTACCGACGCGCACAAGTGGCTCAACGTGCCCTATGATTCGGGCCTCGCGATTGTCGCCGGCACCGCACCGCTGCGCGCGGCCATGGGCATGAAGGCCTCGTACCTCCAGCGGGGCGACGACGAGGAGCGCATTGGCATGGACTGGACGCCGGAGTCATCGCGACGCGCGCGCGTGGTGCCGCTCTACGCGCTGTTTCGCGCCCTGGGTCGCGACGGCATCGCGGCCCTAGTCCGCCGCAACTGCGCGCTCGCCCGCCGCATGGCGCAGACGCTCGCGGCCGCGCCCGGCATCACCATCCTCAACGACGTCGTCTTGAACCAGGTGCTCGTGCAGTTCGGAGACGACGAGACCACGCAGGACGTGATCGCGCGCGTCCAGGCCGACGGCACGTGCTGGGCCGGCGGCGCGTTCTGGCAGGGCAAGCAGGCCATGCGGATTGCGGTGTCGAACTGGTCGACGACCGAAGCCGACATCGACCGATCCGCCGGCGCCATGCTGGCGTGCTATCGCGCGGCCGGCGCTACGGCTTCTTAGCCGGCGCCGGCTTCACCGGCGGCTTCCTGGGCGCCGGTCCCGGGGTGAACTCCAGCATCACGTTGCTGATGGTGGCGATGGGCCTTCCGGCCGTGGTGAAGTTGTCGACGCCGTCTGGCCTCACCACCGACAGCTTCTCGCCCAGCACCGAGACCTGGCCGACGATGGCGGCCGGCAGCTCCATGGTGATGAACTCATCACCGGCCGGCGCCACGGCCTTGACCCCGCCCGGTCCCGCCCCGCCGCTGATGCGGTCGAACAGGTCTTTCTCGGTCCGGAACTCGCTTTGCACCACGGCGCGCTCCACCAGCGTGTTGTCCATCGACAGCACGCCGATGGTCGCGGTGTATTTGCCCGGCGAGGGGATCTCGATGGTGGCCAGACCCTCGGCATCGGTCTCCCCGCTGGCGGTGAAGCCGTCCGCATTCGCGACGTTGACGGTGA
>Ga0209770_10001164_pt1 | contig 13713 bp, 12 predicted proteins | sample LauGreSu1BDMLBDD_2_FD_187572 | JGI IMG/M metagenome (GOLD analysis project Ga0209770, IMG submission 187572) | Freshwater lake microbial communities from Lake Michigan, USA - Su13.BD.MLB.DD (SPAdes) (version 2) | ecosystem: Environmental > Aquatic > Freshwater > Lake | place: Lake Michigan, USA...
ATGCCGGCGGCGACATCATCGACCCCGCCAACGGCCGCGTGGTGGCCGGCGCGCGCGCGGCCGACGGCCAGACGTTCCTCGATGCGCGCGTCGTCATGCGGAGCGGTTCGCTCGAGAAGCCGCGGCCAGGCGAGAACACCACCATCGGCGTGATTGCCACCAACGCGAAACTGACCAAGGCGCAGGCGAAGAAGGTGGCCGACATGGCGCACGATGGCTTCGCCCGCGCCATTGTCCCGGCCCACACCATGGGCGACGGCGACACCATCTTCGCCATCGCGACTGGCTCACACACGGGCGACGCCAACGTATCGCTGATCGGCGGCCTTGCCGCCGAGGTCATGGCCGACGCCATCCTGCGCGGCGTGCGCGAAGCCACCGGCCTGCCGAACATCCCGGCGGTACGCGACCTGCGCCGGCCGTGAACCTCGCCCTCATCTTCCTCATCGTCTACACGGTCGCCGTCACCGCCTTTGGCGTGTGGGTGGGCCGCCTCGTCAAGGTGCCGGCGGATTTCTTCGTCGCCGGCCGCCGGCTGACCTGGCCGCTCGTGGGCGCCACCGTGCTCGCCGCCAACATCGGCGCCGGCACGACGGTCGGCGCCGCCGGCGTGGCATACCGCGACGGCATCAGCGCGTGGTGGTGGAACGGCGCGGCCGGTCTCGGCACGCTCGCGCTCGCCTTCTGGGTCGGCCCGAAGCTGTGGGCGATCGCCTCATCGCGCGGCAACCTGACCGTCGGCGATTTCCTCGAGGATCGCTACGGCGGCAGCGTGCGAGGGCTGGTCGCGGTACTCACCTCGATCGGCGCCCTGGCCATCCTTGCCGGGCAGCTGATTGCCGGCGCGGCCGTGCTCGAAGTGGTCGCCGGCCTGCCCCGCTGGCAGGGCGTGGCCATTGGCGGTATTGCCATGACGGTGTACTTCACCGCCGGCGGCCTGCTGAGTTCGGCATGGGTGAACGCCGTGCAACTGGTGATTCTCCTGTGCGGGCTGCTGATCGCCGTCCCGATGGTGCTAATCAAGGTGGGCGGTTTCGCAGGCATGGCGGCGGCGCCCGGCCTGCCGGCGCACTTCTGGGACGCCGCGTTTTCGGCCGGCGGCATGTCGGGCTGGACGATGCTGATCCTGCTGGGGCCGGGATTCGTGATCTCGCCCGGACTGGTGCAGAAGGCCTACGGCGCCGAGAGCGCGAAGGCCGTGCGCCTCGGCCTCGGCATTGCCGGCGGCACCCAGCTGCTGTTCTCGTTCGTGCCGGTGCTGCTCGGCATGGCCGCGCGCGTCAACCATCCCGGCCTGAACATCAACGTGGTGCTGCCGACCGTGGTGCTGGCCGAGCTGCCGGTGTGGGTCGGCGCGCTGGCGCTGGCCGCGATCTTTTCGGCCGAGGTCAGCACCTGCGACGCCATCCTCTTCATGCTCGCCACGGCATCATCCAGGGACATCTACCAGCGGTTCGTGAATCCCGCGGCGTCGCCGGCGCAGATGATGCGCGTGGCGCGCGCGGCGGCGCTCACCGGCGGGGTTCTCGGGATGTTGCTCGCCATCCAACTGGCCAGCATCGTCGACGCGCTGAAGATTTTCTATTCGCTGCTGAGCGCGACGCTGTTCGTGCCGGTGGCCGGGGCCCTGCTCTCCGCGCGCGGCGGGGCGCGCGAGGCCATGGCGGCGATCGGGTGCGGCGTCACGACCCTGCTGGCCGTGCAGTTCGGCACCGATCGTACCGGCTGGTGGGACCCAAGCCTGTGGGGCCTGGTCGCCAGCGCGATCGGGTACTTCGGGATGTTGATGACGCGACGCGCCTGACCGCCCCGACAACGATTGCCAGAAGGCCAGCACTTTAGAGAGTGCCAGAAGGGCAGCACTTTAGTGCTGCCTCCTGCGGAAGGCACGCCGGTTGCAGCCGCAACCGGAATGGCACATCCCAACCGCAACAATCGCATTTCCTACACAGGCCGATCGAGGTATCTCATCACCGCGGTGACACGCGACCGGTGCAAAGCCTTTGCGGACATCGAGTTCGGACGACGGTGTGAACTGCAATTGGCCGAGCACGCTCTCCGAGAGCAATTCGATATTCCTGCGTACTGCTTGATGCCGGATCATGTGCACTTGGTAGCAATAGGGCGCACGCCGGAGTCCGACCTGCAACGTTTCATCACCAAGTGGAAGCAAGCAACCGGATTCGCATGGAGCCGACTCGGTCGTGGTCGCTTGTGGCAACCGAGCTATTGGGATCGGCTGGCGCGGTTCGATGAACCGCTGGAGACAATGACGCGGTACGTTGTGGAGAACCCCGTGCGGGCGAACCTGGTCGCGAATGCCTCCGACTATGGGCTGGCGGGATCAATCCTCAACGGGGAGGTTGGGCAGCACTAAAGTGCTGCCCTTCTGGCACTCCTCTAAAGTGCTGCCTGTCTGGCACCCCTCTGCTACCCCTCTGGCACCCCTCTGCTGCCCCTCTGGCACCCCTCTGCGTAGGAAATGCGATCGAGGCGTGTTGGACGACCCATGGCCACGGGGAACTGCAATCGGAATGCCGATGGCGCGTGGATCGGCGATCGGCGGCACTACTTAACCGCTAACGCCTTCTTGATGGCGTCGACGGTGATGCTGGCGCGGATCTCGACGAGCTTCTTGCCGTTCGCGACGGTCGTCTCAAGCGGCAGCAGCGTCTGGCCGTTGATCGACGCCTTGCCGGCCTCCTGCCGCTGCGTGAAGCGGATCTTCTCCGGATCGACGGTGGCGATGATGCTGTTCACGCTGTAGTCGTCGTGAATGCCTTCGTCCTTGGTCTTCGGCACGCCCAGCGAGTCCCACGCGCCGTCGGCGGCCGTCCAGCTGTCGTAGTACTCCTTGATGTAGTGGATGGTCGTGTCGCTGCCGGTCCACGCGGCCGACAGCTTCTTGGCCACCCGCTCGAGCCCGCGCTGGTTGCCGCCGCTATCGCCGATCAGGATGATGTGCTTGAAGCCGTTGGCCTTCAGGCTCTCGGCCTGGTCCTCGACGAGCGCGTCGTAGGTGGACTCGCGCACCTGGATGGTGCCAGGCGTGGTCGAGAAGTTGCCGGGCTCGAATGGAATGGCGGGCGCAATCAACGCGTCGCCGAGCTTGCGGGCAATCGCCTCGGCGGTGGCGCGCAGCACGAAGATGTGCTTGCCGGTGGGAACGTATGGTCCGTTCTGCTCGGTGCTGCCCGCCACCACCAACGCCGTGGTCTTCCCGGCCGCCATCGCATCGCGGACTTCCATCCACGTCAGCTCCTCGATCCACACCTTGTCGGCGGCCTGGATCGGCCGCGGCGTGGTCAGGTCGAAGGCGCGCCGCTGTGCCTGCGCCGTTCCGGTCATGGCAACGGCCGCAGCCGCAAGCAACATCACAAACCGTGTCATGGGGTAATCCTCAGTTCTGCGCCGTAGAGCGCTGTGCGATCGTTATCGTGGGCCGCCCAGCGCAGCAGCACCGCCGGATCCTTCTTGACCGGCCCGCTGAAGGCCGGCTTGCCGTTCACGGTGACCGTGACGGGCTTGGAGAAATCAACCGCGTCCGGCGACAGCAGCAGCGTCAAGGCGGCCACGTCGCGCACTTTCGCCGCAAACGCGTTGCCGGTGCGGGTCACGTCCACGCGCCCCGACAGCCTGGTGTGCTGGAAGAAGCCGCGATCCTTCAGTTCGGTTTCGCGCGAGGCGTCCTGGCGCAGCTCGTTGATGACCAGCCAGCGGTTGCGATTGAACCTGTCGGTGCGCTCGGTCTCCCACGACAGCGCGGCCGGGTGGGCGGCCCGGGGATGCTCGCGCACGAACTTCTCGAACGGCTCGCGCTCGGTCGGCCACCACGCCGTGTTATGCCCCGCGCCGGCCTGCGGCCGGAACACGAGCGGCACGCCCATGGACTGGAACCACTTGATGTGCGGCTCGACCTGGTCGACGGGATACAGGTTGTCGAGCTCGCCGTTGACGATATAAAGAGGCGCGTTGGCGAGATTGTTGCCGTACATTTCGCCATCGGCGCCGTTCTGCGGGCTGCGAATCACGGCGATGCTGCCGTTCAGCGGCAGGTACGACGACCACAGGTTGGGTTCCTTGAGTGCCATGTAGTAGACGCCGGTGCCGCCGTCGGAAATCCCGGTCAGGTAGACGCGCGACTCGTCGATGTTGTATTTACGCTTCAGGGTATCGACCGCGCGCAGGATGTTGTCGATCTGCTCTTCGTCCCACCACTGCGCGGCGGCCCAACCACTGGGATGCAGGTAGATCTGGTTCTCGCCCTCGATCCGGTTGCCGGCACGCGCCGGCTGGCCCGGCCCGAGATTAGGCGACGGCCGGCCCACCCCGCCATGCAGTTGCACGCGCAGTTGCCACGGCTTCGCCGGATCGTAATCAGCCGGCACGTCGACGAGATTATTGAAGAAGGGACCGGACTTCGACTTCCAGCGCAGCGCGTACTCGCCACGCTTCTCGTCGCCGTAGAAACGGCCCTGCTTCAGCCGCGCATACGCGGCATCGAAGTCGACACCGGCGGCGACCAGCTGAGCGGCCGCCGCAACGGCCTCGGCGGGAGTTTCGGCGGCGAAGAACTTCTCGAATAGCGGGTCGGCCGGCGCCTGGCCAAGAACCAGGGCGGAAGCCGACGCGGCAAGAGCCAGGACGACCGCGAGACGCCTCATAGGTCAGCGAGGATAGCGCAAAACTCCGCCAGCACCATCGCCGTTGCGCCCCACACTTTTTCGCTGTCGATGTCGAAGAAGGGGACGTCAACGGCGATGCTCTGGTTGCCCGCGGTCCGCGTCTGCGTCTCCCGCTTCACGGTCGCCGGGTCGTGCAACTGCCGCAGGCTCGGTTCGATGATGCGCGCCACTTCCCACTCGGCGCGGTTGAACACCGGCCGGGAGGGGACAAAGCCCACCACCGGGTGCAGCAGGAAGCGGCTGACGGGAATGTGCAGTGGCGTCAAGCGGCCCAGCAACTGCACCGACTCGCGGGCGACGCCAATCTCCTCCTCGGCCTCGCGGATGGCGGCGGCCTCGATCGACTCGCCCTCGTCCACGCGCCCGCCCGGCAGCGACACCTGGCCGGTGTGATTGCGCAGGCCCGAGCCCCGCACCGTGAGCGGCAAGTGGATGGTGTCGTGGTGGGGGTAGATCAGGATGAGCGCGGCGCCGTCGCGCGTTCCCTCGGGCACCTTGAACGGATCCCACCCTGCGCGCGGAGTGGGCGCCATGCGCAGTTGGGCCTCGAGACCTGGCAGCGGACGCAACAGGGCGTCCTGCAGCTGCTTTACGAGATGGGCGGGCACCGCTTCAGGGTACCGCAACGCGGCGAATCAGGAGGCCTCTCGTTGACACCAGGACGTTCGTGGTAACTGGATTCGGCCCGCCGGGGATGCGGACGGTCGCCGAGAACAGCTGCGGGTCAATCGCCTGCACGACCAGGCGGGCGGCCAGGTCTTCGCCGGGCCGCGCGCGGTAGCCACGCGCGCATTTCGGTGGATACTCTTCAGGCGTGACCTGGTTCGTCCTCGCCCTTGCCGCCCTCACCTTCTTTGTCGCCATGTGGCTCATTGTCCCGGCACCAACCATGGCGCTGCTGCCGCTCGCCGTCGGCGGCCCCGAGATCAGTCCGCTGCTGTTGGTGCCGGCGCTGTTCGTCGCCGCGCTCGCCTGGCGCACGCGGGGGCGGGCCCGCCCGGTCGCGCTGGCGCTGTCGGTCGTGGCCGTCGTGCTGTTTGCCATCCCGATCGCACGCTATCCGCGAAACGCGCCGCTCTCGCTCGTCAACCTGCTGGCCGGCATCGACCTGGGCCAGTCACGGCTCATCCGCGCTGTGCCGCTCGGCGCACCCGAAGGCGTGCCGCTCACCGTCGACATCTACCAGCCCATGACCGGCGGGCCGCACCCGGCCATCGTGCAGATTTACGGCGGCGCCTGGCAGCGTGGCGCGCCGGGTAACGACGCGCCGTTTGCCGCCCGCCTCGCCTCGCTCGGCTACGTCGTTTTCGCCATTGATTACCGGCATGCCCCAACGTGGCAATGGCCGGCGCAACTGGATGACGTGCGGGCGGGCCTGGCGTGGGTGCGGGCGCATGCGCCGGAGTACCAGGCCGACGCCACCAAGCTCGTGCTGTTCGGGCGCTCGGCCGGGGCCCAGTTGGCCGTCATGGCCGGACTGCAGGATCCCGGCGTGACGGCCATCATCAGCTTCTATGGCCCGGTGAACCTGACCAACGGCTGGCGCTATCCACCGCGGCCCGACCCCATCGGCTCGCGCGCGGTCCTGGAAGCGTTCCTGGGCGGCACGCCGGACCAATTCCCCGATCGCTACCGCGAGGCTTCGCCCATCACGTATGTGTCGGGCCGGGCGCCACGCACGCTGCTAATCTACGGAACGCGCGATCACATCGTGCAGCCGCAGTACGGGCGCAACCTGCACGCGGCCTTGACGGCGGCAGGCGCCAGGTCAGAGTTTGTCGAGATTCCGTGGGCCGACCACGCGTTCGACGCGCTGCCCGCGGGGCTGAGCGGGCAGCTGTCGATGTTTCACGTCGAACGATTTCTTGCCGACGTCTTCAAATAATCAGCAAGGCGGCAAGGCGGCACTAAAGTGCCGCCCTCCTGGCAATTTCTAAGGTGCTGCCCTCCTGGCCATTTCCGCTTCATGATCTTCCCGAAGGCGGAATTTCTGGATCTTGCCGGACGCGGTCAGCGGAAAGGCCTCGACGACCCGAATGAGTCGCGGCACCTTGAAACGGGCCAAGCGTTCGCGGCAGTAGGCCTGGACCTCGGTGGTGTCGGCGGTCGCGCCGGGGCGCAAGCGGAGGGCGGCGGCCACCTCCTCGCCGAAGAACTCGCTGGCCACCGCATATACCGACGCGTCGGCGATCGCGGGGTGACCGCGCAGCACGTCCTCCACCTCCTTTGGGGCAATGTTCTCGCCGCCGCGGATGATGATGTCCTTGATGCGGCCGGTGATGCGCACGCAGCCGGACTCGTCGATCGAGGCCTGATCGCCGCTCTTCAGCCAGCCGTCCGGCGTGATGGCGGCAGCGGTCGCCTCGGGCATGTTGTAGTACCCCTGCATCACCACGTAGCCCCTCGCCCACAGCTCGCCGTCGGCGCCCGTCGCCGCCGCGGCGCCCGTCGCCGGATCGACAATGCGCACTTCGATCTCGGGCATGACGCGGCCAACCGTTTGCGTGCGCTCGGCCAGGCCGGCGTCGCGCGAGGTCTGGGTCAGCCCCGGTGAAGTCTCGGTGAGCCCGTAGACGATGGTCAGCTCGGGCAGGTGCATTTCGTCGATCACGCGCCGCATCAGCGGTGCGGGACAAAGCGCGCCGGCCATGATGCCGGTCCTAAGCGACCGCGTGTTGAAGCGCTGGAACTCCGGGTGGTCGAGTTCCGCCAGGAACATGGTCGGCACGCCGTAGAGTGCCGTGCACTGTTCCCGGTCCACGGTCTCGAGCACCCGGATGGGGTCGAAGAACTCGACCGGACACAGGCACGCGCCATGCGTGTAGGCCGCCAGCACGCCCAGCACGCAGCCAAAACAGTGAAACAGCGGCACGCACAGGCAGAGGCGATCGGCCGGCGTATAGCCGAGACCCTGGCCGGTCCAGTAGCCGTTGTTGACGATGTTCCGGCTCGAGAGCATGACGCCCTTGGGGAAACCGGTGGTGCCCGACGTGTACTGCATGTTGATGACGTCGTCCACACCCACCGCGGCCTCGCGGGCGTCGAGGTCGGCGTCGGCGACCGCGGTGGCGAGCTCGCGCAGGCGCGCATACGGCATGGCATCGGCCGGGCACGCGTCGCCGATGAAGACCACGCGCCGCACCTTCGCGCCTGATTCGCGATACTCGGCCATGTAGTCGACGTCCTTGAAGCCGGCGATCGTGATCAGCGTCGACGCTTCACTCTGCCGCAGCAGGTATTCGATCTCGCGCGCCCGCAGCGACGTGTTGACGGTCACGAGAATGGCGCCGGTCTTGGCCAGCGCGAACTGCAGGACGACCCATTCAGGCACGTTGGTGGCCCACACGGCCACGCGATCGCCCCGGGCCACGCCGGCGGCCATCAGCCCGCGCGCCACGAGCCGCGCCTCCTGTTCGAGCTCGCTGAACGTCCAGCGGAGGTTGCGCTGGTGGCACGCGACTGCCTCCTGGCGAGGCAGCGCATCGGCCAGGCGGGTCAGCAGCCGGCCGACGGGAACGTCGCGAATGGGAGAGAAGGCCGGTGAAGCCATGCGGTCTCGCCGGAGTATAGCGATTACCGTCGCTGGCGCCAGCGGAGACCTGACCGGCGAGGTCGGTGGCATCGCCCGGACCTTGAACCACTTACGCTTGAACTGCCGCCGGCCGGAAGGCATCATGCTGCATGGATCCACGCTTTCCGACCGGCAAGTTTGCCTTCAACCCCAACCCGACCCCGGCCACTCGCCGCGAATGCCTCGACGCCATCGGCGCGCTCCCGGCCGAAGTGACGGCGGCCCTGGCCACGGCCCGCATCGATCAACCCTACCGCGACGGCGGCTGGACCGCCCGGCAAGTGGTGCACCACGTCGCCGACAGCCACATGAACGCCTTCGTCCGCTTCCGCCTGGTGCTGACCGAGGACAAGCCCACCATCAAGCCATACAAGGAAGCGGAATGGGCGAAGCTGGCCGACTCGCTCACCGAGGATCCCGCGCTCTCGGTCCGGATCCTGGAGGGCTTGCATCACCGCTGGCACCGCATGCTCGAATCGCTGGCGGACGCCGACTTCGCCCGGGAGGCGATTCACCCGGATCACGGGCCGCGCACGCTCGACTGGTTCCTGCAGCTGTATGCTTGGCACGGCCGACACCACGTCGCGCACTTGAAGCTCACGGCTCCCTGACGGGAGGGCAGCTCTTGTCGGGAGGGCACCTCTGGTCGGGAGGGAACTACTTGCCGGGACAGTCCCGACACAATTTGTTGCCTATCCCGACAAGAATTAATCTCCCGACCGGGCGAAGCGCAACTCCCGGCTGGCGAAGGAGCAAACATGCTGAGTGAATTTCGTGAGTTCATCGCCAAGGGCAACGTCATGGATCTCGCCGTCGGCGTGATCATCGGCGCGGCCTTCCAGAAGATCGTCGACTCGCTCGTCAACGACCTGGTCATGCCGGTCGTCGGCTTCGCGCTGGGGGGCACTGACTTCACCAGCATGTTCGTCATCCTCCGCGAGGGCACGAAGGCGCCGGCGCCTTATGGGTCGCTGGTCGAGGCCAAGGCGGCGGGCGCGGCGGTGTTCGCCTATGGCTCGTTCATCACGCAGGTGGTGCAGTTCCTGATCCTGGCGTGGATCGTGTTCCTGATGGTGAAGGCGGTGAACCGCCTGCGTCGGGCCTGACACCGGGCCAGGAGGAATCTGACAGGAGGTCAGAAGATCATGAGAAAACCATCCTTCTGATCTCTTGATCTCCTGTTCACCGTCGTCTCCCGTCGAGCAGTACAATCTAGTCATGCCTGTCAAGCTCACGGCCCGCGAACGCGCCCACCTGAAGGCCAGAGCCCACAAGCTCGAGCCGGCCGTCTCTGTCGGCCACGGCGGCGCGACGCCGGCCGTGATCACGGAAGTCGGTCGGGCGCTCGCCGCGCACGAGTTGATCAAGGTGAAAATCCTGGGTGACGACCGCGAGGCCCGCGAGGCGATTGGCAACCAGCTGTGCGCCGGCACCGATGCCGCGCCTGTCCAACGCGTCGGCAAGGTGATCGTGCTGTGGCGGCCGAAGCCCGAGGATGCCACCGGCGGCAAGGAGAAGAAAAGGAAGGCCTCAACGTCCTGACCAGCGACCCGGCGTAAGTGGAGCGCCGCTTACGTCCAGGCCCGGAACGAGCCGCTGCGCGCGTCGAGGATCTCGCCGATCGTGATGGCCGCGTGGATCAGGCCGACATGGGTATAGGCCTGCGGGAAGTTGCCCAGCAGTTCTCCGGTCGACGGCTCGATGTCTTCCGAGAACAGGCCCAGCGGGTTGGCGTACTGCTCCAGCTTGCGAAACAGCGCGACCGCCTCGTCCACTTCGCCCATCATCGCCAGCGCTTCCACCCACCAGAACGAGCAGATTGAAAACGCGCTCGTCGTGTGGCCGAAGTCGTCGAGGTGCCTGTAGCGCAGCATCAGGCCGTCGGGCGCCAGCAGTTTCTCGTAGGCGCGGACGGTCGAGCGGAAGCGCGGGTCGGTGGGATCGATCAGGCCAATCTGCGGCAGCAACAGGTTCGACGCATCCGGATAGTGCCCATCGAGGGCCTGGGTGAAGAAACCGAGCTCCGCGTTGTAGGCCCGGGCGAGAATGCGCTCGCGCTCGGTGTCGGCCCACGCCTTCCACGAGCGCGCCTGCCCGGGCATGCCGAAAAACTCCGCCAGCTCGGCGCCGCGATGGGCGGCCACCCAGCACATGGCCTTGGAGAAGGTGTAGTGCTTGGGGAGGGTGCGATACTCCCACAACCCCGTATCGACCACCGCCGACGCCGCCATGGCTTCGCTCACGAGGTGCTCGAGCAGCGGCGCCAGCGACGGATCGTCCCACACGACCCGCGGGTCGGTGAGAATGGTCTCCAGGCACAGCACCATCTCGCCGTGCACGTCATGTTGGCGCTGGATGTAGGCGGCATTGCCGATGCGCACCGGGCCGATGCCGTCGTAGCCGCGCAACTCCGGGATGATCTCCTCGTCCAGGTTGCGCTTGCCGGTAATGCCGTAGATTGGCTGCAGCGGTCCGCTATCGGCCATCTCGCGCAGGAAGCGCACGAACGCCTCGCCTTCGGACAGGTGACTCAAGCGTCGCAGCGCTTCGACCACGAATGCCGCGTCGCGCAACCAGCAGTAGCGATAGTCCCAGGTCCGGCCAGACCCGATGGCCTCGGGCAGGCTGGTGGTTGCCGCGGCGATGATGGCGCCGGTGTCGTTGAAGGCATGCAGCTTCAGGCACAGAGCCGATCGCAGCACGGCCTCGGGCGCAAACGACGGCAGCGCGCAGGACTTCGCCCACAACCGCCACGCGCGAATGGTCAGCTCGGCGGTGGTTTCGGCGGCCGGACCCGAATTGACGCTCGGCGGCCGGCCGGAGCTCAGCGCAAAGTAGAGCGGCCGGTCGACCCGAAACGGCGTGCCGTCGAGGAGGTAGGGCGCGGCCACGTTCGACGACAGATACAGCCTCGTCGGGCCGCCCACCACTTCGAGCCCCTGGCCGGCCACGACCACCTCGATCGCGGCGCGGCTGTAATCGGGCCGCGGGTCGAACCGCACGCGCGCCCGCGGCGCGCCCGCCAGCGGCCGCAGCAGCCGGCAGATCTCGATGGGCGCGTCGACGCGGTAGCCATCGAGCACGCGCGGGGCAAAATCGAGAATCTCGAAACGGCCGTCGGGCGCCGACACCTCGGTGCGGACGACGTTCGTGTTGCGGAGGTAGGACGCGCTGGCGGTCCAGGTGTCGACCGGTTGGAAGGCCCACGAACCGCCGCGCTCCTGGTCGAGCAGGCGCGCAAACACCGACGGACTGTCGAAGCGCGGCAGGCACAGCCAATCGATGCTGGTGTCGGGCCCGACCAGCGCCAGCACGCGGCCGTTGCCGATGGCCCCATGATGGAGCGGAATGGGCGTCACCCTGCAACCTTACCCTCGGCTCACCAGCCATCTCAAGAAGTGATCGACGCCAGTGATGCCGTCGAGCTTGTGGGTGGCCACGGTCGGTCGCAGCCCAACCAGCACGCTGATGCCGCGAGTGATGGCGCGAAACGCATCTTCGTCGGTGATGTCGTCGCCGAGGTATGCCACCCACGCCGGCTTGCCCGTGCGCGCCTCGACATCGTTGGTGATCCACTGCGTCGCATCGCCCTTGTGGCCGGCGATGTTCGGCAAGTACTCGACGACCGCATGACCTTCGAGCCGGCGAACCAGGCGCTCGGCAATCCAGGGAACGGCGAGCACGTCGGCCCTGGCAAAGACCGCGTCGCGCCGGCCGGGCGACACGCCGCGCGCGTGCACGGCGACACTGGCGCCCTTGTCTTCAATCAGCGCGCCGGGATGTTCGATGGCAAGCCGTCCCAGCGCCTCGGCCAGGCCATCCAGTCTCTGGGCCGCGGCCAGAAGATCCGGATGCCCCGTCCGGCGTGACTCGATCTCGATTTCCAGCCCGTGCAGTCCGGCGTGATAGACGTGTCCGGGCAGGCGCGTGCGCTCCTGCAGATCGTCGAGGCGGCGGCCGCTCACGATCCCGACCACCATCCCGGGTTGCCGTGAGATTCGCTCGAGCCAGTCCCGTCGCTCGGGCGTCAGTTGGGGCGCCGCCGGGTTGGGATTGAACTCCGCGAGGGTGCCGTCGAAATCCAGCAGCAAAATGAACGAACTGTTGGCAGGGCGGGCCGCCACGGCCGCCTGCACTTCATCGAGCACCAGACTATTGTGCCGGGAAAACGACCCCGGGCGCGAGCACGCCATGCGGATCAAGGCTGAGCTTGAGCGCGCGCATGGCGGCAATCCCCTGCGTTCCGTACAACCGCCTCAACAGTTCCTGCTTGATCGGATTCCGGCCCACGCCGTGTTCGGCGAGCGGGCTTCCGCCCATCGCGATCACCGCGTCGCCAAGCGCCAGGATGGCCTCCTGTCCCGCTGTCACGTCGGCCGCACTGCGCGGAATGACGTTGGGGTGGACGTTGCCGTCGGAGATGTGCCCCCACACCGCGAGGTCGAGGCCGCGCTCGGCGAACGCGCGGCGGCAGGTGCTCATCATCTCGGCGAACCGATCGAACGGCACGATCATGTCGGCGGCGGTCTTGTAGATGCCGGGGTCGACCTGTTGCTGGGCCAGGGCTACGCGGCGGTTGACGCCGGCCGGCACGGCTTCGCGCAGCTCGGCAAAAGCCGCGGCGCGCGCCTGGTTCCCGGGCAACGCGATCTCGGCATCGTCCAGGGCGCCGTGGCGATCGAGCAGCGCGCATAGGCGCCGGAGCGGAGAGTCGGCGGCGTTGGCATCGCGCGCGGTTTCCAGTTGCCGCCACAGTTCGTCGGCAGCCGCCGGCCGTGGCAGCTCCAGGTCGATGAGCAGCACAATCCCCGTGCCCGACGGGAGGGTGATGTCGAGTTTACGATCGACGCCGTCTTCGCGGACCACCGCGATCGAGCGCGCATCGAGGTGTTCGATGGCCGCCACGTCGATGCCCTGGGGATCGTGGCCGCGCCAGGTTGCCAGAGCGGCCGCGCGGAGATCGGCTACCAGGCGGATCCCGGCCGCTTCGCTGCCCACCGGCACGAGCGCGTGGCACCGCCCAGCCGGCTGGGTCGCGGTGGCAAAAACGACCTCGGTGATGATGCCCAGCGTGCCTTCAGAGCCAATCCACAAATCCACGAGGTCCATTCCCGGCGCGATGAAGTAGCCCGCCGAACACTTGGGCACGTCGGGCATTCGGAGCATCGGAAGCGAGACGAGGCTGGACGCCAGGCGCTGGCCGCGCTCCAACTCGAGGACGTCGCCGCTCGCCAGCACGACGGTAAGACCGTGGACCCAGGGGCGAATGGTGCCGTACTTGAAGGTCGCGGCGCCGGCCGCGCCAGTCGCGACCACGCCGCCGGCCGTCGCGCCCAGGTAGGTGGGCACAGGCGGCAGCCAGCGACCCACGGCGGCCAGGGCGTCCTGGATCGACTGGAGCGTGACGCCGGCCCCGGCGCGCACCCGGTCACCCTGAATCGACAGCGTCGTGAACCG
>Ga0209770_10001165_pt1 | contig 13709 bp, 10 predicted proteins | sample LauGreSu1BDMLBDD_2_FD_187572 | JGI IMG/M metagenome (GOLD analysis project Ga0209770, IMG submission 187572) | Freshwater lake microbial communities from Lake Michigan, USA - Su13.BD.MLB.DD (SPAdes) (version 2) | ecosystem: Environmental > Aquatic > Freshwater > Lake | place: Lake Michigan, USA...
CCCTGAGGCGCCCAACCATTAGGCGCGCAACCGGGCCAACAAGTCTTTGCTCTCGACGGTTTCTCCGACCGAGCACAGCAGTTCGGCGACGACTCCATCGACGGGTGCCGTGACCGTGGTTTGCATTTTCATGGCCTCCATCATCATCAGGCGGTCTCCCTTGGCGACCTTTTGGCCGACGGAGACAGCGATGCTGGTCACCAGGCCGGGGATGGGGGCGCCAATTTGCAGCGCATCGGCCAGATCCGCCTTCGGACGGGTCTTGGTTTGCGGGGTGACCTTCTTGTCGGCGATGAACGCCTCGCGCGTCATGCCGTTGAGCTCGAAGCTGATCGTGCGACGACCGTCTTTGTCCGGTTCACTGACGTTGATCAAACGAATCACCAGCGATTTGCCGGACTCGATCTCCACGCTGATTTCCTCGCCCCGGCGCAATCCATAGAAAAAAGCCGGCGTGGGCAGCACGCTGACGTCGCTGTACTGCGTGAGGTGCTTGGCGAATTCGGCAAAGACGGCCGGGTACATCAGGTGCGAGTACAAGTCGTCCTCGGTCGCCTCGCGGCGCAGCTTGTCGGAAAGCTCCCGACGCAACTTGTCGAGGTGGACCGGCTCGGCGCGGTTGCCGGTGCGTCCGGCTTTGAAGGCGGCCTGGGCTTCCTTGAAGCGCTTCTCGCCCAAGACCACTTTCTGGACCGCCTCGGGAAAGCCGTTCTGCGGCCAACCGAGCCCGCCACCCAGCATGTCGATGACACTTTCCGGAAAGGAGGTGGATCCGGGTTCGAGATTCACGACATCCGCCGGGCGGATGCCTTTGCTGAAGCAGAAGAGCGCCATGTCGCCCACAACTTTGCTGGAGGGCGTCACCTTCACGATGTCGCCGAAGAGCGCATTCACCTCGGCGTAGGTCTGGGCGATCTCCGGCCACCGGTGCGAGACCCCCATGCTGGCGGCCTGCTCTTTGAGGTTCGTGTACTGGCCGCCGGGCATCTCATGGATGTACACCTCGGCCGAGCCGGTCTTGGGGGCGGTATCGAAGGGTGCGTAGTATTCGCGGACTTTCTCCCAGTAATCGGAGAATCCGTTGAGCGCCTCGAGGTCGAGTTTCGTGTCGCGCGGTGTGTTCTGCAGCGCGGCCACCACCGAATTGAGGTTCGGCTGCGAGGTGCTGCCGCTCATGGAAGAGAGCGCCAAATCCACCACGTCGACCCCGGCGTCGCTCGCTCGCAGAATGCTCGCGGCGTTGATGCCGCTGGTGTCGTGGGTGTGGAAGTGGATGGGGATTCCCACCTCGTCTTTGAGAGCCTTGACCAGCTTCTGGGCGGCGTAGGGACGGCAGAGACCGGCCATGTCCTTGATGGCCAAGATGTGTGCGCCCATGCGCTCCAATTCTTTGGCCAACCGGATGTAGTACTTGAGCGAGAAGGTGTCGCGGCGGCTGTCGAGGATGTCTCCGGTGTAGCACAAGGCCCCTTCGCACAGAGCGTGCGTGTCCTGCACGGCGTCCATGGCCACGCGCAAGTTGGGCAGGTAGTTGAGCGAGTCGAAGATGCGGAAGATGTCCATGCCCGAGGCGGCCGCATGCTTCACGAATCCGGCGACCACATGATCCGGGTAGTTGGAATAGCCCACCGCATTGGAACCCCGGAAGAGCATCTGGAAACAGACGTTCGGGATTTTCTCGCGCAATTGGCGCAGACGCTCCCAGGGGTCTTCACTGAGGAAGCGCATGGCCGTGTCGAAGGTGGCTCCGCCCCACATTTCCAGTGAGAACAAGCCAGTCTTGGCGTCACCCACGCTGCGCGCCAAGGCATCGGAGCAGGCGAGCATGTCGAAGCTGCGGACCCGCGTAGCCATGAGCGACTGATGGGCGTCGCGGAAGGTGGTGTCGGTGATGAGCAGGCGTTTCTGCTTCAGGGTCCACTCGGCGAATTTCTTCGGGCCCAGTTCGAGCAGCAGGTCGCGGGTGCCCTTCGGCAGCGGGGCGGCCAGATCGGTCTTGGGCAGCGGTGCCGGGTCAAAGGATTTGGCGGGTTTGTATCCTTTGGAATGGGGGTTGCCGTTGACGATGACGTTGCCCAGGAAGTTGAGCAGCTTGGTGGCCCGGTCCTTGCGGCTGCGGAAGGCGAAGAGTTCCGGCGTGGTGTCGATGAGCGTGGTCGTGGCCTGACCCGCGCGGAACTGCGGATGGAGGATGACGTTCTCGAGGAAGGGGATGTTGGTCTTGACCCCGCGGATCCGGAACTCCGAGAGCGCCCGGTCCATGCGGTTCATGGCGATCTCGTAGGACTGTCCTGAAGCAATCACCTTCACGAGCATCGAGTCGTAGAAGGGGGTGATGACCGAGCCCGAATAGCCCATGCCGCCATCGAGACGAATTCCGAAACCGCCGGGCGAGCGGTAGGCCAAGATCTTGCCGTAATCGGGAGTGAATTTGTTCTCCGGGTCCTCGGTGGTGACTCGGCACTGGATGGCGTAGCCGTTTCGGGGCACCTGATTCTGCACCGGCATTCCGACTTCCTTGGAATGCAAGGCGTGCCCCTGGGCGATGAGGATTTGGGCCCGCACAAGGTCCAAGCCGGTGATGACTTCAGTCACCGTGTGCTCCACCTGGATGCGGGGGTTCATCTCGATGAAGAACCACTCGTGCTGGTCGAGATCGTAGAGGAACTCCACCGTGCCCGCGTTGTTGTAGCGGATCTCCCGGGCCAATCGGGCGGCCGCATCGCAGAGTTCCTGGACGATATTCTCGGGCAGGCCGAAGGACGGGGCTACCTCGACGACCTTCTGGTGGCGGCGCTGCACGGAGCAGTCGCGCTCGAAGAGGTGGATGACGTTGCCGTGGCTGTCGCCCAGGATTTGAACTTCGATGTGTTTGGCCCTGGCGATGTACTTTTCCAGGAAGACCGCCGGATTGCCGAAGGCGCGTTCGGCTTCGCCCTGGGCTTCATCGAGAAGACCGGATAGTTCCGACTCCTTCTTGACCACCCGCATGCCGCGGCCACCACCACCAAAAGCCGCCTTGATGATGAGCGGGAAGCCGATCTTGCGCGCGGCCTTCATGGCCTCGTCCCGATCGGAAATGGGGTCGTCGGTGCCGGGCAGGGTGGGCACGCCAATGCGCTGGGCCACGGCCCGTGCGGCGGTTTTGTCACCCATCATGTCCAGCAGTTCGGGACTGGGACCGACGAAGGTCATGCCCGCCTTGGCGCAGGCACGGGCGAAGGCCGGGTTTTCGCTCAAGAATCCGTAGCCCGGGTGGATGGCGTCGACCCCCTTGGCCTTGGCGGTGGCCACGATGCTGTCGATGTCCAGATACGCGGCAACCGGCCCTTTGCCTTGGCCAATCAGGTAGGATTCATCGGCCTTGAAACGGTGGAGGCAGAAACGGTCTTCCTGCGCGTAAATGGCGACGGTCCGCAGGTTCAGTTCGGTCGCCGCACGGAAGATGCGCACCGCGATCTCGGAGCGGTTGGCCGCCAGAAGCTTCCGGAACGGGCGCACGGTCTGCGGGATGGTTTCAGGATGAATGCGAGACGCCATGGTTGGTATTCCCAATGGTTACGAAAAACCCGGGTGATCTGACAAAGAAAACTCATGGGAGCCGGGGTCTATTCTGCGTGGTGGGACGATGCTGCAGCTGAGATGTGTTACACGCTTCGATCGGGAGGGTGGTTTTCGGCGTTCCCTTTTTTTCGGTTCGAGACGTAGATTCGTGCTCATCTCATGCTCCACCCTCCATTGGTCGAAACACACACGCCGGGACCCGGGACTCGGGAAAGAGTTTTGCGGGCTTCGGGTTGTCCGATCCTGGTGCCTTACCAGATCGCGCACGTCGGGTTGGCCGAAGCGGTGGAGCCCTACACCATGGTCCGTACCGATCTGCCGGGCAGTTACTTCTTGGTCTGCTTTGGCGGCGAAGGACGTATTTGGCTCGACGGTCGATGGCAGCGATGCCGTGCTGGTCAGGCGTGTCTGTCTCCGGCCCATGTGGTTTGCGCCTTCCATGCGGTTCCGGGACAACGCTGGGATTTTGCCTGGGTCCGTTACGAGGCTTCTGCTGGGCGAGGTCCACTGGGGGTTGCCAGCGCTCCGGTTCTGGCCGGATTTCCTTCCGAGGCCTTTCGTCATGCGGTCGAGGGTCTGATGGCTGAACAAGCCGGTGATGGGTGTTTGGCAGCGCTGCATCACTGGGCCGAGTTGGTGCAAGGCTATGTTTCGCGTTTTGCCCAGCCTTGGCATGTCGATGACCGCCTGAGTCAGTTGTGGGAGGCGGTGGCTGCCGAACCGGCTCATGCGTGGACTCTCACCGAGTTGGCTCGCCGTGCCCATTGTAGCGGCGAGCATCTCAGGCGGCTTTGTCGCCGTCAGTTGGGACGCTCACCCATGCAGCATGTGACCTACCTGCGTATCCGCCATGGGGCCGGTCTATTGGCCGAGACGGATCTGAAGCTGGATGCCATTGCCGAGCGCGTCGGCTACGCCAATCCCTTTGTCTTTTCCAACACCTTCAAGCGTTGGACGGGTTGGAGACCCAGCCTTTATCGGGACCGTCGGCGCCGGGGGGGGCAATATCCGGGGCCGGGCGGCATGGGATAATGCCGACCGGCCCCTTCGATCCGTCCACACGAACGGACCTGAAAACAGTTCGAGCGGGATATCGGAAGATCGCGGTCAATCTTGAGCATGACTCCGCGCAGTCGATGCGGATGGGTCAACGGCTTTGGGTGACCGGGGGAACCAAGGGCGCTTTTTTGCCCGGCCACTGGCGCAGCAATCGGAAGCTATTGGTGATGTACTGAGCGGTCTCCTGCGGACTTCGGAAATCCACTCCCACCAGGATGTCTGCCTGCTGATAGGCGGGTTTTCTCTGGTTCAACAATTCGGCGATGCGGGCTTGGGGATCCGGGGTTTGAAGCAGAGGGCGGTGGCCTTGGTAGCGGACTCGCTCGTAGATGACAGCGGGCGAGGCCCAGAGGCAAACCACCAGACAATGGGAGCGAAGCGAAGCGAGGTTCTCTGGTCGCACCACCAATCCGCCGCCTGTGGACAGGATGACTCCCTGACGGGTTTCGAATTCCTGGATCAACCGGGTCTCCAAAGCCCGGAAATGGCTTTCGCCTTCCTGCGCGAAGATGTCCGAGATCCGACGCCCCTCACGTGTTTCGATGACTCGGTCGGTGTCGATGAATTCAAAGCCCAGCATCTCCGCCAGAATCTGGCCGACGGTCGATTTCCCAACGCCCATGAAACCAACGAGAGCGATGTTGTGATACTGGCGCTGCGGCTGCACGGGGTGGAGTGAAGCGGTTTGGCGGCCCGGTTGAAATCCCCGAATGGATGGGATCTGTGTCGTGCCTGCGTTGATTGTTTGGATTCGGGGCCAACCTTCCGGACTTGTTGCCGGGGCACGGAGCCCGCAGTCTGAAAAACACATCGCCTATGTTACCGAGAATCTTTCAGCGGTTGCGCCACCGCCTCTTCGGTGGGGATACCAGCTATGACGCAGGTCTGGAAAATGAGGCACATTTCTGGAGGCAAGCCTTGGCCGATGGCGGTAAGCGCTGGAGCCCTGAGGCGTTTCGGCAGCGGATGGACCCGGAGTTCGCTTTTCCTGCTCATCTTCAGGAACTGGTTGCCGTGTCACCAGCGGCAAACAGGGATCCCATCCGGGTTCTCGATGTGGGGGCGGGTCCGTTGACTGCGGTTGGATTCCACTGGCCCGGTCGGAAGGTGGCTTTGACCGCCGTGGATCCGCTTGCCGAGACGTTCGATGGCATCTTGAAGGATCTCCAATTGACTCCGCCCGTCCGCACCCAGAAGGCGGCGGGTGAGGACTTGTTGTCGGTCTTTCCTGCCGACAGTTTTGATATTGTCGTCTGCTCCAATGCCTTGGATCACAGTCGCGATCCGCTTCAGTGCGTGCGTCAGATGTTTGCAGTGACGCAGCCGGGTGGCTGGGTGTTCCTGTGGCATTACCGCAATGAGGCCGAGGAAGAAGGCTATGCCGGGTTGCATCAGTGGAATCTGGACGAGGCGGACGGAGACATGGTCCTTTGGAATCGCAAGGCTCGCCATTCGTGCCGGGTGGAGCTTGGGGATCAGGCCATGGTGGACACTCGGGTCGATCCACAAGTACCCCGAGCCATCGTGACCCGAATCCAGAAGCGTCTGACCTAGTCCGTTTTCCGTTCACCTATATTGGCTGTGAATCGCATTGCTGTCCTCAACGTGGTCGGTCTCAGTGACCGGCATATCGGTCCCCACACGCCGCGCTTGGCCGCATTGCGCCAGGCGTGGCATCACGCGGCGATCGATCCGGCCATTCCGGCGGTGACATGCACCGCGCAGTCCGACTACCTCACGGGTCGGCGTCCGAGCGAACATGGGATCGTCGCCAATGGATGGTATGACCGATCGCTCTCGGAGGTCCATTTTTGGAAGCAGTCCAACCACCTCGTCCAGGCGCCCAAAATCTGGGATGAGTTGAAGGCCCGGGATCCGCGTTTCACCTGCGCGAAGATGTTCTGGTGGTACAACATGTATTCGGGTGCCGACTGGTCGGTCACTCCGCGTCCGATGTACCCGGCCGATGGGCGCAAGTTCTTTGATGTCTACAGTTGGCCCTACGATCTCCGTCCCGCCCTGAAGGAGGCCTTGGGTGATTTCCCGTTCCCGACGTTCTGGGGGCCGGCGGCCGGCGTGCAGTCTCCCCAGGGTGCGCCCGATGCGGCAACCCGTTGGATCGCGGATTCGGCCCAGTGGATTGAACAGAAGCATTCCCCGACGCTGAACCTCGTTTACCTGCCACACCTCGACTACAATTTGCAGCGGTTGGGCCCTCAGCACCCGGCGGTCGCCGATGATTTGCGGCGCATCGACTCCATTGTGGGTGGTCTTCTGGACTTCTTTGCGGGTCGAGGAGTCCGCCCCATCATTCTGAGCGAGTACGGCATCACCCCGGTTTCCCGACCAGTACACTTAAACCGAGTCTTCCGGGAGCGTGGTTGGATCACCTTCAAGGAGGAGTTGGGGTTGGAGTTGCCCGACATCGGAAATTCCAAAGCCTTTGCCGTGGCCGACCATCAGGTGGCCCATATCGTGGTCAACGATCCGTCGATCCTGGAAGAGGTACGAAAAGTCGTGTTGGAGACCCCGGGAGTGGCGGCTGTTCATGGCTCTGCCGACAAGGTGTGCCTTGGCCTGGATCACGGCCGATCGGGAGACCTGATCGCGGTGTCCCAGGAGGATGCCTGGTTTACCTACTACTATTGGCTGGATGATGCCAAGGCTCCGGACTTTGCGCGCTGCGTGGATATCCATCGCAAGCCTGGATATGATCCTGTGGAGCTGTTTCTCGATCCCGCGATCCCAGCGGTGAAGCTGAAGATTTTGTGGCGTTTGCTGCAGAAGAAACTCGGTTTCCGGATGCTCATGGACGTGATCCCGCTCGATGCCACGCTGGTCAAAGGTTCACATGGTGCTCGTCCGTCGTCGCTCCAGGATTGGCCGCTGATCCTTTCCCAGCAGCCATTGCCTGGAGACAGGCTCCGGTCCACGGAGGTTTACGGTGTGATCAAGTCGGCGGTTCTGGGCTAGCGGTCGGGTTGATGAATCAAGGCAGGCTCTGCGAAAAGCAAATGCCGTTGAGTGCTGGAGGGAGGGGCAACGTCTGATGTTGTATCCATGAAGCCCACCAGAACTTCCCGTCTTCGGGCGATGTCGATGCTGTTGATCTGGGCGCTCTCAATGGGAGCCTTGGATTCCTGGGGTTCGCTCACTCCGATGATGTTGGCCGCTGAAGGTGGGCTTCCCCCGGGATCCGCTTTCCTGGGGCCCTTCCACATGGTGGCACTCCATTTACCCATCGGACTTTTTAGTTTTACGGCCCTTTTGGAGGTGGTGGCGTGGTTCCGGCCATTCGAGGGATTGCGTCGGGTTCTCGCGACGAGTCTTGGGTTGGGTGTCGGGACGGCGATTCTAACATCCATCCTGGGCCTGTATCGATCCTTCGGTGGTGACTACTCAGCGGAGATACTCGTGCTGCATCGCAATACGGGTTTGGCCCTGACAGTCATGGCCGCGTTGACCCTGGTTCTTCATTCGGCAGTGCTGCGGGTGGGGAATTTGTGGCTGGGGTGGTATCGCGCTTCCCTGGGGCTGACGTTGGTTCTGCTGCTCATTGCCAGCCATCACGGCGGGAGTTTGACCCACGGGCAGGGATTCCTGACTCAGAATGCCCCTCTGGTGATTCGTGGTTGGATGGCGCGTTGGGGGGCGCCAGAGCCCCGCTCGAAGCCTTCTGAGTCGGTGGCTGCAGGAGCGGTGCAGGTTGCAAAAGTGTTCGAGGCCAAGTGTGTTTCCTGCCACGGACCAGACAAACAGAAGGGGAAGTTTCGTGTCGACCAGCGTGAGTCGTTGCTCAAGGGCGGCCAGAGTGGTGAGGCGGCTGTTGTGCCGGGAGATCCGGGGCGATCCCGGTTGATGCGGTTGGTGCTCTTGCCCGCCTCACACGATGACGTCATGCCGCCATCGGGCAAAGTGCCGCTCAGTGAATCGGAGATCCTGAGCCTGCTGCGGTGGATTCAGTTGGGAGCACCCTGAGTGCGGCCGGTTGAGGGTGGGCCGGGTGGGGCTGATTATTGCCCTGCAGTTGTCGAGTTGGAGGTGGTTGGTGGGAAGAGCCCCTCCCAGCGGGCGACGACGGCAGTGGCCAGGCAATTGCCCACGAGGTTCACCGTGGTTCGGGCCATGTCCATGAGTTCGTCCACGCCGATGATGAGTAGCACTCCTTCGAGCGGCAGGTCGAAGCTCACCAGGGTGCCGGCGAGGATAACCTGGGAGGCACGAGGGATTCCGGCCATGCCCTTGCTCGTCAGCATCAAGGTGAGCATGATGACCAGCTGCTGGGATATGCTCAGATGCACCCCCGCGGCCTGGGCCACGAAGACCGAAGCCACGGCCAGATAGAGCGTGGATCCGTCGAGGTTGAAGGAGTAACCCAGCGGCATCACGAAGCTGACGATGCGCTTGGGGACTCCCAGTGCGGTGAGACGTTTCATCGCATCGGGCATGGCTGCATCGGACGAGGTTGTGGTGAAGGCCAGAAGGATGGGTTCGCGGAGTTCGGTCAGGAAGCGTCGAACGGGCACCCGTGCCCACAGCGCCATGGGGAGCAGAACCCCAACCGCGAAGACCGCCAAGGCCAGGTAGAGCGTTCCGATGAGTTTGGCCAAGTTGGCCAAGACTCCGAGGCCGCTGTGTCCCACCGTATAGGCCATCGCCGCTCCAATGCCGACCGGTGCGAACTTCATGACCACTCCGGTGAACTTGAACATCACCTCGGTGAGCGATTCACAGAAGCGGAGCATCGGGGTGCGTTGGGGCTCGGGTGTTTGAGCGAGCGCAATGCCGAAGAAGACCGCAAAAAAAACCACCTGAAGAACGTCGTTGGCGGCCGCGGCTTCGAAAAAGCTCTTAGGGACAATGTGTTCGAGAATACCTCCGAAGGTGACTTTGGTGGCCGTGACGCCGGTGCTCGCTGAGGTGGCAGGCGGCAGGGCAACACCCACTCCGGGTTGGAACACATTCACGGCCAAGAGACCAATGGCCAAAGCCAAGGTGGTGACGACCTCGAAGTAGAGGATGGATTTCCAAGCGAGTCGGCCGACCGACTTGAGGTCTTCGCTGTGGCCGGCGATGCCGACGACCAGTGTTCCGAAGACCAAGGGCACCAGGATGCACTTGATCATCTTCAGGAACATGTTCGAGACCACTTTGAGGTTCTGCGACTCGGCCGGGAAAGCCCACCCCAGCAACAGTCCGCCCAGCATGGCGATGAAGATCCAATGGGTGAGGGAGATGCTCCGCAGGAATCGGGTCATGCTGTTCGGAGCATCAGCCGACCCGGGCCCGGGAAACAAGGGCGGAGGCAGGGACAGGCTGTATTCGGGTGCTGCCGTCGAGGTTCCGGTGCTGTTCGTGCCCCGGTGGGGCTTGGCAAAGGATGCTGTGCGAGAACGGTTCGCGGAATGGTTCGTGCGTCCTTGAGAAACGCTGCCGTGTAGACAATGGGGCAGGAGTTCGGGCACCCGAGACTCGTGAACCCCGTTCTTTTTCAGGCCATGGCCCGGCAAATGGCGACGGCAGCGATGGCTCCGGCCAGGTCGGCGGCCAATCCGGCGAGGATGGCATGTCGGGTGCGACGGATGCCGATGGAACCGAAGTAGACGGCGATGACGTAGAAGGTGGTTTCCGTGCTGCCGAAGAGGGTGCCGCCCATGCGGGCCAAAAGACTGTCCGCGCCGTGGGTTTTCACCAAATCGGTGAAGGCGGCCAGTGTCCCACTGCCGGTGAGGGGGCGCAGCAATGTCATGGGAACCAGTTCTGGAGGATAGCCCACGGAGTTCAGCAGAGGTTCCAGCCACCGGGTAAACCCTTCGATGCCGCCGGCTCCGCGCAAGCATCCAATGGCAACCAGCATGGCCACGAGGTAGGGGATGATTCGGATGGCTGTATCGAAGCCCTCCTTGGCTCCGGCCACGAATTGTTCGTGGACCGCCAAGCCGCGCAGCGCGGCGTAAACGGGGATCGCTACCAGCAGGAACGGAAGGGCCACCAACGACAAGGCATTGAGGGCCCGCAAGGCGACGTGGGCGGTCTCAAGGGTAGCCTCGGATCCGGTGGGCGGATGCACGGTGGCTTGGACGGCAAATCCGACAAAACAGAGAACCAAGAGCAACAAAGCGCAGCGGCCGGCCCATCCCAAAGGCCGCCGTGCGCTCGGAGGAGTGAACTCATCGGTTTTCTCCGAGTCCGCGGCCGGTTGAGGTGCGGTCGGAGTCGGAAACGGTTCCGTGGTAACGCGGAACCATTTGAGTCTTTGAGTGGTTTTGACCACCAACAATCCGGTGAGAGACGAGCACACGGTGGCCAGGAGGGTGGTGCCGACGATCCAGGTGGGGTTCTTGGACCCATTGGCTGCCAGAACCGCGATGGCCGTCACAGGGATCAACTGAACCGATCCGGTGTTGATCGCCAGAAAGGTGCACATGGCGTTGGTGGCCGTATCAGGTCGGGGATTCAGGCGCTGCAAATCCCGCATGGCGCGAAGGCCCATGGGCGTGGCTGCGTTGGTGAGGCCCAGAGCGTTGGCGGCGATATTGAGGACCATCGAACCCAGTGCCGGATGGCCCGCAGGGACCTCGGGAAAGAGTCGGCCCAGGAGTGGTTTCAGCCATTGAGCCAAGGTACTCACCAATCCGGCTTGCTCGGCCAGCCGCAGGATGCCCAACCACAGGGCCATGACACCGATCAATCCCAGAGAGACCGTGACAGCCGTATTGGCCCCTTGAATGGCACCATCGGTCATCCCCCCCAAACGACCGGTGATGCCGGCCAGAAGGGCTGCGACTGTCAGTAGTCCAAGCCAGATTCCGTTGAGCATAATTGTGAATTCTAAACCAGTTCCGTGGTGAATTCGATGATGGAATTGTGACTTGCCGGCATTTAAGGCGTTTTGGGCATTAATGTTTTATAAAATACTTTTTAAAAGCGGAGTATGTAATTTATGTATTTCGTTGACTACTATTGCTGGTTTGTTGGTGAATCACAGGCATGAATCCTGGGGGAATTCCAACAGGGGCTTATCAATTGTTTCGAGTGGCGACTCCGCTCGATCCGGAACCCAAAGGCCCCGTCTTTGATGGCGGAGTGATGGTGTCTGACGGTCAGGCGCGGCAATCGACGCCCGCGATCATTCAGACGGAAGTTTCAGCGATTGTGGTCTCGAACGTCGCTCAGGTGGCCGCGATTAATACTCCGGATGAATTGCGTAACAAGTACCTGTTAATTGATATCCAGAAGGAACGGGTTGCGCTTTTGACATTGGCTGAGCATGCGAGCCGTGGGGACGTTTTGGTGGATAGCAATCGGGTCCGTTCCTCGAATGGTCAAATCGCTCCACTCAGTCAGGATATGCTGAGTCGTTTGATGGAAGATTCCGACTTCCGCAAACCGGTGTTGACGGTCACTGAGATTCGGGTTTGTGGCATGATTCCAGGCACAGAAGGGCTCAAGGGAGTTCAACTGGAAAAGTTTTTGGCAGCGCGGGATATTCAGGTCCCAACTATTTCTGACCTAACGACGGCTTGTGCAATATGTTATGCAACGACCGGCCGTCATCTCATTCCTCTTGGGCGGACAGTGAGGGCTTCAGATGGGGTGATTCGAGTGAGTCGGGTCGGTCAACTGAATGTCTTTCTGGGGAATCCGGATCAGTTTGCTGACGACGTAAACACGGTGACTGCTGGAAAGGTTCGTCTCGGGGAGCAATCCACTCGAAAAGGCGGCGGAAAATCCCTGCTGAAGCGGCTCGGCAAGTGGGCGGGTTTACAGTTGTTATAGGCGGCCCGGACAGTGGGCGATTGAGTGCAATCCGATGAGTCAGGAAGGTTTGACTGAGGTGATCTCTCACTGCGCCCTCCAGTGATCGGTGTTTTCCCGATCGATGGGCACCCGCTGTTTTCTTGCTGAACCCTCCGATGGAACCGAGAACCATGGTCCCATGTACTCCGTTCGCGTCTTTGTTTGTGCATTGGTTTGTTTTTCACTGACGGCTTTGGCGGTTGAGCCATTGGTTCCTCGGTTCCGAGCCGTCCATGTCGACACCAACGTGGCCGTCGGTTATGGGGTGACCGTGGCCGATGTCGATGGGGATGGCGGGCCGGACATTGTTTTGTGCGATGCCAAGCAGATCGCCTGGTACCGGCACCCGAAGTGGGAGAAGCACGTCATCGCCGAGAATCTCACGCCGCAAGATCACGTGTGCGTGGCCGCCGCCGACATCGATGGCGACGGCAAAGCCGAGATCGCGGTGGGGGCCGGATGGAATCCCGGCGACACAGTGAATAGTGGGGCGCTCTTCTATCTGGAACCGCCCGCCGATCGGACTGCGCGCTGGACTCCAATCCGCTTGCCCCATGAACCCACGATGCACCGCATCCGTTGGGTGAAGGACTCGCAAGGCTGGGCGCTCTGGTCAGTGCCGTTGCACGGGCGGGGCAACAAGGATGGGCAAGGCGCGGGTGCCCGTGTTCAGCGTTATCGACCGCCGGCCGATCGCCGACAGCCCTGGGCCGTCGAGACGGTGGCCGACCAGTGGCACAAGACCCACAACTTTGATCCTGTGGTCCGCTCCGGCGGGAACCCTGTGACCGAAGTGCTCGTGGGGTCGGCCGAGGGTGCGTTCCGCGGTGTGCTGGCGGGTGCAGGGGCTGTAGGCGCAGCGGGGGGACCCGTGTCGTGGACGCAAGTCGGCGGGCCGGACAATGGCGGCGTGGGTGAGATCCGCTCGCTGGGTGATGCGGCGGGTTCGGTCGTCGGCATCTCGCCGATGCACGGGAATCAATTGGTGGTCTTCCATCCGCCCGCTCCCGGATCGAAAGCATTGGGCCGCCGCGAGGTCATCGACGACGGATTGATCGACGGCCATGCCCTGGCCTGCGGCGACTTGCTGGGCATCGGCCAGCCGCAGATCGTGGCCGGATGGCGTGCCATGGGGCGGCCGCGTTCGGTCAAGGTGGGCGTGGCCCTCTATGTGCCGGTGGCCGGCCGCTGGATGAAGGTATGGGTCGATGACGACGGCATGGCCTGCGAAGACCTCGCGCTCGCCGACCTCGACGGGGATGGTCGGTTGGACATCGTCGCGTCGG
>Ga0209770_10001166_pt1 | contig 13708 bp, 12 predicted proteins | sample LauGreSu1BDMLBDD_2_FD_187572 | JGI IMG/M metagenome (GOLD analysis project Ga0209770, IMG submission 187572) | Freshwater lake microbial communities from Lake Michigan, USA - Su13.BD.MLB.DD (SPAdes) (version 2) | ecosystem: Environmental > Aquatic > Freshwater > Lake | place: Lake Michigan, USA...
CGCGTGCCGGGCCAGCCGTGGCCGCCCTCGCTGTCGACGACGAACTCGGTGACGGCGCCGCCTTCCTGCGCGGGATAGGTCGTGGTCGTCACGCTGCCGCGCGTCGTCGACTTGCCTTTGGGCGTCGACTTGTTCGCCTTCACCCAGAAGTCGACGACCTCGCGCACGGGCTTGTACGGCGTCGACTGCGCGTTGCGGACGAGCGGGTTCTCGCTCATGCCGCCTGCGAGCGGGACTTCGTTGTCCTTCGCGCCGTTGATGATGAGGACCGGCAGCGGCACCGCGGGCGACTTCTCGAAGGTGAACATGCTTGCGACGACGGGCGCGATGCCCGCGAGGCGCTCGGCGCGCGCGACGGCGTAGACATAGGTCATCATGCCGCCGTTCGAGCCGCCCGTCATGAAGATGCGCGCGGGATCGGCGCCGTGGTCGCGCACGAGGGCGTCGATGAGCGCGTCGAAGTACGCGATGTCATCCGCGTCGCGCACTTGCCGGCGGAGGAGGTGCCCCGTGTTCCATGCGCGGCGGCCCGCGCCGAAGTCGGTTCCCTGTGCGTACACGGCCATGAATCCCGCGGTGCGCGCGACGGCGTCGAACCCAGAGGTCGTGCGCATCTGCTCGGCGCTGCCCATGCCGCCGTGCAGGATGACGACGGCGGCGCGCAACTCGCCGACGGGCGGCGCGTTCACCACGATCGCCGCACGCTCCGCATCCTTCACCTTGACCTTGATCTCGCCGTCGCGCCGCGCGACCTTTGCGGTCGGCTCGCCGAAGGCCTTTCGGTAGAACGCCCAGTGCCGGTCGCCGAGCGCCTCGAGCGTCTTCATCGGATCGTGCTCGACGCCCTCGAGCGGCGTCCATTCGTGCGGGATCTTGAGGGTCTCGAGATGCTCGTGGAACTCCTTGTTGAGCGCGAAGGTCCCGTCGCGGTCGCCGACGGCGATTCGCAGGAGGGTGTCCTTCTGAATCGCGTCGGCGTTGCGCGCAGCGAGTTCCCGCGGGCTCACCTCGCGGAAGTACGCGCGGTCGCCGTACACGCGCTCGAGCAATCCGTCGCGCGAGCGCGGGTTCGCGCGGGGCGTGCGCTCGAAGTCTGGATCGAGCGGACCCGCGCCGAGCATCGAGACCGCGCGGAAGATCTCGGGAAACTTAAGGCCAAGCCGTGCTGCGCCGTAGCCGCCCATGCTGAAGCCATCGAGCAGCCTGCCGTCGCGCGTGGCGATCGTGCGCAGCGTCGCATCGATGTGCGGCACGAGGTCCTTCACGATCATCGACTCGATCGGCGTCGAGCCGTCCTTCCAGTCGACATACATGCCCTGCGGGAGGCCGTTCACGAAGACGATGAGAAACGGCTTTGTCTTGCCCGCTTCGATCGCACCGTCGACGAACTTCGCGAGTTGCGCGATTCCCGCCGCGCCGCCGCCCGAGCCATGCAGCCAATAGACGACGGGGAACCGCGCTTCGGCGTCGCGCTCATACGCGGCGGGCGTGTACAGGTGGTAGCTCACCTTCGCCTTCGCGGCCGCGCTGTCGAAGGTGTGGAACGACACGCGCGGGGCCTTCACCTCGGCGGTCACCCAAGCGGGCGCCTTCGGCGCCTCGGGCGCGGGGGACTGGGCGCGGGCTGTGCGCGAGAAGAGTCCGAACGCGAGGGTCGCGATCAGGAGGACCAGCCGGATCAGCGTGTTCATGCTGTCTCAACGTATCAGCGCGCAGCGTGTTGCGGCGTGGCGGCTGAAAGCGGAGGGGTTCGGACTGAAGCCCGGAGACGCACGCCTCTGCGCGAGCGCACAAGTCCCCGTCGATCGCGGACGACGGTGACGGCATCGAGTGACGGCGTTCCTGTTCAATCTCAATCCGATGGAGTGCCTGCATCCAGCTGCGCCTGCGGCCGAACCATCTCGCCACGCACGGGCTTCCCCGGCCTCCCTGTGCGCCATCTCTTCCCGGCCGGCGGGCCCGCCGCGATCTCGTTCGCGGGCGGCCGAGTCTTCCGAGGGCGCGTGACTGCCCCTTGGTCTTCGAAGGAGTGCACCATGGTTCGAGTGCTTGGCATGATCGCGGCGGCTGCTCTGGCAGTCGCCACCCCATCGGCAAGGGCCGATTTTCCCTTCCAGCCTCTTGCAGACTTCGGTCTGGGCTGTGCGCCTTCCGATGTGAACGCCTCGGGCGTGATCGTCGGTTCAGTGCGGATCGAGCGCGAGGGGTTCGGTGCGGATGTGCCCGTCATCTGGCAGACCCCGACATCGGCGCCTGTCGAGATCCCGAGCCCACGCGGTGGGTACGCGGTCGCCATCAACTCGAACGGCGACATCATCGGCACGGAGTTCCAGCAGTCAGGGCCCTACGGAGTCCCCGTCCTCTGGTCGAACGGCGAGCGGTTCGAGCTCCCTGATTTCGGCGAGGGCGGCTATGCCAACGACATCAACGAGGCTGGCGTGATCGTCGGCTCCGTGATCGTGAAGGGCAACTACCGCGCCGCTCGCTGGGTGAACCGCGAGCTCGAGCTGCTGCCCGTGCCTGACTTCCAGACCGATGACGGCATCGTGTGGAGCCTTGCGAACAGCATCAACTCCTCCGGCGTGATCACCGGTACCGTGCGGTCGCCCGTGGGCTCTGGCACGCCGTCGGCCGCGCTCCGCTGGGACGACAATGGCGTCTCGTTCATCGAGAGCGGCGGCCTCGAGACGAAGGGCATCGCCATCGACAACCTCGGCGGAGTGGTCATCAACGGCTACTTCGACGGCGGATCGTCGCGCGCGCCTGCGGTCGTCCAACCCGACGGCTTCGTGAACATCCTGGCGGTACCCCCGCAGTACCTGAGCGGCGCGTCGGCCACCACGATGAGCCGCAGCGGCCTCGTCGCCGGCTACTACTACGACATGGTTGGCGGCACCTTCGGCATCAAGGCCGTCGCGTGGCCGAACGGCGTGTTCACGCCGCTCGAGATGCCCCCGGGCCAGCGCTACGCGTTCCCCAGCGGCGTCGGCAGCAACGGACTCGTGTTCGGTTCCGCGACCGACGGCGTCACGGGGCGCTCCGTGGGCGGGTTCTGGGCGCTCGATGTCGAGGACAGCCAGCTGCGTTCTGCCACCGTGAGCGGCGCGCGTGGCCAGGCCGTCGAGCTGTCCGTCGAGAGCTTCCGCGCCTCTGGCGCAAATGTCGGCCACAGCGTCGCGGCGCGGGTGAACAATGCGCTCATCGGCCAGGCGATCACCGATTCGACCGGCCGCGCGCGCCTGGTGTTCACGATCCCCGCCGACTTCGCGGGTTCGCAGATGACCGTGCGCTACACCGACGAGAACGGCGCGAGCATCGTGAGCGTGATCGAGGTCACCTCGGGCTGCGTGGCCGCCGATCTCAACTGCGACGGCAGCGTCAACTCGCTTGACCTCGCTGCGCTGCTTGCGGCGTGGGGCACTGCGGGCGCTGCCGACCTCGACGGCGATGGCGTGGTGAACTCGCCTGATGTGGCGGTCCTGCTCTCAGGCTGGACGGGTTGATCGAGGTTGCATCGCGGCGAGGCGTCCCGGCCATCCCAGGGGCGCCTCGTCGCGTTTTTGTCGCCGTACATCGGTATCATCCAAGCTGGAGCCCTTTATGCCGCAGCAGAGCTTCCTCGCCATGCTCGCACTGTTCCTTCCCGTTACAGCCGCGTTCGCGCAGGATGCGAAGCCGGCAGAGCCGTCGCCGCCGCCACCGATCACCGAGAAGCTGAAGGCCGAGGCCACGAAGCTCTCGCCGCTGGTCACCTCGGAACTCGCCAAGCAGTTCCTCGCAGCGACGGCGAAGCTCGCGGAGCCCACGCCGCGCACCGTCTATCGAAACCGCGAGAAGGGGATCGCCCTCACGAAGCGCGCGTACGACGCGCTCTCCGCAGAGGAGAAGGCGACACTCACGGCGCGCGAGTATCCGCCCGACTTCTACTACGAGACCGGCTACGGCTCGCCGCTCGTCTACGCGCGCGTCCTCGACCTCGCGGCACCGCATGTCATGCGCGCGGGCAAGCCGAAGGTCCTCGACTTCGGCTACGGCACGATCGGCCAGCTCCAGCTCCTCGCGCACTGCGGATTCGACGCCCACGGCGTCGATATTGAGCCGATGTTTCCGGCGCTCTACAGCGAGCCAGGCGACACGGGCGCGATGGGCACGGGCTCCGTCTCGATCCACGCTGGCCAGTGGCCGGCCGAGGAGTCGCTCCGCAACGCAGTTGGCGGCGGATACTCGCTCATCACCAGCAAGAACACACTCAAGAAGGGCTACATCCATCCGAGCCCGCCGGCGGGGCAGACGGTCGATCCGAAGCGGCTCGTCCATCTCGGCGTGGGCGACGAGGAGTTCCTCAAGCGCGTGCACGATGCGCTCGAGCCGCGCGGCGTGTTCCTCATCTACAACATCTGCCCGCCGCAGAATCCGCCCGAGAAGGAGTACATACCGTGGGCCGACGGACTCTCGCCGTTCCCGCGCGAGATGCTCGAGAAGGCGGGATTCGAGGTGCTTGCGTTCGACGACGTCGACCAGCCGTGGGTGATCGAATGCTTCGGCGCGCTTGGCTACACCGAAGGGAAGTCGCGCGAGGAAGCCGCGAAGGAGTTCCTGTGCTGGTACACGATCGTCCGGAGGAAGGGCTGAGCGCCTCGCAGGCGGTGAGCCGACGACTCAGGACGCCGGCGGCGACTGATACCCGACGTCGCGCAGGCGGCGGCCCATCGGCTCGTACGCGGATTCCTCCGCCTCGCGGGTGCCGAGCCCCTCGACATAGCGGTTGTACATGCAGAACGCCGCGGTGATGAGCACGGTGTCGTGGATGTCGTGGTCGTTCGCGCCGGCTGCGCGCGCCTGCTCGATGTGCTCGGGACGGACGCCGAGCACGCAGCCCTGAAGCGCGCGGGAAAGCTCGAGCAGCGCCCGCATCTTGGGCGTGAAGCCCGACATGTCCTCGGACGAAAGCAGACGGTCGAGCGCGACGCTCCTTTCGGCACCCAGCCACGCGCGCGCGGCCGCCGCGTGCGACTTCATGCAGAAGTTGCAGTCGTTCAGATGCGACGTCCACGCCGCGATCGTCTCGCGCTCGCCTTGCTCGAGGCTCGCCGGCTGGCGCAGGATCGTCTCCGCGAGCCCGAGCAGATGCTTCGCCGCGTCGGGGCGGAACATCATGGGGCCACGGATGCCTGGGACATCGACTGGAAGCGAGATGTGTGGCATGAGCGCGATGGTAGCGGGGGCTTTGCTATCGTGAGGCGATGCCCCGTCGACTCATTTCCTCGGGCTCGAGCTTCGAGCGTGACATCGGATACTCGCGCGCCGTCGTCTGCGGGAACCAGGTGTTCGTCTCGGGCACCACGGGATTCGACTACGCAACCATGACGATCAGCGACTCCGTCGCCACGCAGACCGAGCAGTGCCTCCGCAACATCGAGGCCGCGCTGCGCGACGCGGGCGCGTCGATGCGCGATGTCGTGCGCGTGCGCTACATCCTTCCGAATGCGGCGGATTTCAGCGCGACCTGGCCCGCGCTGCGCGCAGCCTTCGGCGAGATCCGTCCCGCTGCGACGATGATCGAAGCGGGGCTCGCCGACCCGCGCATGAAGATCGAGATCGAAGTCGACGCGATCATCGGTTCTGCGTGAGGGGGTTCGCCGTGACCGGCCCGCCGCGCGCGGCCTCCCACTCGAGGAGGTCGATCTCCGGGAGCACGTCGCTCACGCCGGGCACGGCCAGATGCCGCAGCATGTTCAGGCACTGCGCGCGGTGATGCATGCCGTGCGTCGCGACATGCATCAGCATCGCGCCGAGCGTGAAGCGGTAGGGCGTGCCGCCGAGCGTGACATCGAGCGCGGTGGAGAGTCCGCGCGCCTGCGCGCGCGCCGCGGTCGCCGCGAGCTCCGCCGCGGCAAGATCGAGCAGCGCGCGCAGCTCGGCAGGCGTCCGCCGCGAACCATCCTCGATCGACGGCCGCACCACGCGCGGCGGACCATCGATGCGATCGGTCCAGCGGAACATCGCGCCAACGATGTGCGTGATCGTGTCGTGCAGCGATCCCGGTCCAATCTCGAAGCGGCGGTGCCAGGCGTCGTCGGTGAGTTTCTCGCATGCGCGCAGTACCTCGCGCGTGGCCCACGCGTTGTGCTCGAGCGAGATCGCAAGCGGGTCGTGCGCCTGTGCGGCGCCGCACGGCATGCCTGCGACGAGGGCGATCAGCATCCCGTCGTATCCCTTCGCGCCGACCGTCTGCACCCCCGCGGCGCGCAGCCGCGGGTGCCGCGAGACCAGCTCCATCATCGCGCGGACGCCGTCGACGCCTGCATCGCCGGTCGCCGCATCGATCAGCCGGCCGCGACACACCATGTTGTCGACGATGATGACCGTTCCGTCGCGCGCAAGCGCGACTGCACGCTCGAGATACGCCGCGCATCGTTCCTTGTCGGCATCGATGAAGATGAAGTCGAACGGCGCGTCGCCCGCTGCGATCATCGCATCGAGCGTCTCGGTGGCCGCTCCGACCTTCACCTCCACGCGGGATGCAAGCCCCGCATTGGCGAGGTTCGCGCGCACGAGTGCCGCCCGTGAGGCATCGATCTCGAGCGTGACAAGCCGCCCATCGTCGGGCAGCGCGCGCGCGAGCCAGATCGCGCTGTAGCCTGCAAGCGCGCCGATCTCGAGGATGCGCCGTGCGCCCACCGCGCGCGCGAGCACCTCGAGCAGCCGACCCTGCACGGGCGCCACGGCAATCTCAGGAAGTCCGCCGCGCGCGGCAGCCTCGGTTGCGTCGCGCAGCACGGAATCCTCGGGCGCAAGCCACGACTCAAGCGCACGGTCGACGGCGGTCCATCTCGAAGGGGAATCAGCTTGGTTCACCATGCCGCCATTATGGCTCACGCCGCGCGGCAAAGTCGCGCTTCACGGGTGAGGCAGGGCGATCCCGCACCAGTCTGCAAGAAATCGGCCGATCTCTTCGGCACCGACGAAGAAGGCTCGGCCCTCGGCGCGCCGCGCCGTTGCAGGTGCCGCCTGCCAGCCCAAAGGCAGCACGAGCACGGGGCAGGCCTGGTTTGCCTCGCCGACCTCGGCGACGATCTCCCGCCGCGGCCGTGCGAAGTCGACATGGCGGATGTCGAGCCGCTCGCGCAGCTCGGGAAAGTACGCGAGCAGCCCCTCGATCGCGGCGCAATGCGGGCAGTAGTAGGCGCCCGGGCCGACGCGTGGATCAGGGAACGATGGGCGCAGGAGAAAGAGAATCGGCTTTGTCATGTTGGGTGGGATCGTGGCGTTCGGATGCATCCAGTCGACCGAGGGGCCAGAGCGCGACTCGGATGAGTGCGTGATCTCGGCGCGACTGTCACTCAATCTTGTCGCAGGATTGATGCGAACGGGCGCCGCAGCGCGATACGGTACCACGCAGCCATCATGCCCATCACCATCTCCACCGACCCCGCGCACCACGACCTCGAAGCGATCCACCGCATCGTCGCAGGCACCTACTGGTCACCCAGCATCCGCCGCGAGGTCGTCGCCGAGGCGCTGCGCAACAGCATCACCGCCGTGGCGATCGACGAGTCGACGGGAGCGACCATCGGCATCGCACGCGTCGTCACCGACCGCGCGACCTTCGCGTGGCTCTGCGATGTGGTTGTCCTCGAGCCGTGGCGCGGACAGGGCCTCTCGCGCCGCTTGATCGAGGAACTCGAACGGCATCCGTCGCTGCAGACCGTGCGCCGCTGGTGCCTCGCCACGCGCGACGCGGAGGGCCTCTACGAGAAGTTCGGCTATCGGCGGATTCCGCCCGAGCGCACGTGGATGGAGAAGCAGGGGCCGAAGGAGCGGTGGCAGGGCATCGGGGGCTGAGCAGGTCGGAGACCACGCTTGACGCGTACGACACACAGTCGTACCATGTACGACGGCTCGTCGTACTTTGGCTGTGCCGCCCAAAGGAGTCCGCCGAATGGCCGCGAATCCTCTCGCAAATGCTGAACTGTCCGTCATGGAGCTGCTTTGGGACCACGGCAGCCTGACGGCGCGGCAGATCCAGGACAAGTTGTACGGCGAGTCCGATCGTTCGCAGCACGGAACCGTGCAGCGCCTGCTCCAGCGCCTCGAGGACAAGGAGCTCGTGCAGCGCGAGAAGGTCGGGGCTGCGAACGCGTTTTCGGCGTGCATCTCTCGGGAGCAGTACGCGGGCTCGCAGCTCGAATCGCTCGTCGACCGGCTGACGGGCGGCTCGATCGCGCCGCTGTTGTCGCACTTCATCGACCAGAAGCGCCTGAGCCGCGCCGAGCTCCGACGCCTTCGCGAGATCCTCGATGGGAGAGCGTCGTGAGTGGGCTGTTCATCGAGTACGCGCTGGGCAACACGCTGCTCGCCGCTCCGCTGGCACTTCTCGCGTGGACGATCGGCCGCTCTCGGCGATACCCGTCGCTCGCGCACCTCGCGTGGGTGCTCGTCATGGTCCGACTCGTCATGCCGCCGATCGCGGCCTTGCCATGGCTCTCCGTCAGCATTCCATTGCCTCGGCCGGCGGCGTCCGCTGCGGACGGCCGGCACGATCACGAAGCGCGGACTGCGTCAACGGAGCAACAGGACGCGTCGTGGTGCGAGACTCCTCCGCTGGCCGAGTTCACCGCTGCGCCCGATCCGCAGAGCCGATCGTCGCCGCCACCGAACTCTGACGTGGGATCCCCGACGGAGAGCGCCCAGCGAGCCGCGGTCGGGAACCTCGAAGCAACGCCGTCACCCGTCGAGCAACTCCCCGCTGCGGAGGTCGTCGAGCCGCGCCTCACCCCGAGTTCCCCGATCGATCCCTGGCTGCTTGTCGCTGCGCTCTGGCTTGCCGGCATGTTGCTCATCATCGCGATCTCCCTCATGCGCATCGCGCGCTTCCGCCGTGGCGTGCTCGCGCAGTGTCAGCCCGCGGGGCAGGGGATTCTCGGCATCGCCCATTCCGTGGCCGACGAACTCGGCATGCGGCGAAAGGTCGCCGTGCTCACGACCCGCGCCGATGCCGTTCCGTTCGTGTGGAGCGGGCTCCGCGGACCCGTCATCGTGATTCCTGAGACCCTGCTCGCCGATGCCAACGACCCAAACCTTCGCCTGATGCTGATGCACGAGCTCGCACACATCCGCCGTCGCGACCACTTGGTGCGCTGGCTCGACTGGGCGGTCGTGGCGTGGTTGTGGTGGAATCCGCTCGCGTGGATCGCGCGGCGTGGACTCAGGTCGTCCGAGGAACTCGCGTGCGATGCGCTCGTCATGCGCACGTGCGGGGCTTCACCCCGTGAGTATGGCGCTTGCCTCGTGGCGGCGGCGGAGTCGTTGGCAGGATCGGCGGTCCGCACGCCGGACCAGGCATGCACCATGGGCGATGGCGGATCGCTCGAGCAAAGGATTACGGTCATCATGTCAGGATCTCTGCAGCGTCGTCCCTCGCGCTCGCTCCGCGTCGTGACCGCGAGTGTCGCGGCCATGTGCCTCATGTCCGGCATCGTGACAGTGGCGGGTGCCCAGTCGCCCCCGAACGGTGCGGTCCGAGGGCGCTCCTTCTTCGACGGTCGGGGCAAGCCCAACATCGTGGACACCGCAGTCGCTGCGAAGTTCCAGACGCTCGTCACCGCAGTGCAAGCGGCTGGACTGGCGGACGCGCTGCGTTCAGAAGGGCCGTTCACGGTCTTCGCGCCCACGGACGAAGCCTTCGCGGCGCTCCCCGCAGGCACGCTCGACTCGCTGCTCCTTCCCGAGAACAAGGAGAAGCTTCGGGCCATCCTCGCGCATCATGTGGTGCCCGGCCGGCTCCTCTCGATGGAGGTCGGCAACATCGAGGATCCGCAGATGGCCCGCACCGCCGCGGGCGACCGCGAATCGATCGCCGCGGACCGCGGGGGGTTCCGCTTCGGCGCGGCCGAGGTCCTGCAGCCCGACATCCTCTGCGGCAACGGCGTGATCCATGCGATCGACCGCGTGGTGCTTCCGAAGCCGAAGGTCACCGAGCAGTCCATGGGCATGTCGATGAAGGAGGCCGCGTCCGCGAGTCTGCTCGATGCGCTGCGCGCCGTGCCGGACGGTCGATACTCGGCCTTCGTCGCGGCCGTCGAGGCAAGCGGCGGCGATCAGGACTGGGCGCGGCCCACACCCGACCGCAGTTGGACGGTCTTCGTCCCGACAAACGAGGCCTTCGCACGGCTCTCCGAGACCGAGCGCGCCACGCTTCTTGATCCGAAGAACCGCGAGACGCTCCGCGCGGTGCTCGACTGGCATGCGCTCCCGCGGCTGCAGGTCTGGAGCTTCGACCTCAACGCGGGCGATCGCGCTCCCGTGATGATCTCGGAGAACAACGATCGATTCGTCCTCGATGTGCTGTCGAGCGGCGCGGTCTATGTCTACCGAATGCGGTCGATGCGTGACCGTTCGCTCGAGGAGCCTTTCAAGGCGCGGATCGTCGCGGGTGACATCCCCGTCGGCTCAAGCGTGGTGCATGTCGTCGACCGCGTGCTCGTGCCGCCGCAGTTCGAGAACTCGCTGATCGCGTCGCAGGCGCACCGCGAGAAAGAGGTCAAGGAACTGGCGATGGCGGCGGACGCGCAGTTCATGGCGGTCTATGAGCTGCGAGGCACGCTGAAGCAGGCCGAGTCGATGGACGACGCTGCGGCCGTCGCGGTCTATCGCGTCGGGCTTCGCATGCTGGAGGAAGTGGTGCCGCTGAGCCGCGACGGCATGGTCATCATGGGTGACGAGCAGTCGAACGATCGCACGGTGCTGCGGGACCGCCTGCGCGCGCGGATCGACGACCTCGACCGCGTGTGGTACGCCAAGTTCATGAAGGGCAGCCCGCCGACGACGAGTCTCTCGGAACCCGTCGCGGGCAGCGCCGTGCCTGCGCGCGGCGCCACCCCCGTGTCCGCGGTGCCCGCAGCGCCGGCAGAGCGTGGGTCCGCGAGCGCCACCAGCGCCGCGACACCCGCGCTTGCGCCGAAGCCTGCGTCCGTCCGCGCACCGACATCCCTCGACTGGTGCGAAGTCATCGAGCAGGATGTCGATCCGAAGGTCGTGACGGATGCCGCTCTTCGCGAGGCGATCGCTGGCACCGGCCTGCCCTGGCGCGTGCGCGACAAGGCAAGCGGCATCGAGATGCTGCTCGTCCCGCAGGGGCAATTCATGATGGGCAAGAGCCCAGGCGACGCCGAGGCGCTTGCAAACGAAGTGCCCGTCCATGCCGTGACGCTCTCGCAGCCCTACTACCTCGGTCGCTACGAGGTGACCAAGGAGCAGTGGTCGAAGGTGCTTGGCCGCGATGCGCGCACCGGAGCGGAGGGCGTAAAGCCTGGCGTGCAGGGTGTCCAGGTCGATGTGGGTGGCGGCCGGACGGTCATCGTGAGCGGCGGCTACGAACTCGTCGATTCGAAGGGCAACCCCGTTCCGACCCAGCAGACCGCGGAGGAAGGACCCGACGGAACCATCGTGTTCACCACGACTCCCGCGGAGGCTGGACAGGCCGGCCCTCCCGACACGCGCACTGGCCTTCCCGTGACTGCCGGTTGGTCCAAGACCGCCGAGTTCTGCCGTCTGGCGGGTCTCCGGCTTCCCACCGAGGCCGAATGGGAGTTCGCGTGCCGCGCCGGCGTTCAGGCGCCGCGCTACGGCGAGCTCGACGCCATCGCATGGCACCTCGGGAACTCCGGGGGCCGCAAGCACCCCGTGGGCACGAAGGCCGCAAACGCCCTTGGGTTTCACGACATGATCGGCAACGCCTGGGAATGGGTGAGCGACTGGTACGGCGACTACACGCGAAGCGCCAAGACCGATCCGACCGGCCCCGAGACCGGAAAGTCCCGCATCGCGCGCGGCAGCTTCTTCGACTTTGAGGACGGCTTCTGTCGCGCGTCGCGTCGCTACGAGATCCAGACCATCGACTCTGGCGGCGGTACGGGGTTCCGTGTCGCGCGCAATCCGTGAGACAGATCGCTCGAACTCCCTGATCGGAACGCCTTCCAACGTTGGATGGCGGGCGGATCGCGGTGTCGCCCCGCTGCCTGATCCGCTCAGCCCGTACCGCGGGCAGGCCCGCCGGGATCGAATCCCATGTCGGCGTGGCGCTGGGCAGTGCCGCCGCGAGGGATGGAGATCGTCGTCCATGCGGCGGGTCCCACCAGAATGCGCGCGGCGAGCGTGATCTGCCCCTGGTGATACGCGGTGTGCGCCAAGGATCGGGCCAGCGCCTCCACGACCGTGTGCTGCGCGCCTCGGATGCGGACGTGGCGTTGCAGATCTCGGTCGTTCAGGGTGGCGAGCGTTGCTTCAAGCACCTCCCAGCCCGCCGTCCATGCTGCGATCGCGGCCGCGCGGCCGTCCTCGCCCGGCGGGAAGTCGTCCACGAACTCCGCCTCCCGGTCGCGCCATGGCTTTTCGCCGTCTTCCGACAGGAAGTTCGTGAAGCGCGAACGGAGGTTCCCTCCGACATGCTTCAGGATGATCGCGATCGAGTTCGTGTCGCCGTCGATCGAGCGGCGCAGATCGGCGGCGTCCACCTGCTGGATGGCGAGTTCCGACTCGCGCCGGATCAGGCCGAAGCGGGATTCAATGCACGAGATGGTGGACCGCTGGTTCGACATGGTGGATGCGTTGGCGCCTACGCGCTGTCCGACGGCGTGGGACCCCGGTTCTGAAACGCTGCGGCGCTCCTGATCTGCCACTCCAGCACGTCGATCTCCGGCAGCCGGTCGCTGATTCCGGGAACTGCGAGTTGCCGCAGCATGTTCAGGCACTGCGCACGGTGGTGCATGCCGTGCGTGGTCACGTGCACGAGCATTGTACCGAGGGTGAATCGGTAGGTCTGGCCCCCAAGCGTTATGTCGAGCGCAGTCTCCAGCCCGCGTGCCCGCGTGCGCTCGGCGCTCGCCGCAAGGGCCGCCGCTGCACCATCGAGGAGCGTCATCAATTCCGCTGGTGTCCGCCGAGTACCGTCCTCGATCGACGGCCGCACCACGCGCGGCGGCCCATCGATCCGGTCGGCCCAACGGAACATCGCGCCGACGATGTGCGTGAGCGTGTCATGCAGGGATCCAGGACCCATCTCGAAGCGGCGATGCCACTGACTGTCGTCCAGGACGGCACATGCCCTCAACACCTCGCGCGTCGCCCACGAATTGTGCTCCAGCGCGATCGAGAGCGGCTCGGACGAGACATGGCGGTGGTGCGAGCTCATAGAATTGGCGGAGTCCCCATCGTACTCCGGATGAGGGATACTCCCGATGGATCAGTCAGATGCCGATCACGATCTCCCTCGACCCCGGCCGCCAAGACCTCGACGCCATCCATGGCATCCTGGCCACCACCTACTGGTCGCCGAACATCCGCCGCGAGGTTGTCGCCGAGGCGCTGCGCAACAGCATCACGGCGGTTGCGATCGATGACGCCACGGGCGCGACGATTGGCCTTGCGCGCGTCGTCACCGATCGCGCGACCTTCGCCTGGCTCTGCGATGTCTTCGTCGATGAACGCTTCCGCGGCCAGGGCCTCTCGCGGCGCATGATCGAGGAACTCGAGCGTCACCCTTCGCTGCAGACCGTCCGGCGCTGGGCGCTGGCCACGCGCGACGCCGAAGGCCTGTACGAGAAGTTCGGCTACCGTCGGCTGCCACCCGAGCGAAAGTGGATGGAGAAGCCGTGCCCGAAGGCGCGTTGGCAGGCCGGCAACGCATGAAGCAACCAGCCAAACGGAG
>Ga0209770_10001168_pt1 | contig 13701 bp, 10 predicted proteins | sample LauGreSu1BDMLBDD_2_FD_187572 | JGI IMG/M metagenome (GOLD analysis project Ga0209770, IMG submission 187572) | Freshwater lake microbial communities from Lake Michigan, USA - Su13.BD.MLB.DD (SPAdes) (version 2) | ecosystem: Environmental > Aquatic > Freshwater > Lake | place: Lake Michigan, USA...
CCGGGCCCCGGCCGGCAGGAGCGGACACCGGAGTCGAGACAGCCACCGAGGCGGCGGGGATCACCACCGCCGTCCCACACTTCGAACACGCACCACGCTTTCCGGCGAGTTTTGCCGGAACGCTGATCTTGTGCCCGTTCGGACACACGAAGGTGATCGTGCCGCCAGTTGGCCTGGAACCGTCCGCCGCGGACTTCGGATCGGGCATCGCCGCCTGCCTCCTGCACACGCCGCACGGACGCTCCGCTCGGCTTGCAGGGGATTCTATCACCGCCCCCGCGACAGCGGATGACTTGACGACGGACCGGCGGACTCTGACACTTCCCCAAGCGTGAATGCGTCCCAGGCAACGCTCGGGAAGGCCGTCCCCGCTCCCGAGCCGCCCGCTAGGGATCGAGGCAGGGGATGTCCAGGGTGTCGGTGGCCCGTCCGCATCGCGCGAGAAGTTCCTCCGGGGCTTTGCACGCGGTCGCCCGGCCGCGAGGATGGTTGGACGGAAATCCTCGGGCGGCTGGGCCGTGACGACCGGGCCGACAAGACTTTCGCTTCGGGTGAGATCATGGCGATCCAGGTGCTCTGCGGGTCCTGCAAGTCGACGTTCTCGGTCAGCGATAAATTCGCCGGCCAGACCGGACCGTGCCCGAAGTGCAAGGCACCGATCACGATTCCGGCGGCGCCCGTCAAGGGCGTGGTGATCCACGAGCCGGAAGCGCCCTCGACGACTTCGACGGCGACCGGCCGGGCCCCGTTGGCCCCGCTCAAGCGCATCGATCGCCCCGTCACCGCGCTGGCGTGGACCCTCGTCGGCGTCGGCACGGTGCTCTCCATCCTTGCAGCCGTGGTCGCCCGGGTGCAGTGGGGCGGCGCTCCCCCTGCCTGGTTCTTGCTTTCGGGGGCCGCGATCATGTCCATCCCGTGCGCCTGGCTCGGATACACGGCGATCCGTGACCGGGAACTCCAGCCCTATCAAGGGCGGAGCCTCGTTCTGCGGACGCTCATCTGCGCCTCGGTGTATGTCGCCCTGTGGGTTGCCCGCGGCTTCCTCCCGGCCGAGATCGAGATGTTCGAGTGGCTCTACTACGGCCCGGTGTTCGTCGCGATCGGGGCCTTCACAGCCTTTGCCTGCTTCGATTTCGAGACGGGTGCGGCCGTCGCCCACTTCTCGTTGTTCCTCATGGTGACTGCAGCGCTCCGCTGGCTGGCCGGCATCCCCCACCTCTGATTCGGCGTCACGCCCCCCCTCTTCGGCGGTTCCCCATGGCCTACGACGCTCTGCCGGAGTTGATCGCGACGGAGCACGCCGCCGACGGCATCCGTATTCCTCCGGACGTGACAGTCCCGCTCACCCCTCGGGTGCGCGCACTCATCGACACCGCCGACATGCGTCGGTTGTCGCGGATCAGCCAACTCGGGCTGGTGTCGCTCGTCTACCCCGGCGCCGTCCACTCCCGTTTCGAGCACTCGCTCGGCGTCTATCGGCTGGCAGTCGCCTTTCTCGGCAGGCTGCGCCGCGACCCCCTCTTCGCCGCCACCGTCGACGAGGGGGATGCCGCGGCGTTCGTGGTCGCCGCGCTCGTGCACGACGTCGGCCATTGGGCCTTTTGCCATCCTCTCGAGGACATGGGGCTTGCCGAACTCCCCAAGCACGAGTCGCTCGTCGGCCAGATCATCGCCACCGGAGAGTTGGCCGCGATCCTCAGAGCCGAGTGGGGGATCGCTCCCGCCCGCGTCGCTGCCCTCATCGAAGGGAGTGCCACCGACCCTGCCGGCGTCCTCCTCCACTCGCTCCTCTCGGGTCCGATCGACGTCGACAAGATGGACTACCTCGCCCGCGACAGTCTCCACGCCGGAGTGCCGTACGGTCGCCACTTCGATCAGGAACGTCTCCTCGCGAGCCTGTGCATCGATGCAGCCGGCCAGAAGCTCGCGATCACCGACAAGGGACGGACCGCCGCCGAACTGATGGTCTTCGCCCGCTACGTGATGTTCAGCGAGGTCTACTGGCACCACGCCGTGCGGGCCGCCACCGGAATGCTGCAACGGGCCGTGTGGCTGGTGCGCGAACGGATCGACGCCCCCCGGCTCACCCGGACCGACGATCAGGGATTCATCGCATGGCTGCGATCCGCGGCGGAGGGAACAGGGGCGACGGCGCTGGCCGAAGGCCTGTTCGGCCCCCGTCGCTGCCTCGTGAAGCGGGTGGCGACCTACGACGCCATCAACCATCCGGAGATCCACCGGGCCATCGCCGGCATGCCGTACGACGCCACGACACGGATCGCCGCCCGGCTCGCAGAGCGTCTTTCCCGCAGGCTGGGAACGGCGGTGGCGCCGGAGACGCTGCTCATCGATGCCCCGCCCGCCGAGCGGGAGGTCGAGTTCCGGTTGCAGGTCCGTCAACGTCCCCGCGACACGGGTGACGCCGTCGACCAGTGGCGTTCACTCGCCGAACTCTCGCCCGTCGTCCGCAGCCTCGCCCGGGAGCAGTTCGACGACCTCGTGAAACGGGTCCGGATCTTCGCCCCCGCCGCGACGGCCACAGCGGTCACGGCTCTGCCGGATGGATTGCTTCCGGACCTGTTCGACGCGATCAGCGACGGGTAGTACGAAGCCCCGTCCTGTTCAACGCAGGGCGATGAGGTGCCAGGTGCGCTCCGTCGTCCCCTTGCGCACGGTCGCTTCCACGCGTCCCTTTGCAAGGCCGTCGACGGTGGTGCTGAACTCCGCCCCCCCGCCGCCGATCCGCCAAATCAACGAGCCGGTCTCGCGATCGAACCGGCCGGAGACCGGATGGACGGCATCGGAAACCGCGTCGAAGTAATTGCCGCGGACCGTCCCGTCGCGATGGAGCGAGAGTTCGAGAAACACGTGCGGCGCGACCTCTCCCTCCGCGGCAGTCGGCACTGCGGCAAACGCTCCCAGCGGAAGCCAGGGGGAGGTCCATTCATCCTGGGAGACCGATGCCGAAGTGCGATCCGCTCGCGCCGTGACGGCGTCCGGGGCTGAGGGAGCCGGGTTCTTCACCAACACGCTCACCGTCCCGTCCGCGGCAACCTGCTCGGCGGGCTCTGCCGTCGCCTGACCGGAGGGGAGCGAATCCCCGGAAGGAATCGCTGCGATCGGTAGCGTCCCGTCGGCACCGGGGAAAACGACGAGGTCGTCGCCCGAGTCACCGGCCGGTTCCGAGGCAGCCGAAGCCTGGAGCACCGAGTGGGCCTCCCCGCCCCCCGCCGGAACGTCCGTCGCGGTCCAACGGGCGAGATCGACAGCCCTCGGTTCCACCGATGTCGGCAGGTGTGATCCACCGGCAAGCACGACTTCCGCCGTGCCGTCGTCCGGTCGCCACGCGCCGGGATGATCCGCCCTCCAGGCATCGCTGAACGGTGACGGCCCATCCCACACAGGCAGGATGGATGGGGTGTCGGCCGACATCGCCGCGAGTGCCGGCTGCGGCCGTCCTGGAGGACTGGCGCCGGTCGTCTGCGGTCGGTCGTCCCCCTGCTTCTTTCCCGGCGGCGGTGGGCTGGTCCCTTTGTTCTTCGCGGCTTTGGAGTCCTTCGAAGGATCGACCGCCGAACCACGGGCCTGCCCCTTGGCTGTCGCGGATTGCTCGGGGACGCTTGGAGCCTTCAGCGAGGGGATCGATCCGGGGGCCGCCGAAGGACGGGAACCGGCCGGCGGGGCCTGCGTCCGCGGGGCCTGGGGGGCGCTTCGCCACCGCCGTCCACCGATCCCGGGACGCTGTGCCTCGGCCGGCAACGTCGACCCCAGGAAGAGGACGATCGCCACGGGCACCGCGGCGAGGGTCCTGGTCACCAGGATCGAGCCGCGGGCCTTCTGGTGATCCCGGACGGGCAACTTCCCTTCGTTCATCATCGACTCCTTGAAAGCACGTCCGCAGTCGTCGTCGGCGTGGGAAAAAAAACCGGAGACGCCGTCTGACGGCGTCTCCGGCAAGGCGCGGCTCAGCCGGTCGGAGTCCTCACTCCACCGGGCCACCGGGGAGTTTCCCCATCTTGATCAGTTCGCCGAAGGTCGGACCGCCGTCGGCGCTCTTCATCGCCGCGACCGTCTCGAGTGCCTTGCGGATCTTCTCCATGTTCTTGGCATCTTCCTTCTTGTCGAGGAGGTCGGCGAGCGCGTTGCCGTAGGCATTGCGGTCCTTCTTTTCCTTCCCCTTGTGGCAGACGTTGCACTTGGCCGCGTCGACCGCCATGGCGAGAGCCTTCTCGGCGGGATCGCTGCTATCCGGCTTGACGTACACGGCCTTGAACTCGTCCTGGAACTGCTTGATCGCGAATGCCGGGCGGGCGAGTCCACCCGACACGAGTCCCACGGCCACGGACGCCACCACGAGCAAAACTCTCCCCCGCTTCATCGGCTGCACTCCTGAGTCAAAAGAGGTCTATCGAGTCCCCTTCACTAGACCGTGCCGCGGCCACGGATGTCAAGAATCGGGACGGCGGGGCGTTTCCACCACCGGTATCGCCGGGAAATCCCATGGATCGCCCTCGTTCCAGCCCCCGATCGACAGCTCATGGCGGAGCGGCGGAGTGACGACCGAAAACGGCATCTCATCCCGTTCCGCAGCGCCGTCGATCCGCCGGTAGACCGTCGCCCCCTCGTACCTCCCACCGGCATCGCTCCAGTCGATGGCGGTCCGATAGGCGTCGGGCAGGCCGATCCCTGCCTGTTCGAGGAGCGTCTGCCCGGGAGGGACGAGAAACCGATTCCGCTCTGCCACGACCCGGAGGCTCGGCAGGGCGGGAGCGGCGGCGGAGTCGACCAGCAAAGCGAACCCCTCGCGATTGGCAAACAGCGCATCGCGGAGAACCATCCGCACGCCGGCGCCCGCTCCTCCGCGTGGCCCACCGTCGGCCCGGAGAAACCTCCCCCCGCAAACACATCTCCCCCCCGACCAGATGAGGTCGACCGTCGCACCGCCATCGACGGCGAGGAACGTTCCCTCCCCGATCGCTTGCACACCCGTCAACCGCACAACCGTCTCCTGGGGAGGGTCGTCGTCCCCCCGTCCCTCTTCTTTTCCGGCAAACAGCCCCCGGATGAAGACCGCCTCGCCCGCCCCCGTCGTCCGACCACCGATCCCCCGACGCGGCTCGCGGATCTCGAGGAGCATGTTGGCTCCGGTCAGCGTCGCGCCGCGGCCGAGGGCGAACAACGACGAGGGACCGGCGGCAGCCGGCATCAGCCGCAGCCCCACCCCTTCGATGAAGAACTCCGCTGACACGAGCGTCAGCCCCGCGGCCGGCATCCCTCCGCCCGGTGGGGAAAAGCGGAGGATCGGATCATGGCCGGGTGCGGCCCGGAGCGTCAGCCGCCTCCCTACGATCACTCCCGGTTCCTCGTCACGGATGCCGCTGAAGGCGCACTCGACGACATCCCCATCCTCCGCCACCAGCAGTGCCTCCGCCAGCGTGGCGACGTCCCCGAGTCCGGCCGGCCCATCGACGATCCGCCATGTGCGCTTGGCGACGTTCACATCACCGGAATCACCGCGCCGCCCCCCCGATCCGTCCGCGACCGCGGCGACCGGCACTCGGTCCCGCCACGACTTGCGGAGACGAGGCAGATTCCACAGCGCACCGACGATCGTCAGGAGCACCGCGACGGGCACGGCCCAGGGCCAGAAGGAGGACGTATCCTGCCGGTGCGCCGGCTCCGCGAGCCCGGGCGTGCGGTCGACGTCGAGATCGATGTCGAGCGTGCCGGCAATCGCGACCAGATCGGCGACCAGCTCCGCCGGACGCTGATAGCGATCGTCTGGGTCCTTCCGCAACAACCGCTCCACCACCGCTTCCAGCGCCAGTGGGATGTCGTCCCGCCCCACGGCGACCGACGGCGGCGGGCTCTGCTGGTGCTGAAGAAGCTTCTGAACGGCGGTGCCGTCGGCGAACGGGGGACGGCCGGTGAGCATGAAGAACACCGTGCAGCCCAGCGAGTAAAGATCGCTGCGCACGTCGGCGGCCCGGGGGTCGCGGGCTTGCTCGGGCGAGATGTAGTCGTAGGTGCCGAGCGTCATCCCGCTCTCGGTGAGATCGGGGGCACCACGCATCGCCGGCAATCGCGCCAACCCCATGTCGACGAGGCGGGCCCGCCCCGTGGGTGTGACGATGATGTTCGAGGGCTTGATGTCGCGATGGACGACCCCCCGCTCCCAGGCATGTTCGAGCGCTTCGGCGACCTGGGCGGTGAACCGCAGAGCCCGCGGTACGTCGAGCGGACCGCCGTCGTGGACGATGTCACGGAGATTCGTCCCCTCGATGAACTCGAAGACGATGAAATGCCACCCGGCATCCGTTCCCACGGCATGCACCCGGCCGATGTTCTCGTGATCGAGCCGGGCCGCGAGTTGTGCCTCGTTCTTGAAGCGTCGGAGCATGTCGACATCGGACGAATGCTGACGCGAGAGCACCTTCACCGCCACCACGCGATCGAGGGTCGTGTCGATGGCGCGGAACACCGCCCCCATGCCGCCACCGCCGACGAATTCCTCGAGACGATAGGGGCCGAGGGCATGCCCCTCGAGGGCACGCCCGATCTCCTCCATCGACGTGGCCATCACCGGCGGCTTCGGTCGCCCCCCCGAGATCGCCGTGCCATCGGCATCGGAGCGCGGCGCGGCCGCCGGTTCGCTGCCCCCCGTGGTCTCGTCATTGGACGGCGGTGGGGCGGAGTGGAAATCCATGAATCAGCCGGCGAAAGGAGGAACGCAAGACTCGAAACAGAGGATACCTTCGCGTCACCGATCACCCACGCGGCTCAACGCACCCCTCGGATCGTCCGATGGCCCCTTCACCCGGCGTCGGCTGGGGGAAGCGACGCGTTGGCTCGGGCGGTTGCCGGCGATGACGGGGCGGTGAGACGGAGAAACCGGACCATGAAAAACAGTCCCGTGGCCACCATCCAGGGCAGATAGCCGGCCCACACGCCAGCCGCCCCCCAGCCGCAACGGAAGGCGAGAAACCAGACCGTCGGCAGGCTCAAGGCCCAGTAGCAGATGGCGTTGGCGACAAGCGGGACGCGGTTGTCGAGCAACCCCCGCAGCGCTCCCAGGCTCACCGACTGGATGACGTCGGACACTTGATAGATCCCGGCGATGCTCACGAGCGTCCCGGCGAGGGCAGCGACGTCCGGGTCATCGGTGAACTGCCGCGCCAACCAGTGGCCACAGCAGACATAAAACACCGCACAACACGCCATCAATGCGGTGCCGAGGAGCATCGCTGCGATGCCGGTGCGGCGCGCCGCCTCCGTATCGCCGGCACCGGCAGCCTGGGCCACGCGCACGCCGGTCGCCATCGACAGCGAGACCGGCACCATCCACGCCAGCGACGCGATTCCCACCGTCACCTGGTTGGCCGCCAAGGCGGTCGTCCCCACCCATCCGAGCATCAGCGATCCGACGGCGAAAGCGCCCCCCTCGAGGACGTCCTGTGCCGCCAGCGGCACCCCCTGGCGGAGAAGCCGCGCCACGGTCGCCACGAGGTGGCCACGGGCTTGCGGCGCTTCCTCCCCCGCTGATCGTCGCCCGGCGACGCGCGGGTCCGCGATCATCCACAGCGCGAGCGCCGCCGCATGCAGCCACCGGGCCACGAGCGTCGCCCATCCGGCCCCCGGCAGGCCGAGGGCCGGAAACCCGGCGTGACCGAAGATCAGACACCACGCGAGGAGGGCATTGAGCACGAGGGCGAGCGCCATGAATCCGAACACCGGCCAGGGACGATCGACCGCCTCGGCGACCTGCCCGAGCACGACGGCGAGAATCGCCCCCGGCATCGACCAGGCGATGAGCATGAGGTATCCCCACGCCGCATCGACGACGTCGGCAGGCTGTCCGAGGTGCTCGAGCAGGGGAACTACGGCCGTGAGCGCGACAGCGATCACGCCGCCGACCAGCAGGGCGACGAGCCCCCCCGCCTCCGCGGTGCGGCAAACGCCCTCCCGATCCCCGGCGCCGTGCAACTGAGCGATGCTCGGAGAAACCGCGCCAACCGCGCCGTAGGCGAAATAGAGGGCAAACATCACGAAGTTGCCAGCGAGCGATGCTGCCGCAAGCGCCACGGCGCCGAGGTGCCCGATGAGGAGCGTGTCGGTGAGTTGCAGCAGCACCTGCCCCGCCTGCCCGAGGAGCATCGGAGCAGCCAGCGTCAGCAGCGGCACGATGGTTCGCCGGGCGGTGCCGAAGTCCGCTCGAGCCATCGGGACGGTGTTCGGGGCTCGATCGCGAAGGGGCATGCCGGCCTCGGATGTCCACTCGACCTGAAGCGAGGCTCGAATCGCCGTGGCAGACCATCACCACACCGCGATTCCCGCAGAAATCGAACGATGAAACGAGCCCGCCCCCGGGGTATTCCGGGGGCGGGCGATGTTTCGCAAGTTGATCGTCGCGGCCAGATGCGACCGCTCTGCAGGCGGCTCTCAGCCCACGACGCGGGCGAGGGCGGGCTTGCGACGCTTGGCGAGTTGGACGGCGACGAGCCCACCGATCCCCATCGCCGCGGCCACCATGTTGCCCGGCTCCGGCACCGCGACGGCGGCCACACGGAAGCCGACACCCGCCGAACCGAGCCCCACGGTCGCACCCGAGCCCGGACGGAACTCGCCGGTGCTGTTGGAGTTCCACGTGGCAAGCTGGGCCGACGTCGTCGCGAAGCTGCCACCGAAAGCCTGGAAGTTCGACGGCGTCGACGTCGACGCGGTGTCGGTCATCTCCGTCACGTTTCCGAGCATGTCGAACAGGCCGTACGTCGAGGTCGTGTTCACGTACGTCCCGGCATTCGTCATCCGGACGTCGTTAGCGTTCCGGTCACCGCGGAAGTTCGCCGCGTTCGCCGTCGCCACCGTGTTGTTGCCCACCGGCAGCACCGCCGTCGGCGTGGTGTTGTTCTGCGTCGGCCACAGGTAGTAGTCCTGGCCCTGCGGATTGTAGAAAGCGGCCTTCGTCCATTCGTCGGCACTCGGCAGGAACACCTGCGCTCCGGCGTTGCGGGCGACGATGTTTCCGCTCGTCGCACCGTTGAGCGTATAGCTCCCCGTCTCCGTCGCCGTCGCCGAGCCGCTCTGGCCGTTGGCGTACCAGTTCACGAACCGAGCCGCCGAGAACCAGTTCACGAAGTTCACCGGCTTGTCCGCGAAATCAGCCGACTTCACCGTGTAGCTGTAGTTCCCGGCCGTCCCGTTCCGCTCGATCCCAACGCCGATCTCCGTCGCATTCTGCGTCGTCGATCCGATGCTCGAGTTCCACACCCCGTAAAGCCCCTGCTTGCCGGCGTGCGAGTTGTTCAGGAAGTCGGTGTACTGCGAGATCGTCGTCTCGTACGCCGAAACCTTGTAGTTCTCCGTCACCCGGCCGAGGCCCGTCGACGTGTTCGGCGCGTTGCCGATGCTCCCCACCGTCTGCCAGGTGAAGTCCACCGCCGATGCGGGCGACAGGAGACCGAACAGCACCAGGGCCAACGCCCCGGCGAAGGCACGCAGGTCGGCAAGCCGGGCTCCGGCGCCGATTCCCCACGTGTGTGATTTGTTGCGGCGGCAGTGCATCCCGCCACCAGACGAACCGCCATGCCCCTTGCGACGCGGTTCAGGACGACGCTGCTTGCGCTGCATCGGCTCGTAGCTGCTCCCCACCTCGGTGTCCATCTCTTCGTAGCAGCTGATCACGGTGTTTGCGTTCACGAGCGGTTCCTTTCGGGTGATGTCCCGGGCACGGGACTTGAAGATCGAGAAAAGATTGAAAATGAGGAGGAAAGAGCGTCAGTCGCGATCACAGCAGCGTCAGCAGCGAGGCGAACAGAATCGCCACCGGCACCGTGCACAGACCGAGGTCGCGGAGCGTCACGCCGCACGACCAACCGCAAAGCGAGGGATTCGGGGTGTTCATGGTTTTCTCCAAGCACGTGTGACTGGGCAGGAGACCGATCAACCACGCACGCCCACGGCGTGCGACGAACCGACCGACCCGTGATCCGCGAAGGAGCGACGCTCCGACACGCGGCGGGCCTCGACGAACAATCCAACCAGCGAATCCCCGCTCAGCTCCTCCGCCGAGACTCCGGGGAGATGGACGAAAGCCCCCTGGGCACGTGACCACGCTTCGTCCGACCCGCTCTCCACGCCACCGCAGACCACAAGCAGCGTGTCGGGACGGCCGGACATCTCACGGGCAAGCGATTCCACCGCCCGGCGGTCACCACCCAGCGGCGACACAAGATCGATCACCACCAATTGGTGGGTGTGGACGCGGGCCGAGGTGAGCGACGCGACATCGCCGGGGGCCGCCACCGTCGACCAGCCGCCGAGGTCGGCTGCCGCGTCGAGGCGACGACGCAGCGATGCGTCACCACTCACCACCAGGCAACCGAGCGTCATCGGGCACGCCAGACCGACGGGAGCCATCCGACGAGTGCCGGCCTTCCGGATCGCCGCCGCATCGGAAACGCGGGGTGCCACTGGCACCAGCACCGCGTCGAAGTCCAAGGCAACGGCCATCGCGAATCCCTCCTGTCCCTCGAAGACCAGCCGGCTGATCGCCGGTGCTCCTCTGGGCCTGACAGGGAGAAATGCACGCGCCGTGCCAATCGCGACAGACTTTCCCCAAAAATCGGAAAAGCTTGCTTTTCACCGGCAAAGAGACGGTTTTCGGGGGTTCGGTACCGCGTCGGCCAGGACTGATGCTCCCGAAGCCCGATTCACAAGAACAGTGCGATACCCATTGAAGACGATCGCCAAAGGCCGTCAAAACCGGCTTTCTCCGCAGAAAACCGCTCATTCACCAGGTTGGTGAGGCCCCTCTCCCACCTTCGTGGTGATCCTGCAATCCGAGGGGACGCCAAGATGGCTCTTTGTGGAGGGTTGGGGCGGCCTGGCGGGGTGGGTGGGGTGCGGGGCTTGCGTTGCCGGTTGCTCCCAAGGGGCGCAGGCGGCTCGTCAACCGCCGCCGCGCCCGGGCCCGAGTGGAGATCGTCGGCGACGGCGTCTCGGAAGTGCTACCGCTTCTCCACGAGGAACAGGTGTTCGGTGACGTGGATCGGGCGGTTGGCAAAACTGCGACTGCCGCGGAAGGCCGGGTAGGGAATCTCGATGACTTCTACCCTGCCATGGGCCGCGAGCAATCGCTGCATCACAGGGGGAGGGATGAACCCTTCGTTGTTGAACGACACGAGAAGGAATGCCGCCGCGAGATCCTTCACGAGAGCCTCGAGCCTCGCCACCGACTCTGCCCGGACGTTGTAGGCCGAGCGGTTCCAATCGACCGGGATCCCCGCAACCCTGCTGACCCGCTCCGGCCGCTCGTACCGCACAAGCAGGTTGAGCAGGAAGTAGTTCGAGCCGTAGGGATGCTGGTTGTAGGGCGGATCGAGATAGGCCAGATCGACCGGCCGGGCACGGAGCGCGGCGGCGTGGGCGTCGGTCTGGAAGACCTCGAACGGACATTCGAACCGGCTCAGCGTCGGCGGCGCGAGGCGGATTTCGCCGCGGATGCGGAGAAGCGCATCCGATCCGGTCCCGCCGAACTTTCCGATCCCTGTTTGCCGGTTCTTGTAGAAGCCTTTGAACACCCCGGCGGTGTTGGCGTGGATCGACGCCTCGCTGATCAGCGGGGCGAGGAGGAAATCACGGAAGGCCGCGGGGACCGCATCGATCAGTTGCCGGTACGCGTCGAGGCGGCGGGCATTGTCGCGGGTGTAGAAGACCCGATCGTCGGCGGTGATGTGCGCCTCGTCCTTCGGGGCGTACATCGCCTCGATGAATCCGCGCGGAGCATCGTCACGGGCGACGCGGGTGTTGAGGTCGGCGACCACCTCCGCGAGTGCGGCGGAGTCGACGTCGCTGCGATTGGCGAGAAAGCAACGACTGGCGACCGCAGCATAGCCTTCGAGATCGTTGGCGATGAGGTGTGATGCATGGGACTTGAGGAGGCGGGAGACGACGCCCGATCCGCTGAAGACGTCGAAGCACGAGATCCGTGACTTGCCGAGCCGTCGCTTGACCTTCTCGACAGCGGCCTCGATCGGCCCGAGGAGGGACCGTTTGTTGCCGAGGTAGGTGACGAGTTGCTTGGTGAGATAGTCGGGGTGTTCCGCCGGGCCGTCGGCCGGCACCGCGGTTCGTGGCTCGGCGCGGGATCGTGACGCGGCTGGCTGACGCTTGCTCATGCGAAGCGGCGGTGGTGAATCGCCCCACCCCGACGGTTTCCTACGTGTGCGGCACCGAGCGGCGCTCTCTCCCCGGCTCCGACGCCGGCGTCGATTCGCCGCTGGCGTCCGCCGCCCCTTCGCCGTGAGATCAGTATCGCAAGGCCCGCCCCGATCCGGAATGCCGGGGGATCGCCCCGATTGCGTCGGGTTGCCCCACCGAGCGTGCCGCAGGAACGCGAAAGGGAAGACAGCGACGAAGCGAGATGGTGTACTCAGCCGCAGTCGGAGGGAGCGGGGGCGGCCGATTCCCATCACGCGTCGGAGGCGTTCTGCGATGGTCAAGCCGGGAGGGTACAGGGCGGACATCGACGGGCTCCGCGCGATCGCCGTGGCCGCCGTCGTGCTGTTTCACGCCGGGGCGCCGTTGCCTGGCGGTTTCGTCGGGGTCGACGTGTTCTTCGTGATCTCCGGTTACCTGATCACGTCGCTCGTGGCAGCCGACCTCGATGCCGATCGGTTCTCGATCGCGCGGTTCTGGGAACGACGGATCCGCCGAATCTGGCCCGCTTCGCTCGTCGTGATCGCGGCAACGCTCGTGACAGGATGGTTTGTGTTGTTGCCGCGTGACTACCGTGCCGTCGGGACCGCAGCCTTGGCTCAGGTCGCCTTGCTCTCCAACGTCGCCAGCTGGATCAAGACGGACTACTTCGCGGAGTGGGGCGAGCTCGATCCGTTGCTTCACATGTGGTCGCTGTCCGTGGAGGAGCAGTTCTACGTGGTCCTTCCGGTACTGATGATGCACGCGTGGCCGTTGGGGCGCACGTGGTGCATCGTCATTTTGGCTTGCCTGGCCGGGGCAAGTTTCGTGGCCGGGGTCCTCGGAATCGATCGCGATCCGATGGCGGTCTTTTACCTGTTACCTTTCCGGTCATGGGAGTTGCTCGTGGGATCACTCCTCGCCCTCTGCCCGCTGCCGAAGGAGCCGCCAGGGTGGCAGCGGGAGGTTCTGGGGGTTGCTGGGTTGTTCATGATCCTCCACCCCTGCTTGAGCTACGACCGAACCACCATGTTTCCGGGGTGGGCCGCGGTCGAGCCGTGTCTGGGGGCGGTTGCGTTGATCGCCGCGGGCAATGGGCGCGGTTCTGCCGTCAATCGCCTGCTCGCGACGCTGCCGCTGCAACGGCTGGGGCAAATGTCGTACTCGGTCTACCTTTGGCATTGGCCCCTGCTCGCATTCCTCCGCTATGCCGTGAGCCCGGTCTTGCCGGCCTCGGTCGTCGTGGCCTCCATGACGTTCATGATCCCCCTGTCGTGGATGTCGTATCGGTGGATCGAGACCCCGCCACGGACACCGTCGTCGGACTGTACACGACAGCGAATTGCCTTGGTCACAGTGCTTGCTGCCGTGACCGTCGGTGTGTGTGGGATCGTGATTCGTGCAAGCGAGGGGATGCCATTCCGTTTTTCACAACGGGTGCTCGAGGTGTTGGCAGTCGAGCCTTTCTGCCGCGACTGGGAATGCCGCACGGATGTTTCAGAAGGC
>Ga0209770_10001169_pt1 | contig 13698 bp, 18 predicted proteins | sample LauGreSu1BDMLBDD_2_FD_187572 | JGI IMG/M metagenome (GOLD analysis project Ga0209770, IMG submission 187572) | Freshwater lake microbial communities from Lake Michigan, USA - Su13.BD.MLB.DD (SPAdes) (version 2) | ecosystem: Environmental > Aquatic > Freshwater > Lake | place: Lake Michigan, USA...
TAAACCCTAGCCCAAAGCGTCCTTCGGATTCATCTGTCGATTCAGAATGTCTGTTGCGCATGGCAAGCCAGCCAGATGGCGTGACGGGTCACGCATTGGAAGATATGTCAAAAGAAAAGGCGCGGGGATTGAACCCGCGCCGGTTGGTGTTAGGCAGATGCCCGAAGCTCTTTTGCTATATTTTTGAGTTCTGATTCCGTTCTAAAAATTAAAGAAAACCAAATTTCGCCGGTCACAGAGATGTTTTTTGATTGGATGATTGTAAGAATTTCGTGCCGCAGGGTTTCTTTGTTTTTGTTTGTTGTTTTCATTTTGTTTTTCTTTTTAGGTTTTCTTCGTCGGGCTTCTTGCCTTTCGATGTTTTAAATATCTTCTGTTTTTTTATTTTTGAAAAGAAAAAAATTAAATTATTTTTCGCCCTTGTCGGAGCCGCTTAAAACCTAGCTCTCCGCACCTATCGGCAAAACGCCTGCCAGCATCGCGGACGCGAGCGCGATACATTCGCAGTCCCAAAGATGGTTCGGCCTGCCGCCGATGCGAACCCATCGCTGTTCGACTTGTTTGGTCTTGGAGTTGGTGACGTCTTTTTTCATCTCGCTCAACATTTGTTTTCGGTAGTCATCCGAAACATCTCGCGCAACTTCCCATTTCGGCACGGCGTCAGCCTGGCGAAGCGAAGCCAATTTATCTTTTATGCCTTCGTTGGAAAAAAAGAAATACGCGCACTTGAGTCCGTCGCTTCCGGCTTGCGCTCCTTCGATCTTGGAAACAAAGCGGCGCGTGCGCCTGCCGCCGTCGATATGATAAAAGCCGTCCTGCCCAGAGCCGTGTGAAGCTGTCCACCCACGCCTAGCGCATTGCTCGTAGACCAACGGCGTGTCATAGCCTGCATCCACCACAACGCACCGAGGAACAACGTCGAACTGCTGTTGGATGGCGTCAAGAGTCTCCCACGTCAGCGGCCTTGACTCGTGCAAGAGCATCGAAGACCCATCGACGCGGAAGGCGCGGACGACAGCCCAGAAGTGATCGCGTTGTTTATCGACGCACATAAAGCGTCTGTGCTCTCCGTCGATCTTTTGCCCTTCCAGATATTCAGCCTTTGCGTAGTCGCCGGTTGTGATCTCCGGTAGATCACTCGTCACTTCGTCCTGCCACGTCTGCGCCTTTCTCTTTTGAACAAATTGTTTGAGCGGCTCTAGGTTGCCAGATGACTTGGCTTCGTTTGCCTCGATCCACTCTTTCACTATCGAAAACCAAGGTATCCACCAGACGGCGTATGCCGGATATTCAAAGCTCCTGTGCCCTCGCACCGGATGTGGGTTGAGTGCGCGATAAGTTGCAGTATTTGCAAGGTTGCGTCGAGTGCTTGCGTCGTCTTTGTATCGCGTTTCGCAGTGCTCGCACTTCATTCGGACGGAATCTTGCACCTTGTCCCAAAGTATGCCGCCCTTGTCGTCACGCTCGGTCACATATTCGATCTGGTCGAACAAGTATCTCTGCCAGTTCCCGCATTGGGAACACGTCCAGCCCCAGACTTCCCGCGTTCCGCTGTCCCATTCCGCATCTGCTTCGTGTCCTGCGTCCCATCCTTGCGAGACCAAGAGCGTCTTGCGGTTCCATCTGTCGTGATGTCGGGCTTTTAGTTCCTTGATCATGCCGCCTTTCCACCTCCAGACCTCGTCACCGATGCAATATCGCATGCTTTTTTCTTGCAAGTTGGTCATGTTCGCCCCGCCGGCGAACAATACCATATGCGGAAATAGGATCGTGGTCTTGCGTAGCGCGTGTCGATCTTCGGGGAATAGGTCTTTGACCGGCTGGCATTCGTTAAAGATGGGAAGCAAGCGCGACTCTGTCCAGTCCTTCACCATGTCGTCAGTCTGACCGACGAATAACGTAGGCCCAGGCTTTTGAGCAACGATGAAACACGCGAGTGTTTCCATCATCGTAGTTTTCCCGCCCCCAGTCGGAGCGCGAAGAAATACCTGTGTCGTTTCGTCGTCGCTTGCGGCTAATAGTGGAGCATTCAACCAAGGCGCAACCGAAGGGTCGAAGCGCGAAGCGCGGTCGGAGTTCGGAAAGCTGACGTGGTCGGATGCCCAGTCTAAGATTGTTCCATCAAATGCCAGCTTGATTCCGTCGCGGATTCCTTGGGCTAGTGGGTTCATTTCATTCCGAAGATTTGCTTGAGCGCGTCTAGATTCCCAGACGGCGGGTGTTTAGGAATAGGCTCCTCTTCTCCGTCATACATGGCAATTTCCCATGTCGTTTCAAACATCTTGCGAAGCCCCGCGGCGGACAGCGTTACATTTCCTTCACCGTCGAATGAAGGATTGCGTTTTGAGTAAATTTTCCAGAGTTCTTTTTTTGTCATAGCTCAAGTATAGTTTGAACTAGTCGTAATTCCTGCACAGCTTGAACATTTTTTCGATAGCGTCTCGGACGTGCGGCCATTCTTCCGCGTCGAAGCGTAGCTTACCGCCTTCCTGGCTAACCTCTAAAAACTCACCAGCGGCCTCGTCTACGATCTCGATCTCGGTTACGCTGTCGTCAAATATTTGCTCTCCCTTTACTCCGACTATCATTTTTGTTGTGCGTGTTTCGTAGTTCATACCTTTTCTAATTCGTTGCGGATCTCAGCAAGGATCGCTTGCGTGCGCTCATGCAGCTTCTTCCGCAAGCTGGCTTCGTCTAGTCCTGCCAACGCGCCAGATGCATCGTTGACGAGCGCAGCGAGCTTGGCGCTGAAGATCGCGCCGATGCGGATGCCGGCTTCGCGGACAACGGCGTTCTTGATGTATTCACCGCGATCAACCGAAAGCGCAAACTCGATCTTCTCGCATTCAAGCAATGTCTTCCTCAACTTTGCCTGCTGGATGTTCTCCGGTGCGGTGTCGCCTCGCCCATGCGTTTCGAGCCAATCCTTCCGCCACTCCGTAGCGGCCTCGATGCTGGTCATAGGCATTCCCTGCTTGACCATCTTGTGGATGTTCGGCTGCGTCATGCCCCATGCCGCTGCAAGCTCGGCCTGCGTCAGCCCTTTTCCGTCCCGCTTTGCCGCAAACTCTGCTGCGATCTTCGACTCTCGCGCCGTCAGCGTCTTGCCATCCTTTAGTTTTTGAAGGATGTTTTTAAACTCGGCTTCGCGAATCTTCCCTTGGAGATCGGATGCGGGTTGCGGTGGTGGGGATTTCTTTTTCATATTAAGGCTTCGGCGGCGAGGGTCATTTTATTTTAAAAAAATTGTTTGACATATAACCGAACGTTGGGTTATTCTATTTTCGTAATGAAAATACAAACAAACACAAGCAAAGCCGCTGCACTGCTCGGCAGCATCACAACAGAATCCAAAGCCACTGCTGCCCGCAATAATGGCAAGCGCGGTGGACGGCCCCTTACACTCACAGGTGGCAGGGCAGGATTCGTTAGCGCAATCGACGAGGCGTTCCGCACTCCTGCGAGTAATCCTGCCATTCGATACAGTCATGCGCGTGGATTCCACATTGAAAGCGGGATTCATCCTGCGGATTGCGATGTACTGTGGAGCGCATCGGCCAAATATATTCTTCCGAGCGGTCGCCGTTCGGTTCGCCCTGCGGATTACACCGAAGTTCGGGCGGCTATAATGGACAAATAGTTTCATCGGAAATTTTTGGGATTCCACCTGTTGCCGTAGCCCACCTATCAATAATCACAGCGCAAAATGCCGGGTCGATTTCAACGGCTCGGCATTTTCGTTTTAATTGTTCGCATGCCATCAAACATGTGCCCGAACCCGCGTAAGGATCATAGACATCACCGGTGGTGCAATTTGCTATAAGCATTCTAATCCAATCCATAGGCTTGCTATGGGAATGCTCGCTATCCGAATGAAGCTTGGTTATTGGCGCAGAAAAAACATCCGACAAATGTTTGCCGCGCGGGTCAGGTTTGAATGTATAAGAGCCTCGGCTGTTGAATACTTCCCGTTGTTCTCCAGCGTCGCCATAGTGAGATCCGTCGGAATTGTAGTTTTCTATTTCCCCGTAAAAAGCGCACAACTTCATTCTTCTTAACGGCCGATTTGGTGTATACCAAGACGACACGCAATCCCACACGAACATCCAATTTGGCGCACCAAATATATTGACGACATCGTGCAACCGTTGCCCGTCAGCAAATGCTAAAACATTATTTCGCTGCTCTGTTGACTTCATGGCATCCCACGGCGGGTCGAAAAACAATGTCGGGCAATCTGCTCCGAATTTATTTTTAGAACTATCCCCGCAGAGCAACCGATGGTCGCCCAGCTCCCAAAGCTGCCCCAGCTCGACGCCCCACTTGGCGCGCAGTTCTTCGGCCTTGTCGATCTGCGGCTCGGCGTCGACGTCGCTCTTTGGTTGTTCCTTTTCTTCCTCGAAATCAATTTCTCCGAAATTAAAATCATCAACGCTAATTTCTTTTAGCTCGCCCCAGTCGATGTCTTTGATTTCAAGTTTCAGCAACTCTTCATCCCAACCACCGCCTAACTCCGCGAGGCGGTTGTCTGCAAGGATGTATGCTTTGCGTTGCGTTTCGGTAAGATGTCCGAGGCGGATGCAGGGGACTTCTTTTAGTTCCAACTTTTGCGCGGCCATCACGCGACCATGCCCGGCGATGATGCCGTTGTCTTTGTCGATAAGCACCGGGTTGTTGAAACCAAACTCGCGAATGGATCCGGCTAGTTTTGAGACCTGCGCGGCGTCATGTTTTTTTGCGTTTCGCGCGTAGGGGATCAGCTTCTCGGTTGGGATTTGTTCGATCTTCATTTGGTAATTTTATAACTCAAATTTTTTGGGTTGTGCATAAGGGAGTGTAGAGAGTATGTTAACCCCCATGGGAGAGCCAGTTATAGGAATCTCTTAATTTTTTGCAAAGGTTCTCAATCATTTAACTTTGCGTAAAGCTCTGCGATGGGCTTAATTGCAATCCTTAACGATTCACGCTCATCCTGTCTCCATTGCTCCACCGGCTTGCGCGTGAACAGGTCGGTGAACGAGCGTTGGAGTTTGCCCGCATAGGTGAGCCAATGCGTCGATGCGCCCGTGGTGCGCTCTGGATCGTTCTCTTCACGTCCCGATGACCCTGGAGGCGGAAGGATGCCGAGCATCTGCGCTCCGAGTTTCGCCATGTCTGCCGGCCAAAGCTCAAGCTCAAGTTGATCGCGGTTGCGTGCAAGATGTATTGCCTTAGCCGCTTTGTCTGCATCGATGCCGAGCGATGCGAGCCACTCGGCTCGGTTGCCGCGCACATGATCCTTTGCGACCATGAGCATCTGACCGCAGTCTGCCATGCGCAGCACGGCAGCGCGGGCGTTGCCCTTTGCCGTTACAGCGAGCGCGTTGGCCTCGGTGTATGCAGCCCGTATTTCTTGTTCAATTACCGGCAGGGTTAGTGCCGTTATTTCGTTTGTGTCCATATTTGTTGGTGTTTGTTTTCCTGTATGTATTGCGAGCTTCCTCGCTTTTCAAAGATGTGCTAGGCGGAAGGCCCGTAGTGTCGAGGAAGTCCATTGCAATTTTTGAGATCGCCTGTTTTGTGCACCCTAGTTCGCGTCCTGCTTCCAACATGGACATACCTGCCGTTAGCGGATGACCAAGCGCGAATGCAACGCCCCAAAGCGTTTTGCTTCTGGAGTAGCCGTGTTCCGCTAAGAAGCTGATCGTTTTGTTGAGAACAACAAGCAACTTCTCCGAGGCTTCTCGATAGGCCGTCATGCGGAAAGCGTGACCGGCCGTCGGATCGTCGAAAGAATAAAAGTCTGGCGTGTACGAAGCCTCGTCGTATTCCGCTGCGTCTCGCGTCAAGTCGTGCATCGAGTACTTTTTGTGCCATAGTTTTTTTGTATTGCAAATTGTTTCTTGTTTATTTGGGAACGACCTGTGGATTCGCTCCGTGGCTTTTTGCAAAAGCAACAGCTTCTGCGATTGTCGAGAATGATATTTGCTTCGCGTCTTCTGGCCAAGCATAGTGCCCACTCTTGACGTGCCAAATATCAGTCCAGTTGTTTTTAACTACAAGCACCGGAGTAAAGTTGAATTCAATTTGCGACCGTTTCATTTCGTCACCCTATCGACAAAGCGACTTATACCGCCTTGCATAAGCACCGGAGCGGAGACGTGACGTTCTCCGTTTCGGTTTTTCATAAGCTTAATTTCTGAGTCGGGATGGTTTGCATGATCGATGTGAAGAACGTAGTCCGCGTGATGACCGATGCCACGCGACTCGCGTAGCTCGCCCTTGTCGTTTAATTGGGATGCGGTCAAGACGCAAACATTTAAATGCAACGCCATCAATTTAAGTCGGCGGACAACTTCGCTCACCTGTTGTTCGCGTGTTTCGCTTTTGCTGTCGGCGGACGGCGAGCAAAGTTGAATGTAGTCCACCACAACCCAGTCAAGGCCGGTGCGCTTGAGTTGCCGACATATCGACTCGATAGTATCAATATCCGATACTTGGTCGCAGATAGTGATCGGTAGTGCCGAGATGTCCGCGATGCCGAGCTTCATGCCGTTGACGTGCGGTTGGCTCGGTTTTTCGTAGGCAGAGACGCAACGCCAGCCGCTTTTGGATGCGACTAGGCGACCGATAACCTGCGTTGCGCTCATCTCTAGCGAGAAAATAACGCCGTTCTTGGCGTTTAAAGCCCCGTGCAGGGCAGTTTGGAGTAAAGCAATAGACTTGCCGCCCGAAGTCTCCGAAGCGAAGACAGCGAGCGTCCCACGTTCAAACCCGCCGTTGATCTTTTCATCCAGTCCATTCACGCCGGTATGGAAGCGTTCGGGTTGGGTTGTCTTTTCGAGTTCGTTCAAAAGCTCGGTGCATTGTTGCTTGAGCGATGCGGCGCCAATTTGTTCCTCATCCGAGTCTGCCAAGTGTTGAGCGATACCGTTCAAGTCGGCACGCATTTCGCGTATGTCGTCCCTACTCTCGGCCAGCTTCGCCATTGCCTTGCGATAGCGACGCGCCTTGAGCAAGTCTTTTCGGAAGTCCAGAGCAGCGACAGCGTCACCCGTGGGGTATGCCGTGAACGCTTCAGTCACGCCGTGATACCCGCCCACGTCGAAGATCGATCCCTTTTCTTCCAAGACAGCCTGGAGCCGGAATATGTCCGACTTGTAGCCTTCGTTGTGGCATTCCTTGGCCGCTGAGAGCAAAGCTCGGTTGGCGTGCTCGAAGAACAGATCGGCGTCCCACTTCGCGGCGTCGAGCACTTCGTAGTTCTGCAAGATGATCGAGATCGCGGCCTTCTCCGCGCTCGGTGCTGTCGGGACTGCCGACCTTGTGCTTGTTGTTTCTTCTCGTTTTAAAATTGGCATTTTGTTCCCTTCTTTTTGCTTCTGGATAGCTTCGCCTCTCGCCTTAAGCGAGAGAGGCGAAGCCTATCTATCTTCGTTAGAAGATAGATATTCTATCTATCTAGGACTGACATGGTTTGTGTTGGGTTTCATTTGGGTTTGCGTTGGGTTTCGTTTGGGTTATTTACAGACGCATACCGGCTGGCTTTTTTACAGGCTTCGGAGCTTCACTTTTCGGACGGCCTCCCTTTTTCCCGTTGCGATAATTCGCAAACAATTTCTTGTTTTGATCCTGCCACTGATGGAGCACAAGTGCATCGCCTTCGCGCCTTGCGTAGCCGCTTTCGATCAACGCATTTTCGAGTTGCATCGGGTCGCCTTCCCAGTCGGCTATCGCTGCGACGATAGCTGCTGGCTTTTCGATGCGCTCGCATTTTCTGAACTGGCATTGCGACCAGAGTTTGAGAAGGCTGAACACGCCTGCGTGACCGGCTAGGCGTAGCAGTATCTTCGTCTTGTAATGGTCGCAGAAGTCAGGTGAGAGGATCATTTTTTACTTGCTCCTTTAGTGCCTCAATCAGTTTCTCACAATACTCCGCGCCCACCTTGGCGTGGATGTTTGCGGCGGTGCGGGTCGGGCCGGCTAATTTAATTGTCGGCTGGGGCGGTTTGCGTTGTGTTAACTTTTGATTGGTTACCTCTTCTTTTGTTAACACCTGCGTGACCTGCGCTCTGGTCGCACCGACCTCCCTTGAGATTTCCGCTCGGGTCATGTCCGGCCGATCTTCAGCCAACTTGCGGATGCGTGATGCCTTGCTTGCGGCTTTCGCATCTTCCTCCGATGGATTCCCTCCGAGAAGTTTCACACCCTCAACGATCTCCTCCACCTCCACTAGCGTCTTGCCGAGTTCTTTGGCGCAAAACTCCTCAAAGCTCTCAAAGCCAATCACCTTCCACGCTTCAAACTTGCGGACATCCTCGACCATCCGGGCGAAAAACTCGGCCCCGGTTTCAAGATTGCTGCAAGCCTTTGGATACTTGAGTCGCATGATTTCGGCAAGTTCCTGCTCATTTTCGGCAAGAGAGAACGGCGTGGTGTGGCTGAAGTGCTTGTAAACCTTCACAGTCCGATTCCTTTCATGCTCTGGAAGTAATTTCGGAGCCATACGAGGGCGGTTTCTAATTCGTTGTCCGTCATTTCTTCGCGACCTCTCCCGAAGTGCTTTTTGATTACGGCGTTAGCTTCTTTCTTGAACCGACCAATGACAGAACTAGACACCTCTTCGCTCTGCCTTGCCCTGATCAAAGCGATTCGGCCAACAAGAGCGTCTAGGTATTCACGCACTTGGAACGCGCGAGCTTGCTTGCTCTGCTCTTTTTGAAAAGCGTTCTGGCCGATCTTGTAGAGTTCAGCTAACTCAGCTTCATCTCTTACTGGATCATAGCCGCGTCGGCGCGATGCTTCGGCCTTGAATGCCTCGTAAGCACCTTGGTCAGTTATGACAGATATAAGTTCGATTTCACGCTCTTTTGGGGGTTCTGGGAAATCCCAAGGGTCAAAGGCTGGCATTTGTGGGGCTTCTTGTGGCTTCACTTCATTCCCGTTGCCACAAGCATCCATCCATGTCGCCAATGATCTTCCAGCCCAAGCATGAAGCGGATGATCGCTCGGAACATTGACGCTCAACGCCAACTGCTCTGCCCCAGATACAATTCTCGCCCCTCGCCCATAAAATTGCTTGTCCTGTGTAGCCTTTCCAGAGAGCGCCCTTGCGCTTACTGGAAATAAATCAATAATTTCGCAGACATTAACAGAATCAAACCCCTCCCCGGCCATGCTGACTTGAACAAGGACATCGATCTCGGCATCGGGCCGCTTGCCTCGTTTGTCTTTTGGAGGGCAGAATTTGCTCAGGATTTGTCGGTTTTCTTTGTCGCTCCGCCCACTGATTCCTGTTCCGATCCAATCAACTGAAAGCCCTTCGGCGAACTGCTTGACCTGTTCACTTACCATCTTGGCGTGCCTGCAAGACATGGCTCGAACTAGCATCTGAAGTCGCTTGCCTGTATGTGCTCGCATCTCCCTCAATCGGCGAATCGGATGAATGATTAAAGGGTGTAAATACTGTGGGGAATATCGGATATTTTTCCTTTCTTCCCATTGGTCAAGTTCCCCATCGGCCATTCTGTGAAGCTCGGTTGTTGTATAGTTCGCCACTTCCTCCCCGTCCTGAATGACAGCAACGGAATATTCATAACTGTGGCAAACCATCGGCTTAACGCATCGGTCTTCTTCGGCCTCACGGTAGGTCACGCAAAGCTTCGACTCAGGGAATATAGTGTCAGCGCCGCGCCGATATGGTGTGGCGCTCATTGCCAAAGAAAACTCTGCGTGTTCGATTGCTAGTTTGGCCGCATCACCCCACGCCATTGCTTCCCCGTAGTGGTGGAATTCATCGAACCCGACAAACCACTTTGTTCCCGGCACTTGGAGCAAATCTTTAAGGGTGTTCAATCCTCCACGGCTCATGCTGGCTTCAAGTTGCTGTACGGTGCAGACGAAAACTTGAACCTCTCCTAGTCGCGCCATCCGAAGGTCTCCGGCGCTCCTCTCAAATGACCAGATTCCCCCAAGGCAAGGCGCACCAACTAAAGCGCAATCTCCTGCAAAATCATTCACGATTTGTTGGCGCTGAGTATCGTTGGCAACGATCATCAGCATACGGTTTGCAATCTGTGTTTCATGGCAATGCTTCCAGACAAGGGCAAAGCCGATGCTCTTGCCGTAGCCAGTCGGCCATTGAACGGACAGGGTATCTCCGCGTTGAATTTGTGGCAGATATTTAATTAGGTCTTGCTGACCTTTGCGGGGGTGGAATGTAGGTGCTTGTGGCAGGGTGGACATAGTAGTTTTAGGTTTTGGGTTGATGTTTCCCCGCCCTTAGACCACGGGATCAAGTGATGAGCTTCCCAACTGTCCATTGCTCGGTGACACACCGGGCAAACTCCATTCTGCAAAACATAGAGGAGTGCTTTTTGTTGCTTGGTAGCTAGTCTGTTCATGGCATGATAGCCTGTGATCCTTGGCAGGATTGTTTGTTAATTTAGTCTAAGATTTCAGCCTTGTCAAATAACGCTGCAAGACCTCCTCGGCCTCCTCCTCGATCCACCGCGTTGACTGAGTAACAACCTCAAGCCAAGTGCCGTCGATAAGGATTTCCCAATCCCACCGATAGCAGTCGTCTTGATGGTTGGGCCAACAGCGGAGCGGATACCCTTTCCAATGTTGCATTTGGTCATTCATCTTGGCCGGATAGGAATTGGCGAAGCGCCTTGTTTTCTTTAACGAGTCGGTTGTTTTCTTCGGTTAGCGACTCGATGCGAATGTTTAATAAGTCCACGAGTAATTCAAGATCAGCCATCTGTTCTTTAACTAGTCTTGCGAGATTTAACATCTTTGTTATGCCGTCGAACATAATCTGATATTCTTTCTAAATGGGTTTCTGCGAGTGCTCTCCCCTCCGGCGTGTCGTCGTATGTGTGCTGGTAAACTGGCAAGGGATCGCCACGTTCCAACCTTAACCCTATCGGGCATTCATTCATACAGATGACCAACCGGAGCGAGAGAGTTCCATTCATTTCTTAAAACGGAATATCGTCTGTTTCGTCTTTGGGTTGAGCAACAAAGCCGTTGCTTTTCGCAACGATGTGCTTGTCTTGCTTGGCCGCTGGCTTGCGCCGGTTACCTAGCCATTTTGCCTTTTCATCTCCGAATAACCAACGCTCCACGCAGTTGAACTGGTGATCTGGGTTGGTCTGCCCTGCCTCGACTCCGATGACGCAGACTCCTTTTTCGCCTATCAAGTCTTCGGCTTCCACCGTCACGTCTTCGCCTGGGACTACGGCGCGACCGATGCTCGAAAGCACTTGGTCAACCTTCCACGCTGCCTTGGGCGTGAACGTGAGATGTTCCCACATTGTCGGCCCTGTCGTGCCGCCTTCAAGAAGGACGGCTACGTCCAGCTTAATCGTTGGGTTTCCTGCTTGGCTCGTCTTCTCGACGGCCTTGATGATTTCGACTTCGTATGTTCCAGGCTCGACGTAGTAGACGGCCGCTTGTTTAGGTTCACTTGCTTTGTATGTTGGCATTTTGTGTTTTCTATTTTATTGTTTGTTGGTCAGCGTTTTTTAGGATGCGCTGCCCCCCTTTGCCCCTGCTAACCTACGGGACTGACCTATGTAGGTTGCGAGGAAATTACTTTACTTTGGTCTGTCTTAATTGGAGCGAATGCGCTCCGGTTTGTATTGCTGTTTGATCTGGCTCCACGCCGTTATTGGCGCAGAGTTCGAGATAACTCTTTTCTGAGAGCTTACCGCCCATCGCTAGGATCAATGTCTCTTTTGTGATGTTTTGGCTTGCTTTTGCTATTGCTTCAGTTTCCACGAATTTCCTTCCGCTCATGCTGGTGAGTTTCCATCCGGGGACTTCGTCTCCGTTTTCGAGTCTCGTCTTGAGATGACCTAGCACCGGCTCGGCGATCTCCTTCTCTGCCAGTTTCCACTCTTTCGCAAACGCTCCCATACTCTCTGCCGTTGCGAGTATTCGCTGGCGGATTGCATCGATGGAGTTGCCTGTCATGTCTGGGATGAGAGCGATGGCACTCTCAGCCTGCCGCACGATGGCGTTGCAGTTGTTGTAATGTTTGCACCAACTGCAATACTCGCAAGGCGTCGGCTTCGCCTCCGCGCTTGTTGCGCGGTCGATTGTGCGTTGCGTGATCTGCTTGGCTTCCTCGTAGCTAAAATCATAGCTACGAATTAGCTTTTGATCGACATATATGACGTGCGCCGTCCAACTCGTGTCGAAGTTGTCCTCCATGCAGGCCAATGCGTAGGCCGCGAGTTGCTCGCGATAGTTCCGCACTTGGCCCGTCTTTATATCCGCGACCCACTTCTCGGCCTTGCAAACTGCGTCCGCCGTTCCGAGTTTCGAGAGTCCAGGAACTGCCATCGCCAGATACTCTTCGCGAGTCTCGACGAACGATCCTTTTGCAAGGCGTGTTAGTTCATCAACTCCGTAGGTGATAGCTGACGAGTCTTCGCCAATGAATGTTACGTTGTCCTGCGCCGATATTAAGTTGCGGATCGCAACGTCAACCGCCGTGCCGCGCTCCGCTGCCGCGCTTGTGCCTCCTGCGCCCTCGAATAGAGCGCATTCGGCGAGTTTTGGCAGAGTGCTAGGTGATATTTCTTTACTCATTTTTTTTTAATTCTACACTTGATCGGTGTAGTGATTTTTATTGGTTCGCCTTTCTCCATTCGACAGCCGTGTTGACGAATTGATCGACGCGAAGTGCAACACGGTGCAGATATTCCGGCGCGCAGTCGCGCCAAGTCTGTTCGCTTGTTAATACGCCGCGCCCTATCAAAAACTGGTTGACCGCTCCTTCATGCTCTGCAAGCCGTTCTTGCCATCCGATGACATTCTTGGCGTTAAGGATATGCTCTGGCTGTTTAGTTGCAACGGCCTCGAACAAATGCGCGACCGATGCCCATTCCAGCGGGAGTTCCTCTGCAAGGCCGGATCGCGTCTTGGCGTCGTATGCTGCCGAGTGCGTTGTGAGCAAGATGCGCTCTTTGCCTCCGATACCCTTTCCCTTGCCGCTGTCAGTAGTCGAGACCTTGGTCTTAAAACGCAGGAACCAAAGCTCGTCCGCGAACTCCTTGAGTAGCGGAGAGCTTTGTTTGGATAGCTTCAGTTCGTATCGGTCGTATGCCGCGAGTGCATCTGGTGCTTCAAAGCGCACTATTTTCGAGTGCGCGATCATCACTACGTTCTTGCCGGCGTCGATGAGTTGGTCGATGCTGGACAGCATCCGGCTCATTCTTTCCGCGATCATCACCCATCCTTTACCGAATCCAAAGTCCTCGATGCTGGTTTTCTTGCTGGTAGCCAACAGGTCTTCCACGCACAGGCGTTCTGCCCAATCTGCCGAATCGATGACGATGGTTTTATAATCGGTCGCCTTGGCTTCTGTTAACGCATCCGTTAACTGCTTCCAAGTGTTGATCTCGCAACGATCCACATCTAGGTGGCTTGTACCCTGCTCGATGTCCAAGAATAGCGGCTTGGGGAACTTGGCTGCGAATGTGCTTTTGCCTACGGACTCAACGCCGTAGATGACGACGCGCTGGGCGCGTGTTTGCTTTCCTTTTGTTATTTTCATTTTCTATTTTCTTTTGTTGTTGTTCGCTGCGAAAACGGCCACAGCGAGTGCCGCCCAAGTGTGCGACTTAATTCCATAAGTCGGCCCTGGGGTTTTCTTTGTTCCCTGCGGCCCGAGTAGGTCGAGCAAGGCTTGCCTTATGTTGGCATCCT
>Ga0209770_10001172_pt1 | contig 13679 bp, 6 predicted proteins | sample LauGreSu1BDMLBDD_2_FD_187572 | JGI IMG/M metagenome (GOLD analysis project Ga0209770, IMG submission 187572) | Freshwater lake microbial communities from Lake Michigan, USA - Su13.BD.MLB.DD (SPAdes) (version 2) | ecosystem: Environmental > Aquatic > Freshwater > Lake | place: Lake Michigan, USA...
CTCAATGCATTACAAGAAGCAGAACCACTTGAAGTACAAGCACTAATTGATGCTCGCACTAAGAAAGTCAAGGGATATATTTCAAAGATTGAAAAGCATGAAATGCGTCGCATGATCATTGAAGATAAGAGACGCTTGGATGGTAGAAAAACAACCGATATTCGTTCTATTGATTGCAATCCTGGATTGCTTCCAAGAACACATGGATCCGCTTTGTTCACACGCGGTGAGACGCAGAGTTTATCTACAGTCACACTTGGTACAAAGAGAGATGAACAAATGATTGACGGTCTTTTCGAAACAGAATTCCGTCGCTTCATGTTACATTATAATTTCCCTCCTTTCTCCACTGGTGAAGCAGGTCGCATGACAGGCACAAGTCGTCGTGAAATCGGCCATGGTAAACTTGCAGAGCGCGCATTGAAAGTGATGATGCCAAGTGATGAAGATTTCCCTTATGTAGTGAGAATCATTTCTGACATTTTGGAATCGAATGGTTCTTCCTCTATGGCAACTGTTTGTGCAGGGAGTCTTGCACTTATGGACGCCGGTGTTCCTGTGAAGAAAGCGGTTGCCGGAATTGCAATGGGACTCATCATGGAAGAAGATGACTCAGCGATTTTAAGTGATATTTTGGGTGATGAAGATTTCCTTGGCGATATGGACTTCAAAGTTGCAGGTACTGTTGAAGGTATCACTGCTTGTCAAATGGATATCAAGATCGGTGGTTTGTCAACCGACCTCATGCGTCGCGCATTGGATCAGGCTCGTCATGGTCGTCTGCATATTCTCAGCATCATGAATGAAGCGCTTTCAGAACATCGTTCTGATCTTTCTGAATTTGCTCCAAGACTCACAACAATCATGATTGCTCAAGACATGATTGGTACAGTAATCGGACCCGGTGGTGACACCATTCGTGGCATGCAAAGAGAATTCGGTGTTGAAATCACGATCGAAGATGATGGATCATGTATTATCGCCGCAACAAATCAAGAAGCCGCTCAGAAGACCATTGAAAGAATTAAAGTTCTTACAAGTCCGCCGGAAGTTGGTAAAGTCTATACCGCAACCGTAAAAGATGTGCGTGAAGGACTTGGTGCAATTGTTGAATTCATGCCGAAGACTAAAGGTCTTTTGCATATTTCACAAATTAGCTATGAACATTTCCAAAATGTTGGTGATGTTCTGAAAGTCGGACAGCAAATTGATGTCAAGCTTCTTGAAATCCAATCAGATGGAAAATTCAGATTGAGCCATAAAGTTCTTCTCACTCCTCCCGAAGGTTATGTAGAACCACAAAGACAAGAGCGTCCTCGCCGTGATGATCGCGGTGGTCGTGGTGGTTATGACAGAGATCGTGGTGGTCGTGGCGGATATGATCGCGATAGAGGTCCTCGTCGTGATGATAGACCCCGTGATGATCGTCCGCGCGAAGAACGCCCAAGAGATGAACGCCCGAGAGAAGATCGCCAAAGTGATGATCGTCCGAGAGATGACAGAAGATTCGAAGACTAAACAACATCCCCTTGCCAATGAAAGCAAGGGGATTTTTTTGCGTCTGTTATTGTGATGTCGCCCCGCTGGGGCTAGTATGATGTCGCCTCTACGAGGCTGACTGATGTCGCCCCCTTGGGCTTGATGATTGCACCCCGAGCGAAGCCGAGGGGTGGGGCTTTGTGGAAGATTTGTATATTCGTAATCATTATTTGGGATTTATCATGGCAGTTTTATCTACGATTCTGGGTTGTGTTTTTGCAAGTATCATGATGATACTGAGTGTGTATTTCATCATGCCATTTCCGGGGAGTCAGCATGCTGAGACCATTGATATTGGATATACTTTGCATGTTTGGTATTGGTATCTCATAATCCCATTTCTACTGCTTGCCGTGTTTGGGTATGTGAAGCTGTATCTTGATCATGCTTCTTGGATGAAGAAAACTCTACTTATACTTCCCTTTTTACTGCCTGGTGCTTTGTATTATTTGACCAGTAATGTGATGAGTGCCGACTCTATGTTCCTACAACCTCGAAGCATTAGTCATATCTCTGTTTCCAATTCATCACTTGATCAATCCATGATTGTGATTGGTACCGAAATCAATGGCGAGGCAAAAGCATATCCAATGAATATTGTCGGTTATCATCATCAAATTCGCGATTCCATCGGTGGGGTTCCGGTGATGATCACCTATTGTACGGTATGTAGAACAGGCAGAATATGGGATCCAATCATTGATGGAACAAATGAAGAATTCAGACTTGTAGGCATGGATCATTTTAATGCCATGTTCGAAGATAAAACAACAGGTTCATGGTGGAGACAAGCCACAGGTGAAGCTGTGACGGGACCGAGAAAAGGAATGACACTAAAAGAATATCCCATCTATCAAAAATCTCTCAAAGAATGGAAAAGACGCTTTCCGAAATCCGTGGTTATGTTGCCGGATATGTCATTTTCAAAAGATTATGCCGGATTATCAGGTTATGATAAAGGCATCATACAGAGCAAACTTGTTGGGACAAGTCAAGATTCCTGGAAAGACAAGTCATGGGTAATCGGCATTCGCATCGACAAAGTGACAAAAGCGTATGATTGGAATTTCACAAAGAATAAACGATTTATTGCAGACAATGTCAAAGGCACTCCCATCATAGTGAATATTCTATCAGACAATGCCACATTCAATGTGTGGAATCGAAGAATCGATGGCAATACCATCAATCCAAGATCTATTGGAAATGATCAATTCTATGATGATGGTACGCAAACTCTCTGGGATAAAACAGGTCGTTGCATCGATGGTATTTTACTCGGTAAAAGACTAGAAGCAATACCAGCATATCAGGAATTTTGGCATTCCTGGCGAACTTTCAATCCCAATACGCTCACATATGGCAAGGGACAATGATTATGGCGATTCATAGCTGAAAAATGGCTAATTTTGTCGCATTCTTGAATCCCGAACATCACATCAAATGACCTCACAGGAAGATAAAGTATATAGTTCGGTGGATTATACCCTGATCCGCAGATTGCTTGCTTTTGTCAAACCATATCGCGCTTCATTATACATCGTTTTCCTGTTTACCGTTATTGCGGCGGGAATGGCGCCTCTGCGTCCATTCCTTACCAAACTAGGAATTGATTCATATATCTTGGAAAAAGATGAACAAGGACTCATGATGATGGTCGGCATCATTTTATGTGTTCTTCTCATTCATGCCGGACTGCAATATTTCACTTCGATCATGCTTCAAAGAATTGGGCAAAAAGTCCTTTATAATGTTCGCATGGAAGTGTTCAATCACATACAATCTCTATCACTTCGCAGTTATGACACAACGCCGGTTGGCAGACTCGTAACGCGTGTGACCAATGATATCGAAGCACTGAATGAATTATTCACATCTGGTGTGGTAACGATATTTTCCGATATACTGCTCATTGCTTTCATCATCAGTTTCATGCTTGCAACGAGCTGGGAAGTCACATTGGTGACAATCGGCGTGCTCCCGATTTTGATCATAGCAACGATCATTTTCAGAAAAAAAGTACGAGTGGTGTATAGCGAGACAAGAAGACTCATCGGCAAACTCAATGCCTTTTTGAATGAATATATCACTGGCATCACAACCATTCAATTATACTCTCAAGAAACTTCAAGGTTCAATGAATTTGACGATATCAATACTGAGCATCGAAATGTTCAATTGAAAACTATCTCATATTATGCATCATTCTTCCCTGTCGTTGAATTCACGAGCGCGCTTGCTCTTGCGCTGATTCTATGGTATACGTCATCTCATATTTTCGAAGGCACGATGTCACTCGGAATGCTCATTGCATTCACGCAATATGCAGAGATGTTTTTCAGGCCTATCAGAGATTTGACGGAAAAGTATAATACCTTGCAGAGTGCTGTTGCGGCTGCAGAACGAATCTATGATATTCTAGACACACCAATTCCGATGCAGGATCATAAAGATGCTCAAGAATTGAAAGGATTCAATGAAACAATAGAATTTGATAATGTCACATTTGGATATGTTCCCGACAAAACCGTTCTACATGATATAACATTCACTGTCAAGAAAGGTCAAATGATTGCCCTTGTCGGCGCCACAGGTTCCGGAAAAAGTTCCATAGTGAATCTCCTCTGCAGATTTTACGATCCAAACTCAGGTGCAATCCGAATTGATGGGAAAGACATTCGTAGTTTCACAAAATCCTCCCTTCGATCACATATTGCACTTGTTTTGCAGGATGTATTTCTGTTTTCAAGATCGGTGGCTGACAATATTTCTCTTGGCAATCCTTCCATCTCCCGCGCTGAAATAGAAAAAGCGGCTGAAGCATTGGGTGCATCTGAATTCATCAAGTCATTGCCACAGAGTTTTGACACGGAGATGATTGAAAGAGCAGGAAATCTTTCCGTTGGACAGAAACAACTCATTTCATTTTGTCGCGCTCTTGCATATGATCCAGATATTCTCATTTTGGATGAAGCAACCTCGAGTATTGATACAGAAACAGAACAACTCATCAATGCTTCGCTTGACACATTAATGAGTAATAGAACATCCATTGTGATTGCCCATCGATTGTCAACCATACAGAAAGCTGATAATATCATTGTTTTGCATCAAGGGATCATTCGAGAAATGGGTACACATCAAGAATTGCTCAAGCAAAAAGGGTATTATGCTCGCTTGCATGCATTGCAATTCGGGGGATAATTGTTTTCATCATTTTGATTGCCATATCTTCACTGTTTGATGCTTGAAAACATGTCAATTATTGTATTTTGCAGTTGGTTTTAACAATCATTAGGAGACCTATCATGGAAGGGCTATTAGTCATTGGCTTCATAGTATTTTTCATACTGTTATTGTCACTCAGAACGGTGGCTCAAGGCACAGTTGCAGTGGTCACATCATTCGGTAAATATCGACGACTCATGTCTCCAGGCCTGAATATCAAAATTCCAATCATCGAAACCATTCATCGTAGAATCAGCGTGCAGAATCGTTCGGTTGAATTGGAATTTCAAGCGATCACAATCGATCAAGCGAATGTACAATTCAAAACGATGCTCCTCTATTCAGTACTTGATCAAAGAGAAGAAACAATTCTGAATGTTGCTTTCAAATTCGTTGATGAGCGAAATTTCATGCAAGCACTCATTCGTACCGTTGAAGGAGCTGTTAGAAGTTTTGTTGCAACAAAAAGACAATCCGAAATTTTATCTCTCCGCAGGGAGATCATTGATCATGTGAAAGACCAATTGGACAATACGCTTGAATCTTGGGGCTATCATTTGATTGATCTTCAGATGAATGATATCACATTTGATCAAATCATCATGGATTCCATGGCAAAAGTCGTGTCTTCCAATAATCTCAAAGCTGCCGCTGAGAATGAAGGTCAGGCATTGCTCATCACCAAAACCAAACAAGCCGAAGCTGATGGAAATGCAATCAAGATTAGTGCAACCGCCGAAAAAGAAGCCGCTCAAATGCGTGGTCAAGGTATTGCATTATTCAGACAAGAAGTTGCAAAGGGTATGAGTGAAGCAATCAAGGAAATGGATTCCGCAGATGCTGATGCTTCCGTGATTTTATTCTCGATGTGGAATGAAACCTTACGACATATCGCCGAGAATGGAAAAGGTAATGTCATGTTTTTTGATGGATCCACCGAGGGCATGCATAAAACTATGCGTGAGTTATTGGCCATGAGTCAAGGCACGATGTTTGAAGGTTCAAGAAAACACAATCAATCACAATAACAGTATTTAATTCAAGATGTCATATGTCTTTGCCAATGATCGGTATCATGATCTTCACGGAACAGAAGGAAGATTTCATGCCGTTCTCGGGGAATTGGTTGAAATAGGATCATTCGAAGGGTATACGCTCATCGTTCCAACCGGAAGACGCAAGCGCATGCTGGATCGAATGCTCACCCGCGATTTATTCAATCGGCATTTCAGGCCTGTGCCTGATTTGCCGATTCATACATTGGAGCGTTTCGCACAGAGTATTTTTGAGAGGATTATTCCGCCGGGGACTCATCGCATCATTTCCGATGCATATCGACTCATGTTATTCGAAGAAGCAATGGAGACTGTTGATCTTCCATTTTACAAAGGACTGAGCGATCATCTATCTAGACAGACTATTGAGAAATGTGCAGAATTACTCTATGGTTTGCGCAAAGATGGTATCACGGCAGAGGCGCTTTCTCAAGAATTGCAATCACCTGATCCAAAATCCATGCATGGAATTCATGATACAAAGCGTATTCATGATTTATCTGTGATTTTGGCCGAATATGAAAGGATTCTGGCTCGCGAGAACTTGTTGGATTATCCTGCATTACTTTCCCTCATCACTGAAACAATTCACAAAAGTCCTGATTCGATTCTTGATTATGGCATCATCATCATGGATGGATTCTCAGAGTTCACGGAACCCGAGTGGTTATTCTTGGATGCACTCGAAAGATCAAGTACTCCATTTGCTTGTTTTCTTGAATATGATCCAGCGAATGGTCCATTGTTCGGCAACTTTGACGAGACTTTTTCCAAACTTGGAAATACGGGATTCAAACCACATAAAATGACATCGCACGATGGTGAATATTCAGAACTGCATGATCACTTGCGACATCATCTTTTTTCAGGTAGAAGACCAATTGCGCAGGATTCATTCAAAAAACCATTCACGATACTCGAATGCATGCATCCTCAAGCCGAAGTTGATGCCATAGCTCGCTATGTGAAATGGCTTCATGGCATCAATCAAGTTCCGCTGAGTGATATAGTCATTGCCATGCGTAATCCAGAACAGTATTCGGGATTATTCAGAGAAATCTTTCCATTACATGGTTTGCCGGTGAATATCACCGATAGACCAAAGCTTCCAACATCACCCGTTATCACGGCAGTCTTTCTACTCTTTGACATCATAAGACATTCCTGCAGAATCGAAGATTTGCGGAATATCATCATGAGTCCGTATATCATACTTCCAACATTGAAGAAAAGCCCCAAACTTCTTGAAGCATTTGATCATGTGATCAAAGCAATGCGCATCAAAGGTGGCAAAGGAATCAGAGAATGGGAAAGAGCATTAGTTTCTTATAGAAGATTATTACGAGATAGAGAGCGTGAAATCATCATACAAATGCATCCGGACCGCGATGCACTCAAGAATCTAAACAAGAGACAAACTGAAATATCCCTGATCGAAGAGGTGCTGTCGATTTTACAGGATATTCTCCCCTCTCAGGAATCGATGATTACTCCTGATCAGGCCATTCAGAATCTCAAAGAACTCATCAAGAAATGCGGTATCATGGAAATGCTTGAATCACTTTCCATGAATCAAAAGAAGAATGCAAATATTGATATCCATCAAACATCTTCCGAATTATTGGAGCGTGATGTACGCGCACTTCGAATGCTCTTTCAATTGATGGATGAATATGCCGTATTGCGGATGCATAGAAATCCGAATGTGCTTTCTTCCATGAAAGTGCATGTAGAACGCATTACATCCATCGTACATGGTTCACAATTTCAAATTCGAGAAAAGCCAGGAACAGGAATCACGGTCACTTCAATGGAACAAATCAGAGAATTAGAATACTCCAATATCATTCTATGTGGTATGTATGAGGGTTCTTCCCCATTGACTTATACTGTTGATACCTTTATGGGTAGAGAATTACCCGATTCTGAAGAAAGGCATATACGAAGAGAAAGGATGAGTTTTTACTTATCGCTCGTGCATCATGCACCAAGTGAAAAGCCGCGTTCATTTCTTCTTACATATCCTGCTATGGGCATGGATATGACAGAACTCATGAGATCACATTTTCTCGATGAATTGATGCTCATCACAGGAATGAATCCAGAACATGACATTTGCAAACAAACAGATCAGCAAGATGATAGAATCACATTCTTGAGATATCTCACAAAAAGAGAAGAATCCGTTGATATTGCTCTTGCGAATACTGATGAATCGTATGCAAAATTGAGTGAAATTATCTTGCAATGGAATTCAAAGAATCAGATTCAAAGGAAGCATGAACCAATCACACAGCATGCAGTCTTCAATCGCGATGTTTTTTCCATCACGGAATTGAATGAATATGCTGAATGTCCATATCTCTATTTTTCAAAAAGGTTATTGCGACTCAAAGAAGAAGATACGGTCACTTCATGGATTTCATCGCTGGAGAATGGTATTTTCTTTCATGATGTCCTCCATAAATTTTACACCTCTCCACTTTTCCCTAAGCAGAGCAAGCATGCACTTCATCCGATTCAATTTGATTTGGATAAGAAAGAAGAGTATAAGTCGGAACTCCATCGCATTGCACGAAATGAGTTTGCATTGATTGATTATGATCATCCATTCATCGAAGTGGAAAGGCAGACCATTTTTGGAAATGAAGAAAAAGGAATCAAAGGCAGACTTGACATATGGTTTGAAATGGAATGGAATCTCATGAAGTCATCCACACATAAACCGACTCTCTTTGAAATTGGTTTTGGGAATAAGAATGATGCAATTCCGGCAATCGATCTCGGCAATGGACTGAAGCTCAAAGGGAAAATTGATCGCATAGAGATTTCTCCCGATATGCAGTCTTTTATCATAGCCGATTACAAGACAGGGAAGAAAGTGCCGACAAATGCAGATATCAATAAAGGAAAAGAACAACAAATGCCTTTATATGCGCTTGCTGCTGAGCAATTTCTAAATAAAGAATTTCGATTGAATGAATGCAATTTCAGTCATGCCATCTATTATTCTTTACATGATGGTACATCAAAAGTGGTATTGGACCCGGAACAAAAAAGGCCGGCTTCAAAGCCGGAAGAACTTCTGAAGCTCTCTCAGCAATATGTTGCATCAATACATGATGCAGATTTTCATGTTAAGGACAAAAAAGAAGCATTTTGTGAACACTGTACATTTGATTCTTTATGCAGAATCAAAGCAATGCCACCAATGCGCGGTGAAATTGGTCCGGAAGAGGAAGTATAAACAATGCTCATAGCTTTCAATAAACCATATGGCATTATTTCTCAATTCACGAGTGATGGCTCAAAGAATGGAACACTCGCTGAATTTAATTTTCCCAAAGATGTCTATCCTATCGGCAGATTGGATGCGGATTCAGAAGGATTACTCTTGCTTAGTGATGAGGCATCTCTCAATGCTCGCTTGCTTTTACCTGAACATGCACATGAACGCATCTATCATGTGCAAGTGGAGGGCATTCCCGATGAACAAGATTTACGATTGCTTCAAAGCGGTACACTTAGCATTCAAGGATATACCATTCTTCCTTGTTCAGCTTCACTCATTGACATAAAGTATCCAGATCGCATACCACCAATCAGAGTCAGAAAAACCATTCCCGATTCTTGGATCGAATTGAAATTACATGAAGGAAAAAACAGACAAGTTCGAAAAATGACAGCCGCCATCGGACATCCCACTTTACGACTGATTCGTGTAGCAATCGGTGCATATCTTTTAAATGATATGGCTCCCGGAACTTGGCGCAAATTGAATGAAAAAGAAAGAACACTCATATTCTCAAAGCGATGATACATGGAATGTTTATTTGCTCCCGATTTATGTATTGATTCCACAGACATTACACTCTCACAAGAAGAGTCAAAGCATGCCAAAGTTTTGAGATTGAAAGAAGGCGATTCACTTCTTCTTTCATCAGGTAATGGAATCCTCGCCAAGGGTAATATTCGGCAGATAACAAAAGACACCATTCATGTTTCCATTCTTGAATGCAGAGAAATGGCACATGAACTTCCCTTTTCTTTCGGAATCATGCTCCCGATTCTATCATCCAAGGACAGAATGGAATTTGCAATTGAGAAATTAACTGAACTCGGCATACAAGATATTTACCCTTTCATAAGCTCGAGAAGTCAGGTGCAATCCATCGATATCGATAGATTTCAATCAAAAGCACTTTCAGCAATGAAACAATGCAAAAGATCTATTCTTCCAAGATTACATCCATTGCAATCAATATCTGATATTGAACTTGTCAAAAACAACTATCAAACACTGATTCTTGGTGATGTGAAAGGTCTGACTGCCTTACCTGAATCACAACAGAAGCATTCATCCATACTCATTTGCATAGGACCTGAAGGCGGTTTTTCCGATGAAGAGCAGGAAATTCTTCGATCATTCCCACAAACACTTCCCATAAGACTCGGTAATTCGCGTTTGAGAGCCGAGACAGCCGCAATTGCTCTAACATCCATTGCCGCATTTCATTATTCCTGAGTATTGGCATACTGCAAAATAAATGACATTTTTGCAGTGCATTTTGACTACATAAATGGCTGATTTTCATGAGATATTTCCTCTATTGTTTTCTTTGCTTATTCCTACCGGCAATTGCCTTTGCACAATTCACAGGAATTGACTCCAAAAATTTCCCCATGATTCGTGCCTATGGAGGAGGAACCATCTTTGCAAATGCCAAGACTTCCGATTTCACGGTCACCGAGAATGGTCTTCCAATGACCAATGGTATGTCTGTCGAATGCTCCACCGCTGTCAATGATCCATCTGTGAGCGTTGTTCTTGTGATTGATATCAGCGAGTCAATGAATGAGCGCATGAGCAATGGAAGAACGAAGCTTGAATGGATGAAAAACGGAGCAAAGAGTTTCATTAATTCTCTTGTCTTCAATGGTACCACGCAATGTGCAATCATTACATTCAATGGGATCTCCTATATTCTTAGTGATTTTCAAAATACAGCAAGACCACTCATTGAAGCCATAGATGGGATACAATATGGATTGGGAGCCACGAATTATGAATATCCTCTGATTGATCCACAAAAAAGTGCCGTTGCATTATTGAAAAATACCCCTTCATGGGTACGCAGAGCAGTAGTTTTTCTCACGGATGGAACGCCAAATCAAGATCCGCCAAAAGCCAGCATAATCAATCAACTCAATCAATTGAAAGCAACTTTGTATGCGATTGCATTGTCATTCGATGCCAGTCCTGATCTTCGGGAAATCGCGGAGAAAACCGGTGGAACGACCAATATTGCGAATACCGAAGATTTACTCGTGAATATTTATAAAGACCTAGGCAATAAAAGACCAACCACAACCTATTGCTGGCTTTCCTATACCGCTCCTTTTGGATGCACTGAGGCAAGTCGCAATCGGAATGTTCAAATCAATTATCGACCTACGAATCTCAGACAAAATTTCACCTATTCAGCGCCAACAACTTCAGTAGCCACCATTCAACTTTCTCAGGCTGTCTTGCCTCCTTTTCCGGATATTGCTCCCGGACAGCAAGCCACTCAGCAAATCACCATCACCGCAAGAAATGCGGACATGACGATAACCGCCGATAATTCCACATTACCTGCTAATTTCAGAGTCTCGGATTGGGGTGGAAGCGTGCCTCCATTCATTCTCAAAGCAGGCACTTCACGAGTGATCACGATTCGTTTCACACAAACAAACCCTCGTGATATACGCAGTGGCAGACTTCGCTTACTTGGCAATCCATGCAATTCAGATTATGTGTCGCTAAGCGGAGGCGCAAAAAAAGTTGTGATTGTTTCTCCTAATGGAGGCGAAACACTCAGCTCTTGTGATTCAATACTCATCACTTGGGGTGGGGTTGATGCAAGCGATACCGTCAGACTTCAATATTCCATGAACAATGGTACTACCTGGAATCTGCTCAGCAATTCCGCAACAGGTTTGAGCCATACTTGGAGGCCACCTTCAAATGGACAATATCTCTTCCGCATTGCGGCAAGAACGACAAGAACAGGAGGCATTGCAAATATTCATGGGTCAGGAACAGGAAGTGAAGCAGGCAATGGCATCGCAGCCAATGCACAAGCTTCTTCATATGCAGTGACAGGTCATTATGAAAAACAACTTTCTATGAATGGTCAACAAATTTCCTCCACCCGCAATCAAGACATGTTTCTCGGTAGATTCCGTGATGACAATGTTTTATGGCTTCGAACCGGCGCGCAGTTCTTTACTTCATTCCTTCCATATACGAATGCTTCAGGGAAAGCAGTATTGGTTGACAGCGCAGATGCTATCTATGTTGCCAGTGATGTCACACGGACGGTCAATGGCGGAAGGATTTCAATCATACTACAAAAAATAACCACTTCGGGAAGCATCGATTGGAGTAAAGAAATCTTGGCTTCACAGAAGAGTATCGGTGCAAGATCAATTGGAAGGGATAGTCTTGGGAATTATTATCTCAGTGGACTCTATGATGGACAATTCTCTGTTCCCGTGAAAACCGGCGGATCCGCAACCATTACTGCAGTAGGTCAAAGACCATTCACATTGACATTCAATAATCGCGGTGAGTTTTTGGCGCTCAAAGACAGCATCTCAAAAGGATATCTTCACTTCCCTGCTGATACAGCCAAAGATTCCATTGGGACAATGTATACCGTCAGAACATTTGCCAATACGCTCACCTTGCCCGACACATCTTTCAAAAGTGCAGGTAAACAAGACTTAGCCATTCGATTGAATGGAAGAATCATGACACCGCCTGATCAAAGTGATGGTGCTAGTACCGTCATCACACCACTTCTGACTTTGAAGCAAAGTACTGTAACAATTCCTTCGATTCAAGTAGGAGAATCAGTCGATCATGTAGTTACTGATTATTTGTGCAATCGATCAAGCACACCAATCATTTTGGATGAATCAATCATAACGAATGCAAATGGATTATCCATCTTGGAGCCAGTGGCCGGTACGGTAATTCCCGGTGATACATGCATACAAGTGACATATCGCTTTACTCCATCAGCAAAGGGTCAGCAAAATGGTTTAGTCCGATTTGGCAATACCTGTACATTCACTACCGGCACCATTCGAACTGAAGCATTTTCACTTGGCGCTTCCATTTCAAATCTGGATTGGAATATCAAACGCATCAAGACAGTAACTCCAGATTCCTTACAAATAAGAAATACAGGTGATGATGACTTGACCGTGAAATCAATCAGTGTGTTGAATGGAATGTCATTTACGCTTCGCAATCTCCCTTCATTACCATATGTTTTGAAGGGTAATTCCACTCTTACTTTAACTTGTGATTTCATTCCGTTCGATACAATTGCATATAAGGATTCCGTGATCATCAAGATTGATCAATTGAAAGAACCCTTGATTGGATTGCTTGTGGGCAAAGGTGGACTACCTATATTTTCTTCACAAGGATTTACATTCCAAGCCACGGCTGTGAATATGACTTCAACAGAAGTTGCGGAGATCAAAGCCGAGAATCGTTCGATGTCCATGCCTTTGCACATTTCTGACATTTCACTCTCCATGAATGAAGGTGATTTTTTCATCATGCAATCCGATCAATTACCTGTTGATCTTTCAGGAAATGCAATGCATGCAACCAAGATTGGTTTTAAGCCGATCAAAGCCGGCAATCGTATTGCATATCTGAAATTCACACATGATGGAATTGCCGGACCCGATGAAAAACCACGAGTGCAAGACAGCATATTGATTGAAGGAATTGGCATCAGCAAAGGACTTGTAATAGATACCGTTCTTGATATGGGAACAATTCTCACTTGTGAT
>Ga0209770_10001175_pt1 | contig 13669 bp, 9 predicted proteins | sample LauGreSu1BDMLBDD_2_FD_187572 | JGI IMG/M metagenome (GOLD analysis project Ga0209770, IMG submission 187572) | Freshwater lake microbial communities from Lake Michigan, USA - Su13.BD.MLB.DD (SPAdes) (version 2) | ecosystem: Environmental > Aquatic > Freshwater > Lake | place: Lake Michigan, USA...
AGAAAGGACGAGCGCGTCGTAGGAAAAAGACATTTCCTCGCCGGTTTGCGTGTGACGCACAGCCACTCGGCGAGCGGCGGGATCGATGGATACCGCCTCATGGTGGAGCTTCACCTCGATGCCGAAGCGCGCGCGAAACAGCTCCGCATTGGCCAGAACCAGTTTCGATTCAGCAGTGATGACATCGCCGATGAAATACGGCAGGCCGCAATTCGCAAACGACACATGCGGCCCGCGCTCGAGAATCGTGATCTCGCACGACTCATTCAAACGCCGCAATCGCGCCGCGCAACTCGCCCCGCCGGCGACTCCGCCGATGATTAGAACTTTTTTCTTCTCCATGAGGAATTGGAATGGCCCGGGCAGCGACCGGAATCAACTCGGGCGAAAACCTCGGTTAGGCTATGATCGACGGGATGGGGACTTGGACATCCACATCCTCGCCGTAGTCCACACCGGCCAGGCCGAAGCCGAAGAGGCGGTGGAAACTTTCCTGATAGCCCGAAAAGTCCGCGAGTTCGGCAAGGTTTTCCGTGGTCACCTTTGCCCAGCGGTCAGCGATGAGGTTTTGGATGTCGTCAGCCATTTCCCAATCGTCGAGCCGGATTCGACCGGCGTCGTCCACTGCGGGAGTCGCCGAATTGAGACGCTCGCGGAAGAGTCGGTCCATCTGCTCGGCGCACTCCTCGTGGTTTCCGGCGGCCTTCATCGCCTTGTAGAGAATCGAAATGTAGAGCGGCACGACGGGAATCGCGCTGCTGGCCTGCGTGACGAGGGCTTTGTTCACCGAGACCCAGGCCTTGCCGCCGAGCGGGGAGAGTTTGGCTTCGATGGCGCGCTGGGCGCGTTCGAGGTCTTCCTTCGCGCGGCCAATGGTGCCGTTTTTGTAGATCGGCCAAGTCAGCGATGGCCCGATGTAGGAATAAGCGAGCGTGCGGACCCCGTGAGCCAGCGCGCCGGCCTCATGTAGGGCACTCATCCACATTTCCCAATCCTCGCCCCCCATGACGGCGATGGTGTGGGCGATCTCGTTGTCATTGGCCGGCTCGATCGAGACTTCGTTCACCTGGCCATTTGAGGTGTTGAGATTTTTATTCGAGTAGGACTGGCCGATCGGCTTGAGGGCGGATTTGAAAACCTCGCCCGTGCGCGGGTGCTGGCGGCGAGGGGAGGCGAGGCTGTAAACCACGCAATCGATCTGACCCAGATCCTGCTTCACGGCTTCGACAACGGTTTTTTTGAGTTCGTCGGAAAAGGCGTCCCCATTGAACGAGCGGGCGTAAAGTCCCGCCGCAGCGGCCTCGCGCTCGAAGGCTGCGGTGTTATACCAACCCGCCGTGGCGGTGCGGTCGCCCTCAGAGCCGCGTTCGAAAAACACACCGATCGTCGCCGCTCCACCGCCAAACGCCGTGGCGATGCGGGAAGCAAGGCCGTAACCGGTCGAAGCCCCGATCACGAGAACCTTCTTGGGCGCATTGGTGATCTGGCCGCGATTTTTGACAACGGCGATCTGGTTGGCGACATGCTTGGCGCAGCCGGTTGGGTGCGCGGTGGTGCAGATGAATCCACGGATTTTGGGAGCGACGATCATGGAGCGAGAGAGTGATGGGCGGCCGCGCGGCGCTCAACATTTTTTGTTAGCGCCCAGGCTTCCGCAGGTCGTAATAGTGCGTGCCTATGAAAACTCTCAACCGCATCTCTGCCGTCCTGCTTGGACTCGTCTTTATCGTTTTTGGAGCAAATTTCTTCCTCCAACTCATCCCGATCCCCAAGCCTCCCGAAGGCTCTCCGGCCGCTATGTTCATGGGCGGGATGTATCTCTCTGGGATGCTGGCATTCGTGAAAGTTTTGGAAATCCTGGGTGGCGTCTTGGTGGCCATCCCGGCGACGCGAAATCTCGGGCTGGTGATCCTCGGTCCGATTATCGTGAACATTTTTGCCTTTCATGCGTTCTTTTTCGGCCCGGCTTCGTTGCTTGATCCCATGATGATCGGGATCGCCGTGCTGACCGCTTGGCAGGCTCTCGCTGCCGGTCGGTCGATTTTGAGCTTCCTGAAATCCTCGAACTAATTGCCATGAATCCTGCTCCTCTTTTCGAAAAACTCCAACTCGGTGTATTGGAATTGCCCAACCGCATCCTCATGGCGCCCCTCACCCGCTGCCGTGCAGAAGCCGGTCATGTGCCCGGCCCGCTCATGGCCGAATACTACGCCCAGCGTGCCTCGGCGGGCTTGATCATCGCGGAGGCCACGATGGCGATGGAGGGCAATTCGGCCTTTTACGCCGAACCGGGAATTTACAACGAAGCCCAGATCGCCGGCTGGCGGGGCGTCACCGATGCCGTCCACGCGAAGGGCGGCCGGATTTTCCTTCAAATCTGGCACGGCGGCCGCGCTTGCCATCCGTTTTTTAACAACGGAGCGCAACCCGTCGCTCCCAGCGCCATCGCGATCACTGGCGACGAGGTGAATACTCCCGAAGGCAAGAAACCCTACGCCGTGCCGCGCGAACTGCGCGACGAGGAATTGCCGGGGATTGTGGCAGGTTTCAAAAAAGCCGCAGCCAACGCCAAAGCTGCCGGATTCGATGGCGTGGAGATTCATGCTGCCAACGGCTACCTGCTCGACGAATTCCTCCGCGATGGCGCAAACAAACGCACCGGCTCCTACGGCGGTTCGATCGAAAACCGCGCCCGCCTGTTGCTCGAGGTCATTGCCGCCGTTTCCAAAATCCTCGGCGGCGATCGCGTCGGCGTCCGCATTTCTCCGCTTAACAGCTACAATAGCATGTCCGACAGCGATCCCGTCGGCCTCGCCACCTGGCTCGCGAAACGCCTCAACGACTCTGGCCTCGCTTACCTGCATCTCATGCGAGCGGATTTTCTCGGCCAACAAGACGGCGATGTCGTCACTCCCGTGCGCGAGCATTTCCACGGCCCGCTCGTGCTGAACATGGGCTTCACGCCCGACGAAGCGGCTGAGGCGGTTGCCGCCAAAAAAGCCGACGCCATTGCGTTTGGAACCACGTTTCTGGCAAACCCCGACCTCCCCGCGCGCATCCGATCTGGTGCACCGCTGAACGCTCCCAACCCCGCGACCTTCTACTCGCCCGGGTCGGAGGGATATACTGACTACCCCTCTCTCAAACCTGCCGCGAATTGAATCGCCCGGCGGCATTCCAAGGAGGATAAAGGCGCGATGTTCAAAAAAATATTTCTCACGGCGCTGGGCATTTTGCTTCTGGCCGGGGTGATTGCGGGAATCAAGGCGCTCCAGATCCGGACATTGATCGCCGCCGGAAAAAACGCCCCGAAGCCGATCGAGACGGTCAGCGCCACGCTCGTCGAGACAGATCGCTGGGTTCGTAGCTTCGAGTCCGTGGGCTCCATACGCGCCGTGCAGGGGGCCGATCTCAGCACGGAAACTTCCGGTATCGTCTCGCGCATTCTTTTTGAAAACGGTGCCGAGGTTCGCGTGGGCGATCTTTTGGTCGAGCTTGACACCGAGGCCGAGCAGGCAACCCTTCGCTCGGCCGAGGCCGAAGCCGATCTTGCCCGCACCGTTTACGAACGCACCAAAACACTCCGCGCCACCAATGCGATTCCGCAATCCGATCTCGATGCCGCCGCCTCCCATCTCCGCAAGGTCACCGCGCTCGTCGAGCAGCTCCGTGCCACCATTTCCAAAAAGCAACTCCGCGCACCATTCTCCGGCCGTCTGGGCATTCGCGAGATCAACCTCGGTCAATTCGTCCAGAACGGCGACAAGATCGTTTCCCTCCAATCGCTCAACCCGATCTACGTCGATTTCCTCCTCCCGCAGCAGTTGATCTCTACCGTGGCACCGGGTCAGAAAATCCTCCTTCGCACCGATGCCTATCCTAACCGGGTTTTCGAGGGCGAGTTGACCGCCATCAACTCGGAGGTGGACCGGATCACGCGTAACATTCGTCTCCAAGGAACGCTAAAAAATCCCGACGGCGCCTTGCGTCCCGGCATGTTCGCCCGGGTCGAGATTTTCGAGGGCGGTGAGGACGAGATTCTGCGAATTCCGCTCACGGCCGTCTTCCGCGCACCCTACGGCGATTCGGTTTTTGTGGTTCTCGAAAAAGACGGGTCTGATGGCAAAAAGGAAATGTTCGTTGAGCAGAGGTTCATCCGCACGGGGCGTACGATGGGGGACTTCATTGCAGTGACCGAAGGCTTGAAAGCCGGTGACACCGTGGTTTCGGCGGGCACCTTCAAGCTGCGCAATGGCATGGGCGTGAATATCGACAACTCGCTCGCACCTCTGCCTCAGACCCTGCCGAAGCCCGGAAATTCCTGATGAAGCCATTGGGTGAAAATTCCGGCGGGAACGCCTTCACAGACCTGTTCATTCGCCGTCCGGTTCTGGCCGTGGTGGTGTCGCTTCTCATTCTCGTGGCGGGGGTGCAGGCGGTTTTTACTCTCACGGTTCGACAATACCCGCGTAGCGACAACGCCTCGGTGACCATCACCACGATCTATGTCGGGGCGAACGCGGATCTCGTCCGTGGTTTCATCACTACACCTATCGAGCGCGCCATCGCAGCAGCGGATGGCATTGACTATGTGCAGTCCGAGAGCCTGCAAGGTCGCTCGGTCATTACAGCGCGGTTGAAGCTCAATTACGATCCTACGAAGGCGCTTTCCGAGATTAGTTCGAAGGTGGACCAAGTGCGCGGTGACCTGCCGCCTGAAGCTGAAGTTCCGGTGATCGATATCGAAAGCGCGGATTCGAAGCGCGCGGCAGCGTATTTGCGTTTCGTCTCCGACATCCTCAAGCCGAATGAAATCACCGACTATCTCACGCGGGTCGTCCAACCGCGATTGACCGCCGTCCCTGGAGTGCAGCGCGCCGAAATTCTTGGCGGGCGCACTTTTGCGATGCGCATCTGGTTGAAGCCTGACCGCATGGCAGCGCTGAATATCAGCCCGGCCCAAGTCCGGCGCGCGCTGGCCGGAAACAACTACCTCTCCGCCGTGGGCCAAACCAAAGGCTCGCTCGTCACCGTGAACCTCACCGCGAATACCGACCTCCAAACGGTCGAGGAGTTCGAACAACTCGTCCTTCGTGTGAGTGGCGGTGCCATGGTGCGGCTCAAAGATATCGCCGATGTGGAACTTGGCGCCGAAAATTACGACTCCGCCGTGCGCTTCAGCGGCGAGCAGGCGGTGTTCATGGGCGTGTGGGTGCTGCCAAATGCCAACACGCTCGATGTGATCCGCGATGTGCGGAAGGAACTTGATAAAATCAAAGCCGACCTGCCCGCCGGCTTGCAGGCCGGGGTCGGCTACGACTCGACGGTTTATATCACCGACGCCATCAGCGAGGTTCTCAAGACGCTCGCCGAAACGCTGCTGATCGTCGTGGTAGTGATTTTTCTTTTTCTGGGATCGATGCGCGCCGTGCTGGTGCCGGTGGTGGCGATTCCGCTTTCGATTCTCGGCGCGGTTTTCCTGATGCAGGTGGCGGGTTTCACCGTAAATCTGCTCACACTGCTGGCGATCGTTCTTTGCGTCGGTCTGGTGGTCGATGACGCCATCGTGATTGTGGAAAATGTGGAACGCCACTTGGCCGATGGCATGAACCCCTTTGATGCCGCAATCCTCGGTGCGCGCGAGTTGGTCGGTCCGGTGATTTCCATGACGGTCACGCTCGCGGCGGTGTATTTGCCGATTGGGTTGCAGGGGGGATTGACCGGTTCGCTCTTCCGAGAGTTCGCCTTCACGCTGGCTGGAGCGGTTTTTGTTTCCGGCATCGTGGCGCTGACGATTTCCCCGGCGATGAGCGCCGCTTTGCTCAAGCCCGGCATGGAGGAACACGGCTTTTCGGGAGTCGTCGCGCGGGCATTTTCGCGGTTGAGGGATTCGTATGGGCGCATTCTCGACAAGGTTCTCGCCAACCGTCCGCTGGCTTATGCGGTCTGGGTTTGCATCGCGCTGCTATGCATCCCGATGTTCGTCCTCTCGCCAAATGAACTCTCGCCTGATGAGGATCAGGGCGTGATTTTCGGCATTGTCGAGGCTCCTGCCGATGCCACGCTGGATGAGACCGTGCGTTATGCCGACAAGGCGACTCAAATTTTCCTGAAGACGCCGGAAACTTCCTACACCTTCCAGCTCACGCAGCCGACTTTTGGCTTCGGCGGCATGGTGCTCAAGCCTTGGGGCGAGCGGACTCGCACGCCAAAGCAAATTCAGCCCGAAATCGCCAAGCAACTCTCCGGCCTCGCGGGCATCCGGATGTTTCCAGTGACGCCCCCCGCACTTCCTGGCGGCGGAGATTTTCCTGTGGAATTCGTCATCGCCTCGACCGCCGAGCCCGAGCGGATTCTGGAAATTGCTAAAGTTCTTCAGCAAAAAGCGGCACAGAGCGGGATGTTCGCCTTCCCGCCGATCATCGATACCAAAATCGACCAACCGCAAACCGAGATCGTGCTCGACCGCGATAAAATCGCCTCGCTCGGTCTCGACCTCCGCCAGATCGGGGAGGATTTGTCCGCCATGCTCGGCGGGAATTTCGTCAACCGCTTCAACATCGACGGCCGCAGCTACAAAGTCATCCCGCAAATCCAGCGCGCCGACCGCCTCAATCCGGACCAACTCCAGAAAATCTATGTCACCGGACCCGAGGGGCGACTGATGCCTCTTGGCTCGGTCGCCACACTTAACACTACCGCCCAGCCCAGATCGCTCAACCGCTTCCAGCAGTTAAACGCCGTGAAGCTCAGCGGCGTGGCGATCCGCCCGCTCGACCAGGCGCTCCACTTCCTCGAGGACGAGGCTTCAAAAATCATGCCGCCGGGGTTCGTGGTGGATTACACCGGCGAGTCTCGGCAGTTGCGCGCCGAGGGCAGCAAGTTTCTTCCCTCGATGGCGATGGCCTTGATGCTCATCTTTCTGGTGCTCGCCGCGCAGTTTAACAGTTTCCGCGACCCCTTCATCATCCTTCTCGGTTCGGTCCCTCTGGCCATGTTTGGCGCGCTTATTTTCACCTTCCTGAAAATGCCCGCGCCGAACATGTCGTTCTGGACGAATGGCTGGACGACGACGCTTAACATCTACTCGCAAGTCGGCCTCGTCACACTGGTCGGCCTTATTGCCAAAAACGGCATCCTCATCGTGGAATTCGCCAATCGACGCCAACTCGAAGGACTCTGCAAGCTCGAGGCCGTGCGCGACGCAGCCCGCGTGCGCCTGCGGCCGGTCCTCATGACGACTCTGGCCACAGTCGTCGGCCACTTCCCGCTCGTGCTCGTCACCGGCGCCGGTGCTGCGGCTAGAAATTCCATCGGCCTCGTTCTCGTCGGCGGCATGGCGATTGGAACCATTTTCACCCTCTTCCTCGTCCCGGCTCTCTACATGCTTTTGGCGAAGGAAAAATCGCGGCCGGCTTCAAACCTGCTCCCGAAGCTGCTGAGCGAGTAGTTGAGTGTCGCTGGAATTGCCTCGTAATCAAAATGCAGGGCCAGGCATCGATGAAGATTTCCACTATCCTTGATAAGTTCGACGAGAACCAACTGTTCCTTCCTGCATTCCAGCGCGAATCTTTCTGGAAGCGCGACGACGCCAAGCAGCTCATCGACTGTAAGCGTTGCGTGTACCGCCACTCTTGGAGAAGCTGGAGGAGTTCATAAGGTTGGGCCATGACAACTACAGCGGCTTTGCGCGGGGCGAAGTTAAGGCCGAATGCAGCAGAATTAACCACAGAGGACACAAAGAACACAGAGGGGGAATAATTTGCTCCGAATCGGCTCGGATTGATTCGTCCGATCCATTGCTTTCAGAACCAACTCCTGTGAATCTTTTGCACCCTGTCCACCTGTTTAAAAAACCGTTTTCAGGTTTATGGTGAAAAACGCAGCCAATGTGAGCAGGGCGGATTCCCAGAAGGTGGTTCCATGAAGCTCGCGATATTCCGAAAACTTACCGAGCCTTGAGGGAACTGACGCTGGTGAGGATGCCGGCGATCATGGAGTAGGCGACGATCCCGACGAAGAGCGCAACGAGCAGGATAATGGCCGGTTGGACAAGGGTGGTGAGGTGGCCGATGCGGGTGGTCAGGTCGCGGTCGAAGCGTTTGGCGGCGCGCTCGAGGGCTCCGGCAATGTCGCCGGTTTGTTCGCCGACGGCGAGAATATCCATCATCACAGGCGGGAAAAATCCGACGCGGCGGAGTGCGGAGGCGAGGCTCGTGCCTTCGCCAACCATGGCGGCGACTTTCACGAGAAGGGCTTTGAGGTAAACATTCGCTGTGGCGGCGGTCATAAGCTGGATGCCATGGAGGAGGGCGACGCCGTTCGAGACAAGTGTCGAAAGGGTTTGCAGCATCTCGGCAAAAAACTTGGCTTGAAGCACGGGGCCGACCACGGGAAGTCCGAGCATGGTCTCATGCCACCAATTGCGGCCGGCAGGGGTTCGCACGGCGTAGCGGGTGAGCAGAACGATGAGGCCGATGAAGGCGATGATGGCCCACCACCATTTCCCGCAGAACTGGCTTGTGGAGATAAGGAGTTGGGTGATGAGCGGGAGCTTTTGGCCGGTTTTTCCTAGTAGGCTGGAAAGCTGGGGTACCAGAAAGGTGAGAAAGACAAACATCAGGACAATCGCGGAAGCGAAAACAATGGCGGGGTAGAGTAGGGAGGAAACGACGCGGCTGCGGAGGTCTTGGATGAGCGTGAGGTAGGCGCACTGACGTTTGAGGATTTGGGGTAGCGCGCCAGAGGCTTCGCCAGCAGCGACGAGGTTGCAGTAGAGCGAGTCGAAGGTGCGGCCGCAGTCATGCAAAGCGGTGGAGAAGCTAAAGCCATCGCGCACGCGTTGGCGGAGGCGGGCCGCGATGGGCTGGACACCGGATTTTTCCTGGCGTTGCTCGATGACTTTGAGAGCGCCCTCGAGTTTGAGGCCGGCTTCGAGGAGTTCGGCGAGTTCCTCAGTAAAATATAAAAGCTGGGTGGTATTGAGCCGGGGGAGGGGGGCGTCGGAGGAGGAGGTTTTTTTAGAGGCTTCAGGGGAACCGTCGGCACTGGAGACGCTCACGGGTTGGAGTCCGCGTTCGCGCAAAAGCCGGTAGGCCTCGCCGCGCGAGTGGGCGGTCAGCCGACCCGTGGTCCGCGAGCCTGTGGAGTCGGTAGCTTGGTAGGCAAACTCGGCCATGGGGATTTAGGAGGAATTTTTCACCACGGAGGACACGGAGGCAAAGAAGAGTAGGGAGAGCAGGATTATTGGGATTCCTCCTCTGTGCTCTCTGTGCTCTCTGTGTCCTCTGTGTCCTCTGTGTCCTCTGTGTCCTCTGTGTCCTCTGTGTCCTCTGTGTCCTCTGTGTCCTCTGTGGTCAAATCTCATGGATTATTCGTCGATGACTTCGAGTTCGCTGCTGGTGACGCGGATGACTTCCTCGATCGAGGTGACGCCTTGGGCGACGCGGTTCCAACCGTCCTTTCGGAGGGGTGCCATGCCTTCGCGGATGGCGAGATCGCGGAGTTCGGAGGCTGCGGCGCGGCGTTGGATGAGTTCCTGGAGGCGCGTGCTCATCATACAAATCTCGAAGAGCGCCGTACGGCCGGAATAGCCCGAGTGGCGGCATTTTTCGCAGCCGACGGGGCGTCGGATTTTGTCAGCCCACTCGGTCGGGTAGCCGATTTCGGCCAAACGCTCGGGGCTGAATTTGGCAGGCTGTGAGCAGTGCGGGCAGAGTCGGCGCACGAGGCGTTGAGCGATGAAGGCGCGTACGGAGGAGCCGACAAGGAATGGCTCGACCCCCATGTCGAGCAGGCGGGTGATGCCGCCGACGGCGTCGTTGGTGTGGAGCGTGCTGAAGACCAAGTGGCCGGTGAGCGCAGCGCGGATGGCGATCTCGGTGGTTTCGAGGTCGCGCATTTCACCGACCATGACGACATTTGGGTCGCCTCGCAGGATGCTGCGGAGGGCGGTGGCGAAAGTGAGGTCGATCTCGGGTTTCACGGCGATCTGAATCACGCCGTCGAGTTTGTTTTCCACCGGATCCTCGATGGTTACGATGCGGCGCTCTTTGACATTCAGGCTGCTGAGGAAGGTGTAGATCGAGGTGCTCTTGCCGCAACCGGTGGGGCCGGTGACGAGGATGATACCGTTCGGGCTCGAGATGAGATCGCGGATGCGCTTTTCGTTTGCGGGATCAAGGCCGAGGCTGGAGAAGTCGAAGCGCTGCTGTCCGAGGAGGCGGAGGCTGACATTTTCGCCGTAGACACACGGAATCGTGGCCACGCGGACATCGATTGGCTGGCCGGCGATCTCGAGAGCGATGCGTCCATCCTGCGGGCGGCGGCGCTCGGCAATGTCGAGGCCCGACATGATTTTTAGGCGGGAGGTTACGGAGTCCTGAAGCATTTTGATCCGATGGGGAACGGGGGCCTCGTGAAGAACTCCGTCGATGCGGTAGCGAATGCGGAGGTCCTGGCCGAGCGGTTCGAAGTGGATGTCGGTCGCGCCTTGTTGCAGGCCTTCGCGGAGGATTTGGTTCACGAACTTCATCACGGAGGCTTCGGAGTCGTCCTCGCCGACATCGTGGATTTCCTCCTGCACGCCGCCGGGGAGGTCGTCCTCGCGGCCTTCGAGGAGTTCCTCAAATGTGTCGGCACCCACGCCGTAGGTGGTTTTGAGGGTTTCGAGAAGGCGGCGGCGGGTGGTCATGACGGGGCGAACCGGGCCGCGCCATTGCTGAGTCACCGCCTGCCACGCGGCGTAGTCGAAGGGATCGAAAGTGAGCAGTCTCATCTCGCCGCCCTCGATGGCGGACTCAGGAACGACGATCTGACCGAGCGCGAGCCGGGCGGGGAACTTATCGCGGACATTCTCGATCGGGCGGACATCGTTTTCTTCGCGCCACGGGATGTCGAGTTCGACGGCGAGACTTTTGAGGAAATCGACTTCACGCACGAGCTGGGAATCGAGCAAGGCGGCCACGGGCGAGCGCTGGGCGAAGGATGCCCTCTGCAAAACTTCGCGGCACTTTTCCGCCTCGCTGCAACCGGCTTCGCCAGCCAGTCGCAGGAGGTCTTCAGTCATATTGTTCATTGGTCCAAGGCCAGCGGAATTTCTTCTTATTCTGGGGAGGCAGAGGGGTGGGTTTCCAAACAGCGGGCGGCTGGGATTGCTCCGCGATCGGGGCGGTCATTTCCAGACCATCGCGACCAAGCGGCGAGCGGTCGGCCTCGTAGGCGCTGGCTTTGGTGAGTTCGTGGTTTGAATCCACCACGATCGGCTGAATCATCACGATGAGCTCGCGTTTTTGGTTTTTGCGCTGGGTTCGGCCGCCGAGGAGCGTGCCAAGAACGGGAATCTCAGAAATGTAGGGCATACCCTCGCGTCCGAATTCCTTATCCTCGGTGATCAGACCGCCAAGGACGATAGTGTTGCCGTTTGGCACTCGCACGCTGGTGGTGATTTCTTGTGTCGAGATAATTGGCACCTCATTGCCAGCAATCGCTTCCCTGCCAATGATGTTATCATTGGTTTGAGCTATAACGAGATTTACCTCGCGATCAGAGTTGACCAGAGGGATGACCTCTAATTTTAATACGACATCCTGATACTGAATATTTGAGGTAATCGAACTGCCGTTTCCTGAAATTCCTCCACCGGTCGCAGAGGTAAGCGATTGGGTGGGAACAGGCACTTTTTGACCGGAGAGAATAGTGGCCTTGCGATTGTTGGTTGTATATATCACAGGCCGAGCCAAGGTGCGAAATCGGCGCGTGTTCTCTAGAAAGCGCGCATAGACATCCACCGAGTCCGCGATGGTGCCATACAACGATAGCCCTGCGAGGCTCGATAGGGCGGGAGTAAGCGCGCCCGGGTTTGTGATACTGGCAGGATTAGGAAATGTTCCGCCGGGCAGAAGGTTAGGGGCTAGCGAAGTGGCAGCCAAGCCGCCGGTATTGGAGTTTCCTAGGATATTGTTCATCGGTTTGAACCCCTCCGTACGGATGAGGTAATTCACCCCGTAGTCGACCCCCTTATCCAAGCGCAGTTGGCCGATAACAACGGCCAAATAGACCTGCTTCGGACGCTGATCGAGCAGATCAAGAATTTGCTGGGAGCGGAGTTTGGCCTCTGGTGGGCCGTAGACAATTATGCTGTTCGAGTTGCTGTCACCAATAATGCGGATTTCACCAATAGTCATCGACTGTGGAGTGCCTTGCTGGGTCTCACTCGAGAGGCGATCCGATTTGCTGATACCTCCGGAGTTTGAAGATCCTCCACTTGTTCCAGATGCATTTCCAGTGGATGAGTTGGCGTTGAACGGGTTGTCACCTCCCGAGGTGGGCTGGGCAGAGCCGGCGGTGTTTTTTTCAGTCCCGGAGTCCGCGAGCATGTCTCCTAAAACCGGGAAGATGTCCTTGACCGGGACATAATTCAGGACGCGGACATAGGGTTTCTCGAAATTTGCGGCGGAATCGAGCTTGGCGATGACCTCGCGCACATAGCGGAAATTTTCGACGCGGGTGACAACAAGGACGCGGTTGGTGCGTTTGTCGGCGACGAACTTGGCGTTTCCAGTGACAAGGCGGTTTTCGTAGCGGGCTGTGCCGCCTCCCGCAGCGGCGGGTTGGCTTTCCGCAGCGGCGGGGGGCTCGCCTTGTTTGGGTGGGGCCGGTGCGGGAGCTTTCGAGGTTTTGGCGGCTTCCTCAGTGCCGAACATTTGGTTGAGGATTTCGACTACACGCTCCGAACTGGCGCGCTCGAGTTGGACAAATTCCGTTACGACCTGGGCAGGCTCTACATCGATGAGTTCAAGGATTCCAAGGGCCTTGCGGATGATTGGGGTTTTATCCGTAATGATGAGAGAATTTGTGTTTGGCACGGGAACCAGCGAGCCGTAGGCGTTAATCTGGACTACGCCTTGGATGACATTCATTGCCTCTTCGGGTGATATAAAACTTAGGGGTTTATAGAAACTTGCCACCTTGTCGCCATCTGGCGGGAGCTCGCCGAGGTTGTTGTAGAGTGGAAGGCCCTCTGTTCGTGGTGCACGGCTGGGACCGAGAATTTTTACCGTCTGATTGTTCACGGGAACAATGCTATAGTTGTTCATCAAAAGGGAGCTTTCGATGATGGCAATGGCGTCTTCGCGGGAGACCGGCTTGGCGATCAGGATCGAGAGTTCGTTTCCCGCAAGGTTTGAGTCGCGGATAATCCGTTTTCCGGTGAGAGCTTCATAAAAATTCAGAATATCGAGCACCGAGTTTCTCGGGAAGGTGAGGCTGACTGTTTCCTCTCGGGCTTGACGCGAGCGTGGAGGCTGCACGGTCGGAGTAACAGGAGTGCCCGGCGGGAGAATTTGGGGATCAGATTGAGGCGTGGGAGGAGCGGGCTGTTGATTTGGCTCGGGTGCCGACTGAGCTAATCCAATCGCGGGAATGGCAAAAAAAAGAGCGATTTGGAATGGGATAGATCGTATTTTCATTGGCCTGGAACGGGCTGGGCGGCGGGAGGTTCACCTGAAATCACCCGGCGGCGGATCACACGCCGGGGCGGTTGAGAGTTGGAATTTGTGCCGGGTTGGGCGGTTGGTTGATGAGCGTTGTCCTGCTGATGCGGAGGAGGGGGCTGCTGGGGGTGGGGGGGCTGCATAGGCTGACCAGGAGCTCCGGGTTGATATGGCAT
>Ga0209770_10001178_pt1 | contig 13656 bp, 12 predicted proteins | sample LauGreSu1BDMLBDD_2_FD_187572 | JGI IMG/M metagenome (GOLD analysis project Ga0209770, IMG submission 187572) | Freshwater lake microbial communities from Lake Michigan, USA - Su13.BD.MLB.DD (SPAdes) (version 2) | ecosystem: Environmental > Aquatic > Freshwater > Lake | place: Lake Michigan, USA...
GGCGCAGATGTCGGCGGTCACCGAAACGCGCCCGCCGGTCGGCACGGACTCGCTGAAGTTCCTGGTGCTGGGCGACACCGGCACCGGCGATCGCGCGCAGCAGGACGTCGCCGCGCAGGTGTGGAAGACGCACCAGGTGTTTCCCTATGAGCTCGCGATCATGCTGGGCGACAACATCTACGGCTCGGAGCGCCCGCAGGACTTCGCGAAGAAGTTCGAGCAGCCGTACAAGCCGCTGCTCGACGCCAACATCCCCTTCTATGCCTCGCTCGGCAATCACGACGATCCGAACCAGCGCTACTACAAGCCGTTCGGCATGGGCGGCCAGCGCTATTACACCTATCAGAAGAAGGACGTCCGCTTCTTCGCGCTCGACAGCAACTACATGGACAAGGACCAGCAGGCGTGGCTCGACAAGGAGCTGCGCGCGTCGAATGCGAAGTGGAAGATTGCCTACTTCCACCACCCGATCTACTCGTCGGGCGGCCGCCATGGCTCGGAAATGGACTTGCGCGCGATTGTCGAACCCATGTTCATCAAGTACGGGGTCAACGTGGTGTTCGCGGGCCACGAGCACTTCTACGAGCGGTTGAAGCCCCAGAAGGGCATCGCTTACTTCACCGCGGGCGGCGCCGCCAAGCTGCGCGAGGGCGACATCGTCACCGGGGCGCTGACCGCCAAGGGGTTCGACCGCGAGCAGAGCTTCATGGTGGTCGAGATCGACGGCGACGTCATGCGCTTCCAGACCATCTCGCGCCATGGCAAGGTGGTGGACTCCGGCGAGATCACGCGGCAGGCCAGGCCCGGGACCCAGTCATGACGGCCATCTCCGGGCGCTGGCGCCTCGCGGCCCTCGTGGTCCTGGCCGCCGTTGTCGCCGCTGCACTGACCGCCGCCGGCGCGTACACCAGGGTGGCGGGCCCCGCGCACCTCGACGAACTCTGGCAGGACCCCGGCGACATTGCCGCCCGCGACCTGCGCTGGGGTCCCGGCGGCCGGGCCCTGGCACCGTCGGCGGACACCGAGTTCACCTTCCTGGCCATCGACGCCGTGGGCTACAGCGCCGGATACGACGTGGTCGATCCCGAGCAGCGCGAGTGGGACGTCAAGACCGGCGACGAGGCGCAGACCGAAGTGGTGGCCAGCCGCCTGCTGTGGGCCGTCGGCTATCACCAGCCGAGCGTCTATTACGTGCCGGAGTGGAAGTTGAAGGACGGTCCCGTGCCGACGCCGTACCCGGGGCGTTTCCGGCTGGATTCGAATCACGACACCGTGGGCGAGTGGTCGTGGACCGACAACCCGTTTCGCGGTTCGCGGCAGTTGAAGGGGCTAATCGTCGCCAACCTCCTCATCAACAACTGGGACTTGAAGCCCAGTAACAACAAGATTTTCGAGGTCCCGGCGTCGAGGGGGCCGTCGCGCTGGTTCGTCGTCCAAGACGTGGGGGCCTCGTTTGGCAAGACCGCCTGGCCCGTCGGCAACCGCAACCGGATCGGCGATTACGAGGATCAGCAGTTCGTGCTCGGCACGCTGAACGGGCGCGTCCAGTTCGATTACCAGGGGCGGCACAAGGAACTGCTCGAGGACATCACCGCCGGCGACGTGATCTGGATCACCGAACTGTTCGCGCGCCTCACCGATCGCCAATGGGCCGATGCGTTCGCCGCCGGGGCGATGCCCGGCGAGATCACGGCGCGCTACATCCGGAAGATCAAGTCGAAAATCCAGGAAGGGCTCGCCTTGCGCGGGCGGGAAACAGGCACATAGATGGACCCGAGCGCAATCGACCTCCCCGGCGTCATGGATAACTTTCGCGAGGAACTGGTCGCCTCCATGATCCGCCTGCCCCTGGCGGCCCTGCTCGGTGCGGCGCTGGCGTTGCGCCCCAGGCGCAGCGGCACGCCCGAACGTCAGCCGGCCGTGGTGCAGACGCAGATTATCCTGGCCGTCGTGGGCTCGCTGATCATGCTGGTCGTGGGCGCCAGCCTCGCCCGCGCGTTCGGCATTGTCGGCGCCGCCAACCTGATTCGCTATCGCTCCAAGATCGACGACCCCAAGGACGCGGTGGTCATGTTGTGCGCGCTCTCGGTGGGCCTGGCGTCCGGCGTGGGCCTGTATGGCTTGGCCGCGATCGGCACGGTGTTCATCGCCGCGTGCCTGTGGGTCATCGAGGGCTTCGAGCCGCAGACCCGCATCTTCGAGCTCAGCATCAAGTTTGGCGACAAGACCCAGGACCTGCGGCCCAGGATCGAGGAGGTCTTGCGCCGCTTCAAAGTGAAATACGAGTTGCGGACGGCCGCCGAAGACTCGGTCGCCTACATGGCGACGGCGCCGCGCGCCCTGCGCACCGACCGGGTGTCCAACACCCTCATGGAACTCGAGCCATCGGGCAAGGGTGCCATCGAATGGGTCGAGAAGTCCAAGGACAAGGTACCGAAGTAATCGTGAAACTCATCATTCAACCCGAAGCTGGTGTCGTCCCGATCATCAAGGCGATCAAGACCGCCAGGAAATCGATCGACGTCTTAATCTTTCGTTTCGATCGGGATGCTGTCGAGAAGGCGCTGGAGGCGGCGGTCCTGCGGGGGGTGATCGTGCGCGCGCTGATCGCGCACACCAACCGCGGCGGCGCGGCGCGGCTGCGCAAGCTCGAGCAGCGGTTGCTGGCCGCCGGCGTGCAGGTGGCCCGCAGCGCCGACGACCTGCTGCGCTACCACGCCAAGTACATGATTGCCGACTCGACGCTGCACTTGCTCGGCTTCAACCTCACGAAGCTCGATATCGACAAGAGCCGGAGCTTCGCGGTGTCGACGCGCGACCAGCGCTCGGTGCAGGAGGCCCTGAAGCTGTTCGAGGCCGACCTCAGCCGGCAGCCATACACCCCGGCCAGGTCGAACCTCGTCGTCAGCCCCGAGAACTCGCGAGAAATGCTCGCGGCCTTCATCAAGGGCGCGAAGAAGGAATTGGCGATCTACGACGCCAAGGTCTACGACCCGGCGATGGTGAAGCTGCTGAAGGAGCGCGCCGCCAAGGGCGTGCGGGTGCGGGTCCTGGGGGCAATCAAGGCCAAGGACGGCGGCGTCGAGGCCCGCAAACTGGCCACCATGCGCCTGCACGTGCGGGCCATCGTCCGCGACGGCACGCGCGCGTTTGTCGGCAGCCAGAGCCTGCGCAAGGACGAGCTCGAGAACCGGCGCGAGGTGGGCCTGATCGTCGCCAACCCGGCGGTGGCGCGCGGCATCCTGAAGGTGTTCGAGAGCGACTGGGACGAGAGCGGCCGCGGCAAGAAAGGCAACGCCACCACGGCCGAGGACGCCGCCTAGGACGGGCGCATGGTGATGTCGCCGGTGGTCGGCGCCGTGTCGACGAACCGCAGCCACGACGCCTCGGCCCTGGCCGGCTGCCCGCGCTCGATGATGCCGCCGCACCACAGCGAACCCTGGCCCGGCGAGGCCACCCACACGCGCTTGACGCGGGTGGCCACGCCGAAGGCGTTGACCTTCAGCGTGAAGTAGGGCGGCAGCGCCGACGGCGCGGCGCCGGTCACCTCCAGCCGCACCCCTTCGCTGCTGACATCCATGACTTTTGCCGACACGCCGTCGATTTGCGACATCAGCCGAGGCACGCGCTTGCGCGGCGACCGGCGCGCCGGCCGGCCCTCGGCCAGCGCGAGCGCGACCGACAGCAGGAAGTTGTCGCGGGTGACCGGCCGCTCAATCCACGTCACGTCGCGCGGCACCGCCTCCAGCGCCTTGCCCGCCTCGCCGACGACGATCAGGGGACGGTTGGCGCCGAGGATGCGGATCAGGCGAGGCAGCTCGACGGCGGGAACCAGCGCGACGTCGGTGATCAGCGCCTCGATCGGCCGCGTCGACAGGTCGCGTGCCAGCGAGTCGAGGTCGAGCATGGGCACCGGTTCGTAACCGGCCGCGCTCAACCACTCCAGAAAGGCGGCCCGCTCGCCGGGTATCGGGCAGGCCACGCCAATGCGCTCGAGGACAGGCATGCGGCCGGGACTGCAAGCGGCATTCCCGGCCGGTCGAGCGTTGTTACCGAGGCAGATGCGGCCGGCCCGGTTGCGCGGGGCCGACGAATCCGTCAGCGTCTTACGGTTCTGTCTACTTCATGCGCTGCAGGTCCGCTTCGGCGGCAATGTAGCCGAACGCGTTCCAGCCGCCCCCTGAAGTGACCTTCTCGAACACCTCGCGCGCCTTGGCCGGGTTGCCCGTGACGAAGTAGTAGTTGCCGACGCCGTAGCCCTGGGTCGCAATCGTCGTGTCATCGGCCTTGGCCGTGTCGAGCAGCGCCTCGGGCGTGTCGAGGCCCTTGTACATCAGCAGGCGGCGGTGGTACGAGCCGTTCTCGAGGATGTCCATCTTCGGCGTGATGCGCTCCAGCACCTTCGCCGCGTCGGCCTTGCGATTGAGCCGCATCAGCGTCATCCACATCCAGTCGCTGGTGGCCGTCACCGAGTCGTCGTTGTTCGACACCTTCATGCACGCCACGTACGCGTCGTGGGCCTTGGCGTAATTGCCCTGCAGGTAGTAGGCGAGGCCAAGGTGGTACCAGATGTTGAACTGCAGCGTGCTGCGCGGCTTGCCCGCGGGGTTCGGCGCGCCGTCAGGCTCGATCTCGTCGGGCTGGCCCTTGATCAACTGCGCGGCCTTCTCGAAGTCGGCCTGCGCCTTCGCGAACTGGCGCACGGTCAGGTAGCGATGGCCGCGATGGCGATACAACTTGGCGTTGTTCGGGTCCAGCTCGATACCCTTGGTGAACATCGCGATCGCATCGTGGTAACGCCACAGGTAGCCGAGGCGGCGGCCCACCCAGATGATGGCCTCGGCATCCTTGGGATTGGCGGCCAGCGCCTGTTCGGCCTGCGCCAGGTCGGCATCGAGCTTCTGCTTGTTCGGGATGGCCGCGGGCACCATCAATGGCTTGCCCGCCAGCGACGTGGCTTCGGGCTTCGCCGTTTGCGCAGGAAGAGCGATCGGAGTTGCGGCGAGAGAAAAAGCGAGAACCAGGGGCAGGCGCTTCATTTCAACGTTCTCCTGAAAAGGTTTTCGTTGTCTTCCGATCGGCGTTGTCGGTGTCATCCGCGGCTCTGGTCTTGGTCTCCAGGAGCCCCTGCTGCATCGGTGTTTCGAGCTTGCGGGCCACGGTCTCCAGCGGATCGATCAGCGGGATCTCCTTGGCGCTGCCGGCGCCGAGCTCGCGGAAGCGGCGCGCCTTGACCAGCAGGTTGTTCTCGAACGAGCCAACGACCTTGTTGAACGTCGCGAACGTGCCGTCCAGGCGCTTTCGCAGGTCGTCCAGGTGTTCGGCCAGCGTCGCCACGCTCTCGTGCAGGGCGCGGCCCAGGCGGCTGATCTCTTCCGCGTTGAGGGTCAGCTTCTCTTCACGCCATCCGTAGGCCGCCGCCTTGAGCAGGGCAATCAGCGTCAGGGGACTGGCAATCAGCACGTTCTGCTTCACCCCGTAGTCGATCAGCAAAGCGTCCTGCTCGAGCGCCGCCATGTAGATGGCTTCGGCCGGCAGGAACAGCACCACCACCTCGGGCGACGCGGTGAACTGATCCCAATACTGCTTGGCGCCGAGTTTGGTGACGTGATCGCGCACCTGCCGCACGTGGTCGGCCAGCTTCCCGCTCCTGACGCCGTCGTCGGTCGCCGCCTGCGCGTCGAGAAAGGCCTCGAGCGGGACCTTGGCGTCGACCACGATCGAGCGGCCGCCCGGCAGGTTGATGATCATGTCGGGCCTGAGGCGCCCGGAATCGGAGAAGATGGTGCGCTGTTCGTCGAAGTCGCAGTGCGCCATCATGCCGGCCAGCTCGACCACCTTGCGCAGTTGCACTTCGCCCCACTGCCCGCGCACGCCGGGCGAGCGCAGGGCGCGAATCAGGTTCTGCGTCTCGAGCTGCAGCTGCTGCTGGCTCTGGCCGACTAGGCCCAATAGCGTCCGCATGCTGGCGCTGTCGTCGGCGCGGCTCTTTTCGACCTCCTTCAGCTTGGCGTCGACCTGGACCAGCGTGTCCTTGATCGGCGCCACCAGCGAGCCCAACTCCTGCTGCCGGCGCGTCAGGTCGATGGTCGCTTCCTTGTGGACGTTGCCGATTTTCTGGTCGGCGAGCTTGATGAACTCGTCGGTGCTCGACTTGAGGGTCGCTGCCGCCAGCGACGCAAACGACTCGCGCAGGTGAGTTTCCTGCGCCACGCGGGTGCGCGACGCGAGCCACCAGCCAGCGGCAAATCCAAAGACCAGAGCGGCGACAACCGGCAGCGCGAGTTCCACGGTGCCTGAGATCGTAATGCCTCCCGCGCGCCGGCACTTACCGATTCGTGGCGGACTGCGGAAATTCGTAACGGCGCGGCCCGGGGCGGCGTCGAGCGTTTTCCGTAACTGACTGGCCTGCTTCGGGTTAGCATAGCCACGCCCATCCAGGCGAGTTTGGAAGGGCCGTTGCACCATGATCCGAGTGCTTCCAGCGGTGAGCGAACCCACTCATGGCGCGGTTGACGGCTTCGGCCGGCGCATGCGCGGGCTCGATCCGGATAGCGGCGACGAGGTCGAGCTGCTCGAGTTGTCGCCCGTGCTTGTCGAGCATGCCGGCTTTGTGTCGGCGCTTGGCGATCGCGTGGCGCGGTTTGCGGCCGTCCGGCACGCCTCCTACGTCCACCTGCGGCGTCTCGATCGGCCGTCGGCCGACCGCCTCGCGCTGGTGTCGGACGACACCGAAGGGTGGCGCCTCTCGCAGATGCTGGCCGCCTCATCTGCCGCCGGCCTGCAGCCCGACGTCACCGTCGTCATCAGCCTGTTGCGGCAGTTGCTGCCGGCGGTGTCGTTGTTCGGCCGGCACAACCGCGATGCGGCCATTGGCGCGTTGGGCCCCGAACGCCTGATCGTGACGCCCCAGGGCCGGCTGGTGATCGCCGAACACGCGTTTGGCCCGGCGCTCGAGAAGTTGAACCTGGGCCGCGAGCGGCTGTGGCGCGACTTCCGCGTGACGATGGCGCCTTCGGCCGGCCTGCCACGCGCCAATGCCCGCGCCGACGCGCACGCGATTGGCGTCGTGGCGTTGTCGTTGCTGCTGGGCCGCAACCTGGCCGAGGACGAATATCCCAACCACCTCGCCGCGCTCGTCGAGTCGGCGGCCGAGCACCGCGGCGGCGCGACGGCGCCGCTGACCAGGGCGCTCTCGGGCTGGCTGGGGCGCGCCTTGCAGTTCGACATCGCGTCCTCATTCCAGTCGCCGCACGAGGCCCAGGTGGCGTTCGAGTCGGTGCTCGCCAGCGATCGCGCGTACGTCACCTCGTCTCCCGCGCTCGACGAGTGGGTGGCCAAGGTCGGCGCGCTGCTCGAGCAGTCACGGGCGACCGAAGCACCCCTGGCAGCAGAGGCACCCTTGGCACCCTCGTCCCCGTCCGCCCCAGCAAGAAATCCGCTGGTGCTCGGGTTAATCGTTTTCGCCGTCGCGCAGTCGTTCGTCGTGCTGTGGCTGTGGACGCTCAACCCCGGCGCGCCGCGCGCGGGCGAAGGCGAGTTGGTGGTGCAGTCGCGGCCGGTGGCGGCCCGGGTCTCGATCGACGGCGAGGAGCGCGGCGTGACGCCGCTGACCGTGAAGTTGCCGTCGGGGGCGCACGTGCTCGAGGTGCAGAGCGGCAAGTCCGAACCGCGGGTGATTCCGCTGACCATCCAGGCGGGCGTGCAGACCGCCCAGTACATCGAGCTGCAGAACGTGGCCATGACCGGCGGACTGGATGTGCGCAGCGACCCGCCCGGCGCCCGGGTGACCATCGATGGCCAGCTTCGCGGCACCACTCCAGTGACCATTCGCGACCTCGCGCCGGGCGACCACCAGGTGGTGCTCGAGGCCGGTGGGCGCAAGGTGAACCAGGTCGTGCGTATCGACGCGGGCATTACCGCGCAACTGGTGGTCCCCCTGCCACGCCGCTAACTCGTTTTTTTGCATGCCTTTGCACGTCGTTTTTTGTTAGGATCGCCCGTCCCTCGCCATGCGCAAGCGGTTCCTCGTTCCGGCTCTCACCCTGTTTTTGGGGGCGGCCTCGTCGCCGCTGTGGCTGTCGGCTGCCGATCCGGTATCGGTTGCGCGGCTGGGCGCCGACGTGTCGCTCGAGCGGGACGCCGACTACCTGACCGGGTTTGTTCCTGCCCGCACGACCATCGGCACGGTGTTCGATCGCCACATGATCGACGGACCGGAGAAGACCGTGCTGGTGTCGTCGATCGGCAATGCCTTCGACGTGCGGCGCATCCGCGCCGGCCAGCCCTACACCATCGATCGCATGCTCGACGGCCGCGTGCGGCGATTCGAGTACGAGATTGACGCCGATCGCCGGCTGACCGCCACCCGCGGATCGCTCGAGGGCGCGCCCCGTTTCCACACGGCCATCGAACGCATTCCCAAGGAGTCGTCCGTGGTGATGGTGGAAGGCGCGATCGATCGCGACACCAACTCGCTGTCGGCGGCGCTCGACCAGGCCGGCGAGCGCATTGACCTCGCGCTTGGCCTGGCCGACGTGTTCTCGGGGGAACTCGACTTTAACTCCGACCTGCAGCCCGGCGATCACTTCCGCCTGCTGGTGGAGCGCCACTCGCGCGAGGGCAAGCTGGCCGGCTACGGCCCCATTCTCGCCGCCGAGTTCGTGAACGACGGCCGGCAACTGCGGGCGATCCGCTTTACGCCCGAGGGCGGCCCGGCCGCCTACTACGACGACCAGGGCCGATCGCTCAAGCGCTTCTTCTTGAAGTCGCCGCTCAAGTTCGAGCCCCGGGTGACGTCGCGCTTCTCGTCATCGCGCCAGCATCCGGTGCTGGGCTACGCGCGCGCGCACAACGGCGTCGACTACCACGCCGGCACCGGCGCCCCGGTCGTCTCGGTCGCGCCAGGCGTCGTCACGTTCGCCGGCTGGACCAACGGCGGCGGCCGCACCGTCAAGGTGCGGCACCCGAACGGCTACGAGACGGAGTACCTGCACCTGTCGGCGCTCAAGACCCGCCAGGGCGCGCGCATTGGCCAGGGGGAACTGGTCGGCCTGGTCGGCCAGACCGGCCTCGCCACCGGCCCGCACCTGCACTACGGCCTCAAGAAGGCCGGGCGTTACGTCAACCCGATCCTCGAACACCGCAATATGCCCCCCGGCGATCCGGTGCCCGCCACCCTGCTCAATGTGTTCGCGACCGAGCGCGACCGTTACCTGTCGCTGCTGTTCGCCCCGCCCAACGCCCGCGCCGCGAATAACAATTAGCCACAGAGAACACCAAGCCAAACTTTCTAAATGCGATCAGGCCTCGAACTGGCTGACGCGCATTTTGATGATTTGACTCTGTCTACTCTGTGTCCTCTGTGGCCAATGGAGTTAGCGGAACGTCCAACCCACACCGAATTTGAAGTCCGGCGAATCGACCACGCCCATCTTGAATTCGAAGAACAGCCCTCGGGTGTTCTCGACGCCCACCAGCAGGTTCAACCCGGCATCGGTGTCCGAATCGTCGGCTTCGTCAACCATGTAGATGTTGAGGGCTGGGCCGCCGCCGGCATAGAGTCCCCAACCGCGGCGGTTCGAGAACTTGTAGACGAACTCCATGTTGGCGCCGATCAACGTGAGGTCGTCGCCAAAACCCACCTCGACGTTGGGGCGGAAGTACAACCGGTCCACCAGCGGGGATGTCTCGAGATGTCCGCCAAAAAAGAACTGATCGGGATCCACCGACAAACCCGCGCGCAGGCCGCCGTCTTGGGCGGCCGCCGGCACGGTCAAAACGAACAACGCCACGAGAAAAATTGACAGACGTGTAATAGAACGAGTCACCAAGTGGCTCATGCAATCCTCCTTGCCCCACTGGTGCAAGAGACCTGCCGTCGCGGCCTATAATTCAAGGAGCATGTCTGCCATCTATCCCTTCAAGGCACTGCGGCCCGCGCCAGGGGCCGCCGCCGCCGTCGCTTCGGTTCCCTACGACGTGGTCAATACCGAGGAGGCGCGCGCGCTGGCCGAGGGCAACCCCTTGAGCTTCCTGCGGGTCTCACGGTCGGAGATCGAGCTGCCTGCCGGCGCCGACCCTCACGCGGACGCGGTCTATGACCTGGCGGCGAAGAACTTCGCGCGGCTGAAGGATCTGGCGCCCCTGGTCGTGGAAGAGGTGGCCAGTCTCTACGTGTATCGCCTGCACATGGGCTCCCATGTCCAGTCGGGCGTGGCCGGCTGCTTTTCGATCGATGAATACGAGCGCGACCTCATCAAGAAGCACGAGAAGACGCGTCCCGACAAGGAAGACGATCGCACGCGGCACATGCTGGCGGTCGGCGCCCAGACCGGTCCGGTGTTCCTGACCTATCGCGCCTCCAGGGCCATAGACGAGGCGGTGTCGCGCGCGGTCCTCGATGACCCGTTGTACGACATCGTCGCGCCCGACGGCGTGCGTCACCAGGTGTGGCGCGTGCCGGCGGCGGTGGCGCCGCTCATCGTCGATGGCTTTGCCGCGCTCGACAGCCTTTACATTGCCGACGGTCACCACCGCGCGGCCAGCGCCGCCCGGGCAAGAAGTGCCTTGAAGGAAAGATCGGCGTTATCTGTGTCGTCTGCGGCCCCGGCCGAATACGAATCGGTGTTGGCCGTGGCCTTCCCGGACAACCAGATGCAGGTGTTGCCCTACAACCGCGTGGTGCGCGACCTGCACGGGCTGACGGCCAACGAGTTCCTGGCGTCGTTGCAGCGGCGGCTGACGGTGACGGCCGGTGGTCCGGCGACGCCGGCGCGACGAGGCGAGGTGGCCATGTATCTTGGTGGCGCGTGGCACACCCTCATGCTGCCGGGCGTCCAGGCGCTTGACGTCGACGTCCTCGAGTCAACGATCCTCGAGCCCGTGCTCGGGATCCACGACGTGCGCACCGACAAGCGCATTGATTTCGTGGGCGGCATTCGCGGCACCGCGGCGCTCGAGCAACTGGTCGACAAGGGCTCGTTTGCGGTGGCCTTTTCGCTGTTCCCGGTGTCGGTCGGCGACCTGATGCGCGTCGCGGACGCGGGCGGCATCATGCCGCCCAAGTCCACGTGGTTCGAACCCAAGCTTCGCGACGGCCTCCTCTCGCATCTCCTCTGATCCCGACCATGTTTAAGCTCCCGGCACGAGTTGCCCTCCCGACCCACCTTCGCGCGCTGCGCTACGGTGGGCAAGCAAGGATTGCTGTCCCGTCATGAAAGTACTGATCGCCGACAAGTTTGAGAAGTCTGGTCTCGCCGGCCTGAAAGCGGCCGGCTGCGACGTCATCTTCCAGCCCGACGCCAGCGGCGACAACCTGGTGGCCGCCATCAAGGAGAGCGGCGCGCCGGTACTGGTGGTGCGCTCGACCAAGGTCACCGAGGCCATGCTCGACGCCGGGGCGCTGTCGTTGATCGTCCGCGCCGGCGCCGGCGTCAACACCATTGACGTCGCCGCCGCGTCGAAGCGCGGCATCTACGTGTCGAACTGTCCCGGCAAGAACTCGGTGGCCGTGGCCGAACTGGCCATGGGCCTGATCCTGGCCGTCGATCGCCGTATCCCCGACAACGTCGCCGAACTGCGGGCCGGCAAGTGGAACAAGAAGGAATACTCGAAAGCCCGCGGCCTGCTGGGCCAGACGCTGGGCCTCATCGGCTTTGGCCACATCGGCCAGGAAGTGGCGGTCCGCGCCCGGGCCTTCGGCATGCCGGTGCTGGTCTGGAGCCGCCGCTTTACCGAGGATGCCGCCGCGCGGACCCAGGCCGAGCAGGCCTTTGGCGTGAAGGTCGTGGTCACGGCCGAGGAGCTGGTGGCCAAGTCGGACATCCTGAGCGTGCACCTGGCGCTGACCAAGGACACCCGCAACTTCGTGAATGCCGAGCTGCTTGCCCACGCGAGGCCGGGGGCCTGCTTCATCAACACCGCCCGCGGCGAGGTCGTGGACTACGCGGCGCTCGCCGCCGCCGTTACGGAGAAGGGCTTGCGGCTGGGCCTCGACGTGTTCGGCGACGAACCAGCCGAGGCCACCGCCGGCTTTGCCGACCCGCTGGTGGCGCAGCCCAACGTGTATGGCACGCACCACATCGGCGCCTCGACCGATCAGGCGCAAGAGGCCATTGCCGCGGAAACCGTCCGCATCATCACCACTTACATGGACACCGGCAAGGTGCCCAACGTCGTGAACCTGGCCAAGCTCACCCCGGCCACGCACATGCTGGTGGTGCGTCACCGCGACAAGCCGGGCGTGCTCGCCCACGTCTTCGAATACCTGCGAGTCGCGCACCTCAACGTGCAGGAAACCGAGAACATCATCTTCGACGGCGCCCAGGCTGCCGTGGCCCGGATCAACCTCGATGGTGCGCCATCGCCGCGCGCGATGGAGGCAATGCAATCCGGAAATGCCGACATCCTCGACCTGCAACTCGTCAAACTCGGCTAGCTGTTAGCGGATAATAGGGATCCATGAACCGCATTTTTAATTTCTCTGCCGGCCCTGCCGTCCTGCCCGTGCCCGTGCTCGAAGAAGCGCAGCGTAACCTGGTCGAGTTGCCCGGCGTCGGCATGTCGGTGCTCGAAATCAGCCACCGATCGAAGACCTTCGAGGACATCCTGGCAAGGACCGAGGCCGACGTGCGCGCGCTCGGCAAGGTGCCGGCGAATTACAAGGTGTTGTTCCTGCAGGGCGGCGCGTCCATGCAGTTCTCGATGGTGCCGCTCAACCTGTTGACCCCCGGCGGCACGGCCGACTACATCGTGACCGGCGCCTGGGCTCAGAAGGCCGTCAAAGAGGCGCAACGCGTCGGCACCGTGAACATCGCAGCGACGACCGAGAGCGACAACTTCTCGCGCCTGCCCAAGCAGGACGAGATCAAGCTGACCCCCGGCGCCGCCTACGTCCACATGACGACCAACAACACGTTGTTCGGCACCGAGTGGCCGGCGGAGCCGGCGGTGGGTGAGGCGCCGCTCGTGGCCGACACTTCATCCGACATGTTCAGCCGGCCGATCGACGTCGCGAAGTACGGCCTGATCTACGCCGGCGCGCAGAAGAACCTGGGGCCGTCGGGCGTGACGCTGGTGATCATTCGCGAAGACCTGCTGGCGCGGTCGCAGAAGTCGTTGCACACCATGCTCAACTACGCCGTGCATGCCGAGAACGGCTCCATGTACAACACCCCGCCCTGCTTCGGCATCTACCTGATGGGCCTGGTCATGAAGTGGGCCCTCGCCCAGGGCGGGCTCGAGGCCATCAATGCCGCCAACCAGCGCAAGGCCGACAAGCTGTATGCGGAGATCGATCGCAGCGGCTTCTACCGCGGCACCGCCGACAAGGCCAGCCGCTCGCGCATGAACATCACGTTCCGGCTGCCGAGCGAAGACCTCGAAAAGGCGTTCGTGAAGGAGTCAACCGCGGCCGGGCTCGACGGCCTGAAGGGCCACCGCTCGGTCGGCGGCATGCGCGCGTCGATCTACAACGCGTTCCCCGAGGCCGGCATCGACGCCCTCGTGACGTTCATGCAGGAATTCGAGAAGAAGAACGGATAGATCAATAGCGCCAGGAGGGCGGCACTTTAGTGCCGCCCGCTTCTACGATTCAGGCGGCTTGCCGAAACTGCGCCGGCCACGGCGGCGCCGGCCCCGGCGTCGCCGGCCCGC
>Ga0209770_10001181_pt1 | contig 13640 bp, 3 predicted proteins | sample LauGreSu1BDMLBDD_2_FD_187572 | JGI IMG/M metagenome (GOLD analysis project Ga0209770, IMG submission 187572) | Freshwater lake microbial communities from Lake Michigan, USA - Su13.BD.MLB.DD (SPAdes) (version 2) | ecosystem: Environmental > Aquatic > Freshwater > Lake | place: Lake Michigan, USA...
ATCGGAGCGAAGAACACGATCAGTTGGAGCGCGGTGTCTGGTGCGCTGCGCTACAACATCTACAAGCGGCAGAGCGGCCTGTTTGGTTACATCGGCCAGACGGCCAGCACGTCGTTTGACGATGACAACATTGCGCCCGACATGGGCATCACGCCCCCCATCGTAGAGACGCCGTTCGTGGGCGCCGGGAACTACCCACGATCGGTGTCCTACTTTGAGCAGCGCCGCATCTTCGCCGGCACGAACAACGCGCCACAGACGATCTGGATGACGCGCAGCGGGACCGAAAGCGACCTGTCCTACACGCTGCCGAGCAAGGACAGCGACCGTATCAACATCCGCGTGGCCGCCCGCGAGGCCAACACGATCAACCACATCGTGCCGCTGACGCAGCTGTTGCTGCTGACGAGCGCCGCGGAGTGGCGGGTCAGCCCTGTCAACAGCGACGTCTTGTCGCCATCAACGATCAGCGTGCGTCCCCAGTCGTACATCGGAGCCAACGACGTGCAGCCCGAGATTGTCAACAACACGGTGGTGTACTGCGCTGCGCGAGGCGGCCATGTGCGCGAACTTGGCTACTCGTGGCAGGCAAGCGGGTTCGTGACGGGCGACCTGTCGGTACGTGCCGCGCACCTGTTCGATGACCTTGATGTCACGGACATGTGCTACAGCAAGTCGCCGCAGCCCATCCTGTGGTTCGTGAGCAGCAACGGCAACCTGTTGGGCCTGACCTACATGCCCGAGCAGCAGATCGGCGCGTGGCACCAGCACGATACGGACGGTGTGTTTGAGACTTGCACGGCGGTCGCCGAGGGCAGCGAGGACCGCCTGTATGTGATCGTCAAGCGCACAATTGGTGGTAGCACAAAGCGTTACGTGGAGCGCATGGCATCGCGCCAGATTACGACGCTGACGAACTGTTTCTTCGTGGACTGCGGCCTGACCTACGACGGCAACAACACGACGGCTACGACCGTAACTGTCAGCGGCGGAACGACCTGGGGTCCGTCAGATGTGCTGACGATCACGGCAAGCAGCGCCATCTTCCAGTTTCCGTCCACGAGCACGCCGCCCACCGACATCAACGACGCCATCGTGCTGACCGATTCGGCTGGCAACCTGTACCGCCTGCGCATCATCGGCACGAGCAGCACGACGGTGGCGACCGCCCGCGTGGACGTCACGCTGCCCGTTGCCCTGCGCAACACGGCTACAACGGTCTGGGGCTTTGCTCGTGACACGGTGAGCGGTCTGACGCATCTGAACGGCAAGACGGTCAGCATCCTCGCTGACGGGGCCGTGCAGCCGCAGGAGACCGTCTCTGGCGGCTCCGTGAGCCTTGACCGGGCTGCGGTGGTCATCCACGTCGGCCTGCCCTACGAGAGCGATCTACAGACCCTGCCGGCGGTGATGAGTTTGGACGGGTACGGGCAGGGCCGCTACAAGAACGTCAACAAGGCGTACATCCGCGTGTTCAAGTCGAGCGGCATCTTTATCGGTCCGACCGCTGATCGACTCGTGGAGGCCAAGCAGCGCACGACGGAACCTTACGGCACGCCGCCAAGCCTCAAGAGCGACGAGATCGACGTGGATCTCAAGCCGGCATGGCGCGCTGGTGGACAGGTCTATCTGCGTCAGGCCGACCCGTTACCCCTGACGGTGGTTGGACTTACGCTTGAGGTCGTGCTTGGAGACTGACGATGGCTGAATACAACATCCCATTCCTGCTGCAACGCCCGTACGACGGCTCGCCGACCATGCTGACGCCTGGCGATGTGCCGACCGTTGGCGAGCGGTTCACCCTTGGGAGCCAGGTTGCCGAGGGCTTGACCATCGGCGGGCAGATCGCATCGGTGTTCGGTGCCGCAACAAGCGCCATCGGCACCTACTACAACATGCGGTCGCAGCAGAATCAGCTCAAGATGCAGGCGCAGAACGCGCAGTTTCAGGCTGAGATGAGCCGCATCAACCGCCGAGCCGCTGAGTTCACGGCGGGCGAGGTGGGGCGGCAGGGCCAGTTGCAGGCGGGTCGTTACACGATGGCGGCGGGTCAGGCCCGGGCCGGCGCACGAACGGCGATGGCCGGGCGAGGCATCGCGCTCGGCCAAGGTACGGCCCGTGACATCATCGCCAGCATGGACATCGTCAAGGAGATCGACCGACTGAACATCAACGCGAGCACGGTCAGGGCGCAGGAGGCGGCCCGCCTACAGGCGTTTAACCTCGGCACGCAGGCCACGATGGCTGGCCTGACGGCGAGCAACCTAAGCGCGACTGCCGGCACCATCATGCCCGGATTCGGCGCAGCGACCAGCCTGCTCGGTAGTGCCGCCGACATCGGCGCGAACTGGGCGCGCAATCAGCGGTTTGAGGAATTGCTTGAGGGCGTGTCAACGCGCAGGATCTAACCATGCCGACCGTACCCACCACCTTCGTCCCACAGGTCACCCCGTCAGGCGGCGGCGACATCGGCGACTTCGCCGCACCGCCCGTGCAGCCCATGCAGAACGCCGCACCCGAACAGGTGCAGCAGTTTGGTCGCGCTATGACGCAGGCTGGCAACGTGGCGTTCAGTGCAGGCGTGGCGATTCAGGACGCCATTGACGAGGCCGAGACGAAGGCGAGCGACGTGGCGTTCCTGCAACAGGCCAATGAGATCATGCGCGGCCAGAACGGCTTCCTGAAGACCAAGGGAGCGCAGGCCAAGAACGCATTCCAAGCTACGCAGGACGCGCTGTCGCAGGCCGGCCAACAGGCGATGGACCGTTTGCAGAACGAAACGCAGCGGCGCATGTTCCAGAACGTGCTGTCGCGCAACATGATGACGTTCCAGACACAGGCGCTGGGTCATTACGACACGGAGGCGGTTGAATACGACCGCGAGGCCTCACGGTCGCGTGCCATGAGTTACGTTGGCCTGTCCGTGGAGTCGTACAAGAATCGCGGTAAGGTCGGATCGGATGGTTTGCCGTCAGACGAGTATGTCACCGATCTGGCTGTTGCAATCAACGAGATCCGCTCCGTTGGTCGTCTGAATGGATACGTCGAGGACAGTCCCCAGATGAAGGATCTGGAGCGGTCCGTGTATTCCACGTGGACCGCTGGCGTGGCAGAACGGTTGGCTGATGACAAGGATTATGACGAGGCACTTGCGCTCGTTGACAACATGCGTGCTGCGGACAAGCTGCCAGCCGATATTGCCAAGAAGTTGCGTGACGGACTTGAGGCAAACCAGCGCCGCGAAATGGTGACAGAACTGACTGGCAGCATTCGTTGGAGCGGATCGCTTGAGACGCCATCAGGTTCGGCGAACTTCGCCGAGTTGGTCAAGGGCGGTCGTTATGAGCAGGACAAGGACGGCCTGCAAGTCATCGGCGCCCGCAACGCCATTGTGTCATCACCAACCGCCGCCACCATCAAGTCGATTGATGGCACGACGGTCGTGTTGTCTGCACGCGGCGACCGCGAAATTGTTCTAACCAACGTTGATCCGAGCCGAATGCTGGCTGTCGGCATGGAAATCCCGCGAGGTCACACACTTGGGTATGTGGGAGGGGAAAATCAAACCGATGACGGTTTGTATCCGGTGGGATACAGCGTCATTCGCAACGGGGAGCGAATCGACCCGCGTGCTGTCAACTCGTTGCAGGAAGACTGGAACGAGTCCGCAGAGAAGCCCAAGACGTTGACGGAAGCACTAAACATCGCGGCGCGGATCAATGACGATCAACTGCGCCGTGACGTGCAGTCCAATCTGCGCACGGTGTATGGGCAAGAGGAGCAATTGCAGCGCGACCAGTACAACGACAACCTGGCATCTGTTGAGGAACAACTAGCTGGCGGTGTCGGCTTGGCTGACATCCCCAAGGCGCAATGGGCGGAACTCACGGCAGTTCATCAGCAACAGTTAATGAAGTCGCAGCAGATCCGAGATGATGAGCGTGTGCTCAATGAGCTGTACACAAACCCATCGTTGTTGACGCCGGAATATCTGTCAAAGAACGAGGGGTCGCTGAGCCTGCAGACAAAGCAACGCCTGCGCGGCCTGCTTAACAGTCCAGAAAAGTTGTACGCAGTTACCGTTGACGCAACACAGGTCAACGAAACCATGATCAACAACGGTTTTCGACACCTCATCAACCCGCAGGCGTCAGACATGGAAGCCGTGCAGCAATCCATCCTTCTGCGTGCAACCATTGAGCGCGACATCAACACGGACCAGAGGCGACTAAAGCGAGAACTCGATCGCGATGAAAAGCAAACAATCATTGATTCTGCGCTGATGACATACGGTCGCACGCGCAAAACGCAACGATTTCTGGGCTTTGACTATCTGTGGCCTGACGTTGACGAGACGGGCCTGCTGTCAACGATGACGCGGGAGCAACTCGGTGGTGTTGCGGCTGGTACCGAGGTCATCCGTTATGGAACCACAGAAATCCCAATTGAGAAGTACTACGAGATCCGCGACAAGCTTGAGAGTGCAGGCGGACGCGTCCCGTCGACGCGGGAGATCTTCAGTTACTTCATGCAGGCCAAGCCATGATCGACCCTGATATCAACGAGCAGATGGCACGTTACGCGCCATCGCAGCGTCCGCCACGATTGGACCGCCTGGCAACCGACATCATGGCCGCTGGCCCTGATAGGACCGTAGAGGTCCGTGACCCTATCGCCGATTCGATCGTTGACGATCGACAGGACACGCTCGCGGCGTCGTTGCTTGAGGCCAGCAAGACCACCCCAGACGAAGCGGCCCGAGCGTTGCAGTTGGCACGCGACAACAACGTCGGCAGCGATATCGCGCTGCGCAACATGAAGGCGCTGGAACAGCAGGCCCGCATTTCGCAGGTTCAGGATTTGGAACTGCCCAAGCGCAATCCAATCCTGTCGCGCATGCTTGAGGATCGCGAGTTCGCACGGGTCGCGCAAGATGACATCAAGAACCTCAACGACACAGGTTCTGTGTTCTTCGATTTCGTGACTGGCAATTTCGGTTCACCCCGCATATTGAGCGAATTGGCAACTGGCGCTACTCGCGCAAGGCTGACTACGAAGCGCGGCCAGCTCAGCGTGGAGGCCATGACTCGCGACCTAACTCCGTTTGAGGAGCAGGAACTTGTCACGATTGAGAAGGAACTAGAGAAGGTCAGCGAGATTGGTTTCCTGCGCGGGGCAGCCGAACAGGTTTCCTATCTGTACGAATCCGTGCCATACATCGTTGGTGGTGTTGCCAAGGGTGCCGTTGCTGGTGCTGTTGCGGGCGCTGCGGGCGGCCCACTAGCAGAACTGACTGTTCCGGCAGGGACGATCATCGGTTCTGGATTTGGTGCGCAGTACGGAATTGGCGAGTTCACCTATGTGGTCGAGGCGGGAAATGCGTATCGCGACATGGTGGTTGAGGGTCGCGATGTCATCAAGCAGAGGCTTGATGCAGGCGAAATCGATCAGGCAGGCTACGACCAACAGATGTATGAGATGGAATCCTCGGCCCGGTCCATTGCAACCGGAGTCGGTCTAGCCAATGCCGTCCTTGAGGTTGGCGCTGTGAAGTTGGCGCTCGCCCCGTTCCGCGCCGCATTCGCTCCTGTGTTGCGCCAAGCCTTTGGCGGCGCTATCAAGGATGTCACTCGCCGCGAAGCCTTCAAGATTCTGGGCTTTGAGTTTATGAAGCAGGTCGGCGGCCAAGGCGCTACCGAACTCGTGCAGGAAGTCAACATTATGATTGGCGAGGATCTGCAACGAGCTTATGGCAGCAAGTTGCCGACCAAGATGTCAACGCCAGAGGGTCGAGAGGAAGTCGCGCAACGGCTCATCGACACGTTTGAACACGCGGTTGTTGGATTTACGATTCTTGGCACGTTCGGCCCCACGGCGCAGTATTACAGCAACGTGCGCAGGGCAGAATCAGCCTTGCAAACGCGCCAATTCTTCAGCACGTTGTCAGAGCAGGCGAAGGCAGGCAATCTGATGACGCGCAGCCCGGAGATGTACCAGCGCGTGATTGCCGGCTACGCCAACGGCACAGACGCGGAAACGACTTACATCAACGGTCGTGAACTGAACAGCGTGTTGCAGCAACTTGCTATCCCCCGCGAGGAGTTTGCAAATCGCTTCCCAGATGTGGCGCGTCAGCTTGATCAGGCTATGGAACTTGATCAGGATGTTACGTTGCCTACGGCAGAGTTCGCAGCCAAGATGTCAACGACGAATCTTGGTCAGGCGCTGTTGCAACACGTTCGTGTTGATCCGCGTGCGATGAGTCCGAAGATGGCGGAAGAGTTCTTGGCTCAGCGTCCGCAGTTGCTGCAGGAAGCCAGAGAGATGTATCAGCAAAAAGAGACTGCTGATCAGGAGTTCGTTGCATCCGGTCGCCGAGTAGAGCAGGCGATCACCGCTGATCTTGAGGCGACTGGTCAATACAAGAACAAGGCCGACGTTCGCGCTGTTGCCCAAGTGGCGCGTGACATGTACACGGCGCTGGCTAAGCGCACCAACAAGACCCCTGAGGCGGTGTACGAGCAGTACCGCAATCGCGTGCAGCTAGCACCAGCGCAAGCCGAGCAGGCGCAGGCGCAGGCGCAGGCGCTTGAGCAGGCGGTGCGCATGACGCTTGTGGATGTTGAAAAGGCGTTTATGGATCTTGGCGTTGAAGAACGCCTGACAGAAACTGATGTGGCGATTCGACCTGGAATTATTCGCGTACCTGAAAATCTTCGGTCACAAGGTCGTGCAACGAATGCGATGCAGCGACTAATTGAATACGCAGATCAGGCTGGGAAGCGCATTGATGTATCTCCAACTGCCGAGTTTGGTGCGAACAAGCGGAGACTTGTTGAGTGGTATAAGCGACTTGGCTTCGTTGAAAACAAGGGACGAAACAAAGACTTTGCTATCAGCGCGACTATGTACCGCGTTCCGCAACCTGCCTCGCCCGACATCATGGAGCAGGCATCCCGCATCGACGCCGACTACCTGGAAAGCCAGATGTTGTTCGAGCAGCGCCCCGTCACGCCAAGCTTCTACTCCGCCCTTGAGCGCGAGGTAACGGCCATTGACGCCAAGGCGTTGACCGCTGCCGGCTGGGGCGAACGGCTCAAGGGTCTGGTCAACAAGGGCGCGATCAAGTCCGACGAGCTGGAGTGGTCTGGCCTCAACGACTACCTGCAGATGCAGGAAGGCAAGGTGTCGAAGGACGCCGTGCTTGAGTTCCTGCGCGGCAACGGCGTGCGCGTGGAGCGGGTGACGCTTGGACAGGATGTGTCTCGCATCAACGAGAGCAGTCCATACGCCATCCCGGAAGTCATGCGGTATGCGCAGGAATTCCAAGGAAATGCGCCAGAGGCGATGCTGATTTCGATTGAGAACGATGGCGACGTATACAGGGCGTTGGCCCGTCGTTTCCCGCAATTGGTGGAACGCGAGGATTGGGCGCAGGTCGTGGTCGATGATGTGTTTGGCGGTGGTGAAAACGTGCAGCAGGCTAAGTACGGGCAATACACACTTCCTGGCGGCACGAACTACCGCGAGGTGCTGCTGACGCTGCCTGTCAGTACGCCAGATATCGTCGTTTCAAACAATCTGTTAGCGCCGGGCAAAGGAGAGTTTTACGAACTTTCTTACAGCGGGATTAGCGGCGGGAATAATCTGAAAGCACAAGTTTTTGAATTGTCAGATGGTTCATGGCACGCAACGTTCCAACGCGATTTCGCCCGCCATGAAAACAAGGAAGGCGCAATATTGTGGGCGCAAGCACTAATGCGCCGCATGGCACCGCAACGGAAAGTTCTTACTAAATTCCAATCTACACACTGGGATCAACCGAATGTCCTTGTCCACCTTCGCATGAACGACCGCGTTGATGCGGACGGCAAGCGCGTGCTGTTCGTGGAGGAAGTGCAGAGCGATTGGGGGCAGGCTGGCGTCAAGCGCGGATTCGTCAATCAGCGTGCCGCCGACATGGCGGAACTAGACAATCTATTTGCACAGCAGGAAACGAATCCAACGGATGCAAGGAAGAAGCAGATCGCCCGTGTTCGTGATCGTATTTACAAGAACGAATACAACGTGTTACGCTCACCGTTCGTTGAAACAACGGACGGCTGGTTGAACCTCGGGCTGAAGCAGGTGCTGCTGGAAGCCGTGCGCGGCAACTACGACCGCGTGGCGTTCGTGAACGGAGAGCAGAGTGCGAATCGGTACGACTTGAGCACGCAGGTTGACAGCATCGTGTATCGGAAAACAAAGGACGGAAACTATGACATCGAAGCAATCAAGGATTCGTCCGTACTGCTAACGAAAAAGGCGCAGAGTCCAAATGATTTGGAAGATGCGTTCGGGAAAGATGTTGCGAAGCGAATCGTCGATGGTATTGGCGAACAGCCTGCGGATTACCCTGCCGAATACAAAGAATTGTCCGGCATCGACCTCAAGGTTGGCGGCGAGGGCATGCAGGACTTCTACGACAAGATCGTCCCGCTGGCCATGAACAAGCTGCTCAAGAAGTACGGCGGCGGGAAGATTGCGCAGGTTGGCATAACCGAACAAGGAACGATGAGAAACCTGTCCGTGCATTCGGATGGAACGCAGTATTGGTTGGAGTTCAATGATGGACTTCGCGCTAGTAAAAACGTAGCGTCGTATTTGGAAGCGGACGCGATCCGCGAACAGTTGGAAAGCGGCATTAGCAAGCAGCCCGGTTTCGACATCACCCCTGCGATGGTTGAGAAGTTGGCTACAGGGTTGCCGCTGTTCCAGGCAGCCAGCGGCCAAGCTCGCGGGTGGTTCGACCCAATCACGTTCATCACCACGCTGACCTCGCAGGCGGACCAGACCACGTTTCTGCACGAGTTGGCGCACTTCTATCTGTCCGTCCTGATGGACGTTGCGACAACGGCAAACCCGCCAGCAGAGATTACGGCTGATCTTGACAACCTGTTCCAGTGGTTCGGCATCGATGGCGCAACGCAGGACGAGCGGTTCAACAACTGGCTTAATCTGTCGTTTGAACAGCAGCGCAAGTACCACGAACAGTTCGCGTACTCTTTTGAGATCTACCTGTTTGAGAACAAGGCGCCGAGCATTGAACTGCGTGGCGCGTTTGCGCGGTTCGCGTCGTGGTTCCGGCAGGTCTATCGCAACATCCGCGACGAACTAAACGCGATCTACCGCGAGCAATTCGGTACCGATCTGCCGATCTTGACCCCCGAGATCCGTAGCGTCATGGACCGCATGCTTGCGGACGAGGACCAGATCGCCCGCCAGGCGGCGGTCAACGATGTTAAGCCGTACTACCAGACACAAGAAGAGTCGCGCATGGACGATGCCACCTGGCTGGCGTACCAGATGATGGCACAGGAAACGATTGATGAGGCCGTTGCGGAATTGACGGCTAAGAGCCTGCGCAACATGCAATGGCTTGACAATGCCAAGTCGGCATACATCAAGAACTTGCAGAAGAAGAACGCGGCATTGCGTGCAGAGGTCCGAGAGGAAGTCGAGGCTGAACTGGAGTTGCAGCGGCAGTACCGCACAATGCAGTACTTGAAGCGCGGTGTTCTCGTTGACGTAAACGGCGGCGAGCAGGCTGTGCAGGGTCCGCACAAGCTTGACAGCGCAGAACTGAAGCAGTCATACGATTCGTTGCCAGAGTCGCAGCGTCCGAACTATCTCATGCTTGGCACGGGGCGCTACGGCATGATCGGCAAGGACGGGGTCAGCGCCGAGGTTGTTGCCAACCTGTTCGGCTACGGCAGCGGTGACGAAATGATTCGCGACCTGTTGGCGACCAAGCCGCTAAAGGACGCAATCGAGGAGCGCACCGACGCCGTAATGCTTGAGCGTTACGGTGACCTGCAAGACCCCAAGTCGATGGAACGTGCTGCCAACGCTGCGCTCCAAAACGATGCCCGAGCACGGTTTTTGGCGGTCGAACTACGCAACGAGGCGAAGGCGACCCAGCCAGCTCGGTTCTTTGTTGAAGCGGCCAAACAGGCTGCAGAGGAGTTCTTGGCGAATAAGAAGTTGAAGAACCTTCGTCCCATTGAGTTTGTGCAGGCCGAGGGCCGCAACGCCAAGGACGCACGTGACGCATTGCTCATGAAGACTGCGCCAATTACGTCTGGTCAGGCGCTCTATGCCAGCGTGTATGACGCGGAGATTGCCGCTGGCGTTGACGAGGCGACCGCTCAGGCTACGGCGCAGGCGGCCCGTGATGGGTATCAGGCAACGCAAACGGCAAAGCGCGAAGCGGCCTTCATGGCGAGGTTTGGCAATGTCACGCCGACCGAGGCCATTATCCGCGCCAAGCGCGCCCAGTTGTTCAACAACCAACTGGCTCGCCAGGGTTACGAGATTCAGGATCAGGTCCGTGCCGATGTCAAGTACATGCGCCGTGTCCTGCGACCAGAGAATGTCGCCAAGATGGATGCCTCGTTCGTTGATCAGTTGCAGCATCTGTTGACGCGTTTCAACTTGGCGACGATGACGCAGAAACAGCTTGAGGATCACACCAACATCGTGCAGTGGATGGTTGGGCAGGAGGAAGCTGGCGTGGTGTTTGACTTCGCTCCAAGTTTGATCAACCCGAATCGCGCTACCCCGTACCAGAACTTGACGGTTCAAGAGTTCCGCGATCTGGTCGATGCAGTCAAGCAGATTGAATATGTCGGCAAGAATGAGCGCAAGGTTCGGCTAGCCGGCGAAAAGGTTGCATACGGAGTCAAGCGAGACCAAATTGTTGCGGCGATCCGTGCCAATTGGAAGGGAACGGTTGGCATCAAGCGGCAGCCGATTACCACGGCAGAGCGTCGCATGGACGCTATGAAGCGGTATTTCTATGACCACCTGAAGGCGGCATCGGTTGCCCGCATTATGGACGGCGGGCAAGACGGCGGTCCTATGTGGGAATACCTGATCCGTTCGGCCAACGAGGCCGGCGACATGGAAACCACCATGCGCGCCAAGGCAACAAAGGAACTGACCGAGATTCTTGCGCCACTCTTTGCCCGTGGCAAGATGGGCGGTAAGGGTACGTTTTTCCCGTCGATCAATCGCAGCATGAACCGCGAGGCGCGTCTTGTTGTGGCCTTGAACATGGGTAACGCTGGCAACATTCAGCGCATGTTGGACGGCGAGGGATGGACGATGGAACAGGTCATGCCGATCCTGAACAGCATGACCGAGGCAGAATTGCTAGCCGTTCAAGCAGTCTGGGATTACCTTGAGTCGTTCCGTCCATTGGTCGGTGCAAAGGAACGCCGTATCAACGGCCAAGAACCCAAATGGGTCGAACCGCAACCAATGATTGTGAGGTCGGCTGATAACAAGTCGGTCACGTTGCGGGGCGGTTACTACCCCATCGTCTATGACAGGTACGCTAGTTTCCGGGTAGACGCTCGCAAGGAACAGGAACTGGCTCGCGAGCAACTGCGTGCTACGTTTACCGCTGCCACAACGCGGCGCACACACACCAAGGCTCGTGTCAAACAGGTCATCGGCCAGCCGCTTGTGTACAGCCTGGCGGGCCTGTACAACGGTGTCAACGATGTCATTCACGACCTGTCGTGGCACGAGTGGTTGATTCAGGCAAATCGGCTCATGCGTGATCCGATTGTGGTTTCGGCCATCCGTGAAACGTATGGGCCGCAGGCTCAAACGCTGCTGAAGGACTGGATCGAAAGCAACGCTGAGGGCGAACGCGGTGCCAGTAGTGGCACCGAGGGAATTGTCAACATGATGCGTCACAACATCAGTGTGACTGGGTTGGGATTCTCGGTGTTGAGCGCCGCGAGCCAAATTACGGGCTTCGCCAACTCGTTTGTCCGGGTTGGCGGCGGTGATGTCACAGTGGGTGCCAAATGGGTGGGACGTGGCATTGCGGCCTATACAGCCAATCCGGCCCGTGCTAGTGCTCGCGTGCGAGAGTCAAGCGAGTTCATGGCGAACCGTGCACGCACGCAGTGGCGTGAACTCAACGAGATCCGCAACCAGGTGCAGGGCGAGAGCATGTTCCGGCGCGGTTTGCGTGCTAATTCCTATGTGCTCATGACATTTATGCAGGGCGTCGTTGACATTCCCACGTGGATGGGCGCATATGAGAAGGCGATTGACGGCGGATTCGACGAGGAAACTGCTACTGCCCTTGCGGATCAGGCGGTCATTGACAGCCAGGGCAGCGGGATGCTCAAGGATCTTGCCGGGGTAGAACGCGGCGGACCGATGATGAAACTGTTCACGGTCTTCTACAGCTACATGAACGTGGTCTACAACCAAGCCGCCGTGTCAACGATGACGGCCAAGAGCCGCGCCAAGTACATCGCGGACATGTTGACGCTGTTGACAGTCCCGGTCGTACTGAACTACGGCCTGCGGTCTGCGCTGACGCCAAACGCCGAGGATGACGAGGAAGGCTTTGAGGCTATCGCACGCGATCTGATTGCAGAGCAGTTGTCCTACCTGATGGGGACAATGGTGATCGTGCGCGAGGCAGCATTTGTTTCAGACATCGTTGCCGGGAAGGAAAGCCCTCGCCGTGGTTACGAGGGTCCAGCCGGCCTGCGTCTGATCAACGAGACTGGTCGTTTCGTCACGCAGACCAAGCAGGGCGAGTTTGACCGTGCTTTCCGCAAGTCACTCATCAATATGCTCGGAGTGATGTTTGGCCTGCCGTCTGCGCAGATCAACCGCACCGTTGACGGCCTTGAGGCTATTGGCGAGGAAGAGGTGACTGGTCCAGAGGCTGCACTTGCTCCCCTGACTGGTGTTGAACGATAAATCCGGCCATCATTGCGATATGATTCACGAGCCACCGAGGAACACGATCCATGACGATTAGTAGCCCTGTGAGAGTTGCTGGACCATTCCTTGGAAACGGTACGGCATCTAACTTTAGTTTTGCTTTCAAGGTCTTTGCCGCGACGGACTTGGACGTCATCCGGCTGGCCTCAAGCACGGGCGTGGAGAGCACGCTCGTCCTGAACTCGGACTACAGCGTCACGCTCAACGGTGACCAGAACAGCAACCCCGGCGGCAGCATCACGCTGCTGGCCGGCGCGTTGGCGAGCGGGTTCACGCTGACGATCACCTCGGACATCGCCAACCTGCAGCCCACGGACCTGACGAATCAGGGCGGGTTCTACCCCGAGGTCATCACGGACAGCCTCGACCGTGCGACCATCCAGATCCAGCAGATCAGCGACATCGGCGACCGGACGCTCAAGATCCCGATCTCGGACGGCACGGGTATTGACATGGAGCTGCCGCCGGCGGCAGCCCGCGCTAACTCGTTCCTGTCGTTTGACGCAAACGGCGAGCCGACGGTAGTGGCGGCAGGGTCGAGCGGCGCGCCCACGACGATCACGCGACAGGTGTTCAGCGGGACGGGTTCGCAGACGGTGTTCACGCTTGCCTCAGACCCAGGGGCGCTTGGCAACAGCGCCCAGGTCTACATCGGCGGCGTGTACCAGCAGCGCAGCACGTACACGATTGCCGGCACGACTTTGACGTTCTCAGCGGCCCCCGTGGCCGGAACGGACAACATCGAGTTCGTCAACTTCCTGACGAGCAACATCGGCAGCACCAGCGCGGACCTCGTCACCTACACCCCGACCGGAACGAGCGCGGTCGCCCGCAGCGCGGCG
>Ga0209770_10001186_pt1 | contig 13624 bp, 15 predicted proteins | sample LauGreSu1BDMLBDD_2_FD_187572 | JGI IMG/M metagenome (GOLD analysis project Ga0209770, IMG submission 187572) | Freshwater lake microbial communities from Lake Michigan, USA - Su13.BD.MLB.DD (SPAdes) (version 2) | ecosystem: Environmental > Aquatic > Freshwater > Lake | place: Lake Michigan, USA...
CCTTGCCTCTGAAGTTGCGACAACGCTTGCAGATGTCGTAAAGAAGGAACTCGCTCTGTAATTTGGATTGAAAAGAAGGAGAGCCATAGATGTGCGGCATTGTGGGATACACAGGCGCACGTTCGGCCATAGGACCTCTTATTGAAGGACTTCGCCGTCTTGAATATCGCGGCTATGACTCAGCAGGAATCGCACTTGGAACACCTACATCGCTCTTTATTGAAAAGCGTGCTGGAAAGCTCGCCAACCTTGAGAGCGCCCTCTCACCAAATATTCCAACCGTGCATTCAGGAATTAGCCATACACGTTGGGCAACTCATGGTGGACCGACAGATCGCAACGCTCATCCCCACGTAGATAACGAAGGCAAGTTGGCCGTTATTCATAATGGAATTATCGAAAATTACTCAGAGCTTAAAACAGAACTTGAATCACGCGGGCATACATTCTCTTCAGATACAGATACTGAATCAGTAGCGCACCTTCTCTCAGATCTGCGCAAAGAGCACGGGGGAGATTTAACCCAAGCGATGCGTGCTGCAGTCAAACTCTTGCGCGGCTCATTTACCTTGCTTGCAGTCCATGCAGATGATCCAGAGCGCATCGTTGGTGTGCGTCGCAATTCACCACTTGTGGCTGGAATCGGTGATGGCGAGAATTTCTTAGCTTCAGATGTAGCCGCCTTTATTGATTACACCAAGCGTGCTATCGAACTTGGTCAAGATGAAATCATCACAATCACACCAGAATTAATTGAGATTATTGATCTTGATGGAGAGTCGGTTGCTCCACGTGAATACGAAATCACTTGGGATGCTGCCGCTGCCCAAAAAGGTGGCTTCACACACTTCATGCTTAAAGAGATCTTCGAACAGCCTAAGGCAGTTGCAGATACCTTGATTGGTCGTTTGAGTGATAACGATCAGATCCTCATTGATGAGCTGCACATGTCTGATTCTGAGATTGCTTCACTCAAAAAGATCGTCGTGATTGCATGCGGTACCGCCTATCACGCAGGAATGGTTGCCAAGTACGCCATTGAAAAGTGGGCAAAGATCAGCGTCGAAGTCGAGATCGCTAGCGAATATCGATATCGCGATCCAATCGTTGATGCTTCAACTCTTGTCGTCGCAATCTCACAATCGGGCGAGACCATGGATACGTTGATGGCAGTTCGCCATGCAAAAGCTGCAGGTGCTCGAGTCTTAGCAATTTGTAACACCAATAGCTCAACAATTCCGCGCGAGTCAGATGCTGTGATCTATACACATGCTGGTCCTGAGATCGCTGTTGCATCTACCAAAGCACTACTGACACAAATTGTTGCCGTCTATCTCCTTGGTCTCAAGCTGGCTCAGGTGCGTAAAGAACTTACCGATAAAGAAGTTAAGACCATCTATCACCAGATGCTTGAGCTTCCAGGACAGATTGAACAGATTCTTGAGACTGTTGAACCGCTACGCGAACTCACCCGCAAATATGCATCATCAGAGACAGTTCTCTTCCTTGGCCGCAACGTTGGATTTCCCGTTGCACTCGAAGGGGCGCTGAAATTAAAGGAACTTGCCTATATTCACGCAGAAGGATTTGCTGGTGGTGAACTTAAGCATGGGCCGATCGCGCTGATTGATTCAATTAAGCAGACACCAGTAATCGCGATCTTGCCAGCAGGACATGAAAATGCTCTCGATGAGAAGATGCTCAGCAACATTCAAGAAGTTAAAGCTCGCGGTGCTCGCGTTATCGTCATTGCCCAAGAAGGTGATTCGGTCGTAGGTGCTGAGCACATCATTCGAATTCCTGCAGGACCGGCTCTCCTTCAGCCAATTTTGGCAACTGTTCCACTACAAGTCTTTGCTTACGAGATGGCAGTTGCACGCGGCAACGATGTTGACCAGCCACGAAACTTGGCTAAATCTGTCACGGTGGAGTAACAAGTAAGTGCATACAGATATTCGTAAAGCTCAGAGAAATAAAGCGTTTAAGTGGTCGGCAATTCTATTTACGGGCTTTCTTATCGTGACTCAGCAGGTTTATACATACGGTCCACTGACGATATTTGATAAGCGCATCGATAGTTCACCAAAACCACAATTTGAAGGCCTGGGTGGATTTATTCTGCGCAGACTAGATGATTTAGGTCTACGAGGATTAACAGCCACAGTCTTAATTGTCGCTGCAGCATTTATTGCTTGGAAATTCAAGACATGGCGTCCTCTTAATTTAGCTTTTCTCTCACTGATACTTCTCAACCTCGTTGTGGGTTCAGCTAAGTTATTACTTGGTCGCACTAAGCCGCGCCTTGGAATTGATCTTTTACATGCAGGAGGAATGTCATATCCAAGTGGCCATGCGTCCAACGCTGTTCTCTCTTGGGGAATTCTTGCCTATTTAATTTATCGATACGCACACGTTGATAGATATCAAGGACGATTAGCAACTGCGGGAGTTATAGCGATTTCATTGACTGTCTGCACTGTCTCCTTGATACGTCACACACATTGGTTTACCGATCTCTTGGGCGGCCTCTTTGTGGGCAGTGCTCTTCTTGTCGCCGTAATTGCTGTCGATAGGTATGTTCCCTCGAAAAGCCAACTGCACTAGACTTCACGACATGATTGATGGGATCGGCATCGATGTTGTTGACATTGAGCGCTTTAAAGAGAGCATCGATCGCACACCTGGCTTACGAGAAAAACTCTTCACACCAGCCGAAGCAAGTAAGCCCATTGCCTCCCTTGCAGCCCGCTTTGCGGCTAAAGAAGCACTCTATAAAGCGTTAAGCCCATCCCACGGACTCTCGTGGCACGAGGCCGAAGTAATCAACTTTGAAAATGGGAAACCAGCTTTTCTCTTTCGTGGTGCAATCGCCGATCTTGTCGATGGAGCGCAGGTGCATTTATCACTTTCACACGATGGTGGGATTGCATCCGCAATGGTGGTTCTTGAGCGATGAGTACAACAAACCGCGCAGAAGTGATTATCGATCTTGATCGCATCGCTGCAAATGTGAAACACCTTAAGGCCCTTGCTGGTGTGGATCTCATGGCAGTAGTTAAGGCGGATGCTTACGGCCATGGACTGATTCCTGTGGCACGGGCAGCACTAGCTGGTGGTGCAACATCTTTAGGTGTTGCTCTCCTTGAAGAAGCAATCACGCTCCGTGAAGCTGGAATTACTGCACCAATTCTTGCGTGGTTAGTGCCACCTGGATCCGATTACAAGATGGCCGTTGATCACGATATCGAATTAGCGGCTTCGTCGATTATTGCTCTCGAAGAAATTGGCGCAGTGAAATCTGATAAACGCCCAAGAGTTCACTTGGAAGTAGATACCGGAATGACTCGCGGTGGTTTTTTGAGTGAGTGGGGAAAGCTCGATGCTCACCATGTAGCCAATTTAGATATCGTCGGAATTTTCTCTCACTTTGCTCGCGCAGATGAACCAGGGCAAGAGCAGAATAATCTGCAACGCGCACGCTTTAAAGAGATGGTTGCAACCCTAGAATCATTTGGGTTTACAAATATTGTGCGACATCTTTCTAACTCCGCGGCAACACTAAAAGATGGAGATTCACGTTTTGATTTAGTCCGAACAGGTATTGCAATCTATGGATTAACACCGGATGTAAATACTCTCGGTACTTCAGTCTCACTTGGGCTAAAGTCTGCGATGTCTCTGCGCGCAAAGCTACATTTAGTAAAAGAAGTTCCAGCCAATTCACCTGTTGGATATGGGGCAACCGCCGTAACGGAGCGTTATACAAAACTTGGAATTGTTGCGATGGGATATGCAGATGGAATTCCACGCGTTGCACAAGGTGCTGGAATATTTGTCCATGGCACACGTGCCCCAATCATTGGACGAGTTTCGATGGATCAGTTTGTAGTTGATCTAGGTCCGGATTCGCAGGCGATTTCTGGCGAATGGGTTGAGGTTTTTGGCGATGGAGCTGCCGGGGGATACACGGCAGAAGAGTGGGGAAGTGCCAGCGGCTCAATTAATTACGAGATAGTTACACGAATTGGCCCTCGAGTGCCTAGAATCTACCGATCTAGTTCGCCCGCGAAAGAGTAGGAGAAGATGTGAGTTCCAATTCTCTACTCTCCATCTCCAACCTCACCGTTGAATTTGGTGGCCTGCGAGCTCTCGATGATGTCTTTCTTAATCTTGAAAGCAACCAAGTAGTTGGCCTGATTGGTCCAAATGGTGCGGGTAAGACGACACTATTTAACGCGATCTGCGGTCTTGTTAAACCAACTTCTGGAACTTTGACACTCAATGGCCAAGCACACGACTGGCCAGCAACTCACGATCTCACCTCACTTGGAATCTCTCGCACTCTTCAAGGCGTTGGCCTTTTTCCAGATCTGACAGTTGCCGAAAATGTCATGATTGGTGCACAGAAGTTTTCTCACACAGGATTGATCTCTGCAGGGTTTGGTAGAAACAAGAAAGATGAACGTGCACTTCGTGAACGCGCACACTGGGCGCTTGAGCGCGTATACGCAGGAAGTCTTTCAGATAAGCGTGCAGACTCACTTTCTTATCCAGATACCAAGCGCGTTGCAATCGCTCGTGCACTTGTCAGTGAACCCAAGATTCTCATGCTTGATGAACCAGCAGGTGGACTCGGCGCGCAAGATATCGATTGGATGAATGACTTGATTCGCAATCTTCGTTCTGCGATGTCAATTCTTATCGTTGAACACCACATGGATGTTGTCATGAGTGTTTGTGATCAACTTTATGTTCTTAACTTTGGTGAAGTCATCTCAAGCGGAAGCTCGGAGACTGTACGTCGTGATCCAGCAGTTATTGCCGCCTACCTCGGAACTGGGGTGGTCTGATGTTAAAGATAGATAATCTCACCGTTGATCATGGCGCGATTCGCGCGATTCATGGCATTTCATTTTCTGTAGAAAAAGGTCAACTAGCCGCTGTCATCGGTTCTAATGGCGCTGGAAAGACAACTCTTATGCGCACGCTCTCAGGTTTAAAGGGTGCAGAAAGTGGCACGGCAACTTGGTTGGATCACAACCTCTTGCACGGAAAGCCAGAGCATCATGTACGCCAAGGCGTCTCACATGTCTCTGAAGGTAAATCTGTCATTGCGCAATTGACGGTTGAAGAGAACCTTGATCTTGGTGCTCTTTGGCGTCGCAATCGCGTGGAAGCAACGGCAACAAAAGAAGAGGTCTTTAACCTCTTTCCTCGTCTTGGAGAACGACGTAAACAACTTGCTGACACTCTTTCAGGTGGAGAGCGACAGATGCTCGCAATTGGCCGCGCATACATGTCACGCCCAGCACTATTGCTTCTTGATGAACCTTCACTTGGTTTAGCTCCACTTGTTATCGAGCAGATCTTTCAATCTATTCGACAGATTGTTGATTCCATGGGCGTCACTGTTGTTCTCGTTGAACAAAATGCAATGGGTGCGCTAAAGATTGCCGATACCGGAGTTGTACTTAATCTTGGCACCGTAGCAGCAAGCGGAAAAGCATCTGACCTTATCGCCGACCCAGCAGTTCGTACTGCTTACTTAGGATTCTAGGGGGCGCTATGAATCAATTTCTAGATATGGTCCTGATTGGAATCAGCGCTGCCTCAATCTATTCACTCATGGCAATTTCGATGGTTTTGGTGTGGCGATCCACTCGCGTTGTTAACTTTGCGCAGGCGGGAATGGCTCTCTTATCTGCATATATTGGTTATGAGTTAGTAGCACGAGTGGGCAATTTCTGGATTGCACTTCCTCTTGCAATGATTCTCGGTGCAGCTTTTAGTGCATTCATTGAGTTTGTCTTGATGCGTACCCTGCAAAAGCACAGCACCCAAGGTGCGATCGCTGCAATCGCACCGATTATTGCAACGCTTGGTCTCCTCGGTTTGATTCGTGCAACTATTGGATTCATCTGGGGCCATGGGGATGTGCAGCTGGAAGCTCCACTTTCTAAAGTTGGATTTAAATTTGGTGAGACGACAATCATTATGAACCCGATGAGTCTCTTTGTTCTTCTCTTTGTAATTACGCTCATGATCATCGTGAGCATTATTTTCCAGAAAACAAATATTGGGCTTGCTTTGCGCGCATCTGCTTATGCTCCAGAGATTGCTCAGCTTGCTGGAATTCGTGTATCCGGAATCCGGACATTGGGTTGGGCGATCGCAGGGGCCGCAGGTGCTGCAGCCGGAATTTTGCAAACAGTTAACGGCACCGGTTCACTTACACCCGAATCGCTCGAGTTTAGTTTGCTCCTAGTCTTTGGTTTTATTGCTGCAGTAATTGGCGGACTTGAATCACTTCCTGGCGCAGTGCTTGGAGCGCTTATTCTTGGATTGGTTCTGGCAGCGGTTCAGATATATATAAGTGGAGCACTCGTCTTTATCGTTGCATTCTTACTCTTGCTATTAGTTTTGATTTTACGTCCGCAAGGATTCTTAGGTTCAAAGGCAGGTCGCCGTGCTTAAGAAACATCCAATCATCACATTTATCTTCTTTGGTTTCATTCTTTTTCTTATCAGCAACCGCCTTGATGAGCTTCGCGTCTATCAAGGTGCAACGGTTGCGATTTACGCCATCGGCATCGGTTCGCTGATACTTCTTATTGGATACTCTGGCCAAGTTTCTCTAGGTCATGGTGCACTTTTAGCAATCGGTGGTTACGCAGCAGCACTGGCTCGAATTTATTACGATGCACCTGTCTGGTTGACATTTGTCATAGCCGTGTTAGCAGCTGCAATTGGTGGAGCTCTCTTAGGTTTAGCGGCCGCGCGATTGAGCGGTCCATACCTAGCTGGAACAACTCTCGCGCTGGCAATTGGGCTGCCATCTATTGCAAACCAATTCTCAATTCTCGGTGGCGAACAAGGTATTACTTTTGATATCGGCCTCCCACCAGCTTCCCTTGGTGAAGATTTCACTCAATACAAATGGTTCTTCTGGATATGTTGGTTGGCAGCCCTCATTGCTCTCTATTGGTTACGAAATGTGATGAATTCTCGATATGGCCGTAGTTGGAAAGCTGTGCGAAGTAACGATGTTGCAGCAGAACTTGCAGGGATCCACGTGGGCCGAAATAAAGTTCTAGCCTTCACCATTAGCGCCGGCCTAGCAGGCCTAGCAGGAGCCCTCCTCGCCATGACAATTAACCTCGCTTCACCTGGTGTTTTCCCCTTGGCGCTCTCATTTTCTCTCGCGACAGGCGCAGTCCTCTCTGGCGTAACTACCCTCGGAGGCGTCATGATTGGGTCAGTGACTCTGGTGGCCATCCCTGAGATCGCCCTAGCGATAGCCAATCGCTACGGCTCAGAGACGATCACCACGAACTTGCCAGGATTGTTGGTAAGCGCGTTACTGATCTTGACTGTTCTCTTCGTTCCGAATGGACCGGTTGAACAGATGCACGCTAAGCGTGCGAAGAGAGGACACGCTTCGCATAGCCCGGTTGAGATATCAGTACGTGTTGGCAGCAAAACTTGGTCAACTAAGAAGTAGTAGAGAAGAAGTAGTATAGAAAAAGTAGTAACGAAGTAAGAAAAATCCCGCAAGGGCCCTCGATGGAAGGAATGAAATGATCAGAATCAATCGTCGGAAGTTGATAACAACTTCTGCGGTGCTTGCAATTGCAGCCCTCACAGTAACTACTGTGCCTGCACAAGCGCTGAACCCACAGTCGGCAGATCCCGGTGTAACTGCCTCAACAATTAAGTTGGGTGTCACCTCACCACTTACAGGTATCGCTTCTCCTGGATACAGCAAGATTCCAGGTGCAATGAAGGCGTACTTCGATTACGTCAATACAAATGGCGGAGTCAATGGTCGCAAGATCACACTCGTGAGCAAGGATGACCAGTACATCCCAACAACTGCAGTAGCCAAGGCGAATGAGTTAATTCTTCGCGACAAGGTTTTCGCTCTTGTTGGAACACTTGGAACAGCGAGCACCAAGGCACTTACCGCGTCAACACAGCTTTCAAAGCGCGGAATTCCTTCACTCTTTGTTAATACAGGCTGGAGTGGTTTTGCTGATCCAAAGGCATACCCAACAACATTCTCAATCTTGCCTTCATATCAAATGGAAGCAAAGATTATGGCGAAGTACGTTAAAGAAACTTATCCAGGCAAGAAGATTGGCCTCATCTATCAGGATGATGACTTTGGCCGCGATGCCCTCGCTGGCTTTAAGACAGCAGGTCTGACATTTGATGTATCCATTCCTTACGCATCAGGTTCACAGGCACTTCCTGCAACCGGTGCTGGCTGGATCTCTAAGCTCAAGACCGCAGGTGCTGAAGTCACAGTCTTCTTTGGTGTGACATCTGCAGCGACAGCAGCTCTTGCAAATGCTTACGGCGCAGGATTTAAGACTCAGTGGGTCTTGGGTTCAGTCAGTGGCGATGCAACAGCAGTTGCAGCAGTGAACAAGGCTTACGTACCACTTCTCTACGGTGCAAAGGGCTTCTCATTTGCTCCAGCCCCATCAGATACAACTGATGAATACATCAAGCTGTTCCAGTCAATCTATGCAGCTGCTCAGCCAACACAGACCTTCGACAACAACGTTGTTGCAGGTATGTCTAACGCCTTCCTTGCAGTTCAAGCGCTTAAGGCAGCTGGTCCAAATCTGACTCGCAAGGGTCTGATCAAAGCAATTGAGACAAAGGGTTCAACCTTTGCCAATCCATTCTTCACTCCACTCGGATACTCAACAACATCACATAGTGGTGCTAACGGTTACTGGGTTGGAACGTTTGGACCAACCGGTATGTTGACACCTGATGGTGGCAAGTACACCGTCTACTCAACCGATTCAGGAACTGGCCCTGTTGTTCTTTCAACATACAAGCGTCCAGCTATGCCTGCGAAGGGACTCTAATCATGAAAATCTCACTTAAGTCACGTATCGTCTCAGTACTTGCTGTTACAGCACTTGCTGGAACAGTAGTAGTCGGTGCACCAACTGCAGCTAACGCTGCACCACAGTGCGCAACTGCAAGCTTTGTCACCCAGTGCGCAGGCGCTGGTGCTGATGGTGCTCCATATTTGATGATTGCAGCGGCTAACTTCAATGGCACTGTATTCATCTACTCCCATGGATTACGTCCAGCGATTCCAATTCCGGCAACTCTAGGAGTTCCGCTTGGATTTGGTGGAGCAGTTCCAGTGACCAATGCTGCAGAGCCTGGTCCACTTGCTGCAAGTGACATGTCAGTAATCAACAAGCTTGTGGCAGCCGGTTATGGCGTTGCAGGTTCTGGCTTCTCACGTCAAGGTGTTAACGCAACTGAGGCACTAGCTGCCAATAAAGAGTTGATTGCCACCTTTAAGACAAAGTTCCCAACAACAAAGACTGTTGTTGCTTGGGGCTCATCCCTTGGTGGATTGCACTCACAGATGTTGGCTGAGAAGCACCCTGAGCTTGTCGATGGTGTGATTCTTGCTTGCCCAGCTGCAAATCCACAGGATGCGTTGATCACTTACTACGGCGATGCACTTTGGGCTTTCAAGGCTCTCTTCGATCCAAGCATCAAGGTCGGTGGGTATTCAACTGATCCTGTTGTTCGCGCAGGAGAACAGCTTTTGAATATTCAGAAGATCCTGGTTGTTTTAGGCTCACTTTCTGCAAATGTCGGAAACACAGATGCAAAAACTTCATGGCCAGCCACAGCTAGCCCTGCAGGTTTGGCTCTTCAAGCAGCTGGAATCCCATCACGCTCTGCAGTTGTACTCACCGGTCTTATGTCCGGCGTTCCAACGCGAAGTGAACATATCGATGGAACCTCAGCACCTACAGCTGCAACCGCCGAGTCTTACCCACTTGCGGCAGCTCCGGCAATCGCTGTTCTTGAGAACATGGGAAAGACTCTGAATTACGGCACCTTCCTTATGGGAGATGGCGAACTACTCGCTGGTGGAAAGGTCTTTGATAATACAAAGACCGACTACGCAGCACGAGTTGCAGCAGAAGCTGATATCTATTCATTCGCACTCAGTGGAAACTCAGCAGTTGCAGCCATGATCGGCGCACTTGCTGCGACTCCACGAGAGACAGCAGATCCAGCAGCTGTTGCGAAGATTCCGGGCTTGATCGGTCTTTCAGGAAAGATCACAAAACCAACTGTGATCTTCCAATCTGAAACTGACTCATTTGTGCCGTCATCAATCGTCCAGTGGTATGCCGATAGCTACGCTGAACAATATGCAGCTGAGAAGAAGAAGGCGATGACAGATGCGAAGAAATCTCGCAACTATGTAGCGCCAACAAATAACCTGGTCACGCTATGGTTAAAGACTGCTGCAAAGTACTCTAAGTTCACAGCTACAGGAACTCCAGATACGACCGCAAAAGGTGGAGCTGGAACAGGACACTGTGACTTCACAGCAGCACAGTGGTTGGCAGCAGCTGACCTCATGACTGCACGACTTGCAGATGGCAAGTTCCCTAACGGCGGAAAGATCACAACAACCGCTCGAAAGGCCGGATTGTCTTATGACAAGGATTTCCGAGTGCCTCTGTTTAAGAAACTGCAGTAAGGCAAAAAAGCAGTAAGTACGAAAGGCCCTGGGAAACCAGGGCCTTTCGTCATGAACTACCCTTACTCATTATGAGTAATTCTGAGGTCACCACACATCGCATCGCAGATGTTGCTCAGATGGCTGCCCTCGGTGAAAAGATCGCACGCCAATGTCGTGCGGGGGATCTCATACTTCTCAACGGCCCACTTGGTGCTGGTAAGACTGTCTTTGTACAAGGTGTGGGGCGCGCACTTGGAATCAGTGATGTCACATCGCCCACCTTTGTTATCTCGCGGATACATCAAGGCGCAATGCCTTTGATTCACGTGGATGTATATCGTTTGCTCGAAGCTGGAAGTGCCGCTGCCTATCTCGATGATTTAGATCTTGATACTGCCCGCGAAGATGGGCTGACTGTCATTGAATGGGGCGGGGCCGAATCTGCTCGTTTAAGCGATGATCGTTTAGAGATTGATATCGATCGCACCAATGATGAGAGAGTTGTAACGATTCGCGCGGTGGGTTCTCGTTGGGATGGTGTGCAGCTGTGATCACATCGTTAGTTATTGATACAGCGACAGCGCGGACGATTGTGGGCATTGTGCGAGATGGTGATGTTATTTGGCAGGGTTTTCACGATGGTGCAACAGATCATGGCAACGCTGTTGCAGACCTTGTGAAGCAAGCTTTGATCGCTGGAGTTAATCCAGATCGCGTTGTTGTTGGTATGGGGCCAGGTCCGTTTACGGGGCTGCGCGTTGGTATCGCATTTGCACGTGCATTTGCAGCAGCACGCAATCTGCCTGTGATTGGTATTTGTTCGCTAGATGCCATTGATGTAGATCAATATGAGTACACCGTTGCAATTGATGCTCGCCGCAAAGAAATTTACTGGGCACATTACAAAGATGGCATCCGCGTGGAAGGACCTGCAGTTAACTTCCCTGCAGATGTTGATGGATACATCCTCGATCTCTATCCAGATATCACTCGACTCGTTGCGTTATCTGCTGATCAGAATTACAGGGAACCGTTCTACCTACGTAGGCCAGATGCAGTGGCAACGGCGGATCGCTCATGACAATCACTTATCGCGCAATGATTCCTTTAGATATTCCTGTTGTTTCAGCTATGGAGAAAGAAATCTTTAAAGATGATCCATGGTCGATTGGCCAATTCAAAGAGGAGATCTCCAATAACGGGATTACCCGTCACTATCTTGTTGCCTGCGATAGCAACCACAAAATCATTGGCTGGGCTGGTGCGATGTGTGCGCAAGAGGGCGCCGATACTGATGTTTTGACTGTTGCCGTTGACGCTGACTTTAGGATGCGCGGGATTGCTCGCCACATGGTGACTTCACTCATTGATTGGGCATATTCAAAGAAATCACCAACGATTTTCTTAGAGGTTGAAAAGAATAATCTGGCAGCACAGGCTTTATATATCTCTGAAGGTTTCACAGTCATCTCGATGCGCCCTGATTATTACGGTGCTGGCATCGATGCTCTAGTGATGTCCAAGGTACTCGAATGAGGGGACCGTTAGTTTTAGGCATTGAGACTTCGTGCGATGAGACAGCCATAGGAATCGTTGCGGGCCGCACACTTCTTGCCAATGTCATCGCATCAAGTGTTGATGAGCATGCACGCTTTGGTGGAGTCGTGCCAGAGATTGCCAGCCGTGCTCATCTTGAAGCGATTCAACCCGCGTTAGCTCAAGCTCTTACAGATGCCGGTTTAACGCTGCGAGATATAGATGCCGTTGCCGTGACTGCAGGTCCTGGACTTATTGGCGCGCTCTTAGTTGGAACATCAACAGCTGCTGGTTTAGCACTTGGACTTGGGCGTCCGATATACGCGGTCAATCATTTAGCTGCGCATATCAGCGTTGATTACTTAACACATAGCAATGCAGTTGAACCAACCATTGCGCTTTTGGTCAGTGGTGGGCATTCATCACTTCTGAAAATTGATGACATCACACATTCGATTATCAAACTCGGTGCAACGATGGATGATGCAGCAGGTGAAGCATTCGACAAGATTGCCCGAGTTATGGATCTAGGTTTTCCAGGTGGGCCGGCTATCGATCGCACTGCACGCGATGGCAATCCGACAGCAATTGATTTTCCGCGAGGGCTTACAACATCAGAAGATTGGAAGACTCGTCCCTACGATTTCTCATTCTCGGGACTCAAGACAGCAGTTGCTAGATACCTTGAAGCGACACCGCAGTATGCAAAAGCAGATGTGGCAGCATCCTTCCAAGAAGCTGTCGTGGATGTTCTCTTGCAGAAAGCAGTACGTGCCTGCCAAGAATCTGGAATCGATCGCCTCGTGATCGCAGGGGGAGTCGCCGCCAACTCGCGCCTTCGCCATCTGGCTACAGAGCGTTGCGAGCGCGCCAAGATCTCACTGGCCATCCCAGAACCTGCCCTATGCACCGATAACGGGGCGATGGTGGCCTCTCTGGGGGCTCTGATGATCGCTGCCGGCCGTCCTGCCAGCCCGCTCGCCTTTGATGCGACTTCCTCAATGGATGTCGAGACAGTCAGCCTCTAGCCCGTTAAGCCCAGCCCGCTGGATTTGCGAGCGCTCGCTCCCTTGCCTAGTCTTAGCGTTAGCACTCTCGACCCCACACTGCTAATAGCAAAAGGAGTAAGACCATGGCCGTTGCCATTAAGCCACTTGAAGATCGCATCGTTGTAAAGACCAACGAGGCTGAGACAACAACAGCATCAGGTTTAGTAATCCCAGATACCGCCAAAGAGAAGCCACAGGAAGGCGTAGTTCTCGCCGTTGGTCCAGGCCGCTTCGATGATGGCGTTCGCGTTCCAATGGATGTCAAGGTCGGCGATGTCGTTCTTTACAGCAAGTACGGCGGAACTGAAGTCAAGTACAACAACGAGGAGTACCTCGTACTCTCAGCCCGTGACATTCTCGCAGTTATCGAGAAGTAATCCATGGGAAAAATTCTAGATTTCGATGAGCATGCTCGTCGCGCAATGGAGCGTGGAGTAAATATCCTCGCTGACACTGTCAAAGTAACACTGGGTCCTAAGGGTCGAAACGTAGTGATTGCCAAATCATTTGGCGCACC
>Ga0209770_10001187_pt1 | contig 13624 bp, 9 predicted proteins | sample LauGreSu1BDMLBDD_2_FD_187572 | JGI IMG/M metagenome (GOLD analysis project Ga0209770, IMG submission 187572) | Freshwater lake microbial communities from Lake Michigan, USA - Su13.BD.MLB.DD (SPAdes) (version 2) | ecosystem: Environmental > Aquatic > Freshwater > Lake | place: Lake Michigan, USA...
TGAACACCACCTTCCGCTCATCCGCGTGGCCGTCCCCATCGACATCCCTCAACCACAGGATGTCTGGGGTCGCCCCGACGAAGACTCCCCCTTTGGAGCAGATCAAGGCGGTCGGCCACGGCAGATTGTCGGCAAACACCACCGAGCGGTCGAAGCGCCCATCGCCATCCGTGTCCTCCAGCAGCCGGATCCTTCCCGCGTGCGGCGTCTCGTCCCGACGTTCCGAGTAGTCGATCATCTCGACCACATACATCCGGCCGAACTCGTCGAAGGCGAGGGTGATGGGGCTGACCAGATCGGGTTCGGCGGCAGCCAGTTCCAATCGGAACCCCGGTTTGACCACAAAGGTCGACACCGCATCGACCGGTGAGGTGGGTGGGACCCGTGGTAGATCCAGTGCGGGATCCACTGCAGGCTGGCTTCCGGTACCGCCATACGCCGCCGTGTAGGAGACCCGCGTCTCGGGCGCCGCCCAGATCCTGGCGACGCTGGCCTCCAGGAGGAGCATCCCCAGCACGGGAGCAGAGCGTCGCCACGCAGTGAACAGCATTCCGGAAGATCCCCCAACCCCAGCAAGAGTGCCACTCCGGAGTCCGAAACACCCGGCCTGGTCCACCGGGAGCCCTGCACCCACATTCGCGGGGACAAATGTTTCGACGCGCCCGTCCGCGATCCCCACGGTTGTCGGGTCATGCGGCTCCTGTTCGTGGCCGACCTCCATTATTCCCTGAAGCAGTTCGACTGGGTGACGAATCAGGCCCGGAACTACGACCTCGTGGCGATCGGGGGGGATCTCCTCGACCTCAGCTCAGCGCTCGACCGGGATGTCCAGGTGGTCGTGATGGAGAAGTATCTGTCCCGGATCAGCCAGCAGACCCAACTCCTCGTGAGCTCCGGCAACCATGATGGGACAGAGCGATCCAGCGCCGATGAAGCCGTGGCCCGATGGCTGCAGGCGTCGAGATCAGACCGGGTTCGGGTGGATGGCGAGAGCTTCGAGCGGGATGGGACCCTGTTCACCGTCTGCCCGTGGTGGGACGGACCCGAATCGCGGGCCCTGCTGGAGGCGCAGCTCGAGGCGGATGCGCTCCGGCCCAGGAGGCGCTGGGTCTGGATCCACCACGCTCCACCCCAGGACTCGCGGACGAGTTGGACCGGGCGAAAGTCCATCGGCGATCCCCATCTGGTCGACTGGATCGGGCGCCACCGGCCGGACCTCGTGCTCTGCGGCCACATCCACAATGCGCCGTTCTACGCGGAGGGTTCGTGGATCGATCGGATCGGGGATACCTGGGTGTTCAATCCCGGCCGGCAGATCGGCCCGGTTCCCGCCCACATCGAGTTCGACCTCGAGACCCTCGAGGCCCGGTGGATGTCGCTGGAAGGCGAGGTGGTAAGGTCCCTCAGCGCGTCGGATTCCGCGGCTGCTGGTGCAGGAGGGTGTTGAGGACGTCGTCCACCATGCCGAGGTGGTCGTGCCCCTCGTACTGGGTCTTCACGTCGACGAGATAGCGGTTGAGGGCCTCGAGGCGCCGCGCGAGCAGGACGGCGACGTGGAGACTGGCCTCGGAAGACTCCCGGAGGAAGCGCTCCGGCTGGTCCACGACCGCGAAGACGCTCGGCTTCAGGGTCCGGACGCTGGCGGTGCAGTGGCGCCGCAGCAGGACCGACATCTCGCCGAAGACGGCTCCCGGCTCGCCCGTCCGGGCGACGCGGATCTGATCGTGCAACACCTCCACCTCACCCTCGATGAGGATGAGCATCGAGGAGGCGGGACACCCCTGCTCCATCAGGAGTTCGCCAACGGGCGCCTCGCGCCGGGGAAGCGTCGCAACGAGATCGAGGATGCCGGCCATGTCAGGAATGTCGGGGACCTGTTCAGGCCGTCGCCAAGGCCGGCTCGGACACCGGTTGGCGCGACGCCAATTCGGCGGCACGCGGGGCGTTCGGGTTGTCGAACGGGGCGCGGGACACGAGCCCCAGGACCCGCAGGAGCTCGGCATCCGCGTCGTAGCTGGGTGAAGGCACGGCCGGGGTGAGCATGTATTCGGTCTCGCTCGAGAAGATGGAGTTCGCACCCGCCATGAAACACAGCGCCTGCTCGGTCGGCGACAAGCGGGCTCTCCCCGCCGTGAGCCGGACGTCCGATGCCGGCATCAGGATCCGGGCCGTGGCGATCATCCGGATGACATCCCAGACCGGCACATCCGGCTGGGCCGCCATCGGGGTCCCCGGCACCTTGCTCAGGATGTTGATCGGCACCGACTCCGGATGGGGCCGGACCGCTTGGAGGGTCTGCAGCATCCGGAGCCGATCGTCTACCCCCTCACCCAGTCCAATGATCCCGCCGGAGCAGACCGTAACCTTGGTCTTACGGACGTTCTCGATCGTGTTGAGGCGATCCGCGTAGGTCCGGGTCGTGATGATCGTCTCGTAGAACTCCGCGCTGGAGTCGACGTTGTGGTTGTAGGCGTAGAGGCCCGCCTCCTCGAGGCGCCGGGCCTGGGTCTCGGAGAGCATCCCGAGCGTGCAGCAGACCTCGAGACCGAGGTCGGTGACGCCCTTGACCATGTCCACGACGCGGTCGAACTGCCCATTGTCCTTCACCTCACGCCAGGCTGCGCCGAGGCAGACCCGGGAGACCCCGGCGGACTTCGCCCGGGAGGCGATGTCGACGACAGTCGACTTGTCCAGCATCCGCTCCGCATCGATGCCGGTGGAGTACCGGGACGACTGGGCGCAATAGGCGCAGTCCTCGGGACAGGCACCGGTCTTGACCGAGATCAGCTTGCAGACCTGCATCTCGCGGGCGTCGTGGTGCTCGCGGTGGACGGAGGCCGCACGGAACACGAGGTCCAACAGCGGTGAATCGTGGAGTTGCCGGATCTCTTCGAGCGACCAGTCATGCCGTATGGGCGAAGTCATGGTTCCGAAGGATGTCGGCGCCCCCGTCGGTTGTAAACCAGCGAAGCCTTTAGAATCCCGCGGAGCCCCCTTGCCGTTCACTGGTTCCTCCGCAGGCCTCACGGGTCATTGCACCTCCGGCGGGGTTCCCCATGCTTCCGGCGTGGAGCGTCTGGGACTCAATGACGGGGGATACCGGGGCGAATGCATCGGCATCGAGGAGATCCTCGATCGATGCAGGACGGCGGCGAGGGTGAACGGCTGGAACTTCCAGGCGATCCCTCCTGCAGAGCTCCATCGGCCCGCCTTCCACAGGCCGGCCCGGAATCCGGGAGCCCCGCGCATCTACATCTCGGCCGGGATCCATGGCGACGAGCCCGCTGGTCCCGTGGCAGCCCTGGCCCTACTGGAAGCCACCGAGGTACTTCCGGATGCCGATCTTTGGCTGATCCCCTGCCTGAACCCCGAGGGCATCCGACAGAACTCTCGGACGCATCCCTCGGGCATCGACCTGAATCGGGACTACAGGCATCTCCGATCCCCCGAGACGACCGGTCACGTGCAGTGGCTCCAGTCCCTACCCCGGTTCGACCTGACCCTCCTCCTCCACGAGGATTGGGAGAGCCACGGGTTCTACGCCTACGAACTGAACGGAGCGGACCAACCCTCGCTCGCCAGGCACATCGTGGGAGCGGTCCGAAGGATCTGTCCGGTCGACGATTCGCCGATGATCGATGGTCGCCCCGTGAGTGAACCCGGGATCATCCGCCCAGACTTCGATCCAGAGACCCGTCCGGACTGGCCAGAAGCACTCTGGCTGGGCGTCCACAAGTCTCCCCTGGGCTACACCCTCGAGGCCCCGAGCGATTGGCCCCTCGAGGTCCGCGCCCGGGCCCTCGTGACCGGCGTCCACGAGGCGATCCGTCAGCTGTCGAGACAGGTTACTTGAGATCCAGCCTTCCCCAGTCCTCCGGACGCCCCTGCACCCCGGGGCGTGGCGCCCACGCGAGGCGGACGCGGTTGATGTTCTCCCCGGGTGCTGCATCGGCCTTGTCCCCATCGTAGATCAACACATTGAACCCCAGCCGGCTCCCCATCCGCCGGCCCGGCGGGACGATCTCCGAGAAGGGAATCGAAGCCCGGATCAGGTAGCCCTCTGGGATCCGCTCCGCATGGATCCGGGTTCCGGGCGACACCGTCTCAACCAGGCCGGGTTGGGCATCGGCATCCCGACACCCCCTCACCTTCCCCGTGGTGTCCGACGGGAAGATGCCCAGCTTGTAGCAACCCAGCGTGTGGGGGGATCCCGGCTGCGGATCGATGCAGAGTTCCACCGAGTCACTGCGCCAATGGCCTTTGATGTCGTCGGGCTCGATGTTGGTGACCACGACCGAATCCCGCACGCGCACCTCGATCCAGAGGTGGGTCCTGGTATGGGCGACACGGAATGCACCCTCGCAATCCTCAGGCCCGGAGGTCGTCCCCTGCCAGGTCCACTGGGAGTCGATGCGCTGTTCCGGAAGGGCATTCCAGGCCGGATCCCCGGGAGACGCATCGAGTTCCAGAGCCCTCCGCAGTTGCGGGGCAGCGCATCGCGGCACCGGATGCAACCGGGCTTTCACCTCCTCGGAAGCGCCTGCCCCGGGGATCTTCAACCGGACTTCTGCATCCGACGGATGTCCCTCTGGGGGCTGGATGCGGATTCCCATCCGCTGCCTGCCGTCGGCAACCGTGCCTCGGGCAGCAACCCGGCCCGCAAAGGTCCAGCCTTCAGGGAGCAGCCAGTTCGACGGATCCGTGACGATCGATCCCCTCGAGGCGGGGACCTCGAGGAAGATCGGACTGGGCTCGCCGGCCACGACGGGGATGTCGGGCTCGAACGCTGCGGCCACGTTTTCGATCCGGTTCTGCCGCACCCAATCCTGATAGAACTCCACTGCCGGACGAGGGATGAAGGTCACGGTGGAACCGGCGGCGCCCAAGCGGTGGGAAGGGTGTGGCTGGATCGGGGCAACGGGATCGGCCACGGGAAGACCGCGGAAGAGATCGGATTCATCCTGCGTGACGGGCAGGACGCTCTTGACCAGGACCCAGCTCTGGGGGCGGCGCAGCCACGGGGACGAGGCCATGCCACCGAATCCCTGGGAGCGGTGGTGTGCGAGGGCGTTTCCGGCGACGGCCGCAGGGATCCGTCCATCGGGAAGCGGCTGTGTGACATCGATCGTCACGCCCGCTCCTGCCGGCCCACCGTGGTAGAGCTTCCGAACCTGCCAGGGGTGCAGGCCTTCAAGCCCCAGCTGCTCCGGGAACCGGTCCCGTCGCGCGGCCGCATCGAAGGCCTCGATCGCCAGCAGGCCCGCGGCCTGGTGGTTGCCATGCTGCCCGGGATTCGGGGCGGGATTCATCGTGACCACGACCTCGGGACGCAGGATCCGGATCAGCCGGACGAGGCGCCCCAATGTCCCCTCATGCCCCCATTTCTCGAGGGTGACCGCGAGGCTCTCCGTGTAGGCGAAGTCGGCGCGGTCGAGGAAGAAGCAGTGCTGGATTCCCATGAGCTCGAGACATTCCCGGAGCTCCACCTCCCGCAACACCCCTAGAGCCGGCCCATATTGGGTCCCCACCATGTTACCTCCCCCTTCCCCCCGGGTGCAGTACACGTTCGCCACCGTCTTGCCGCGTCCGAGGGCGTAGGTGACGAGGGTGCCGGCGGCTCCGGTCTCGTCATCCGGATGGGCGAAGACGCCCAGCAGGTCGACCCTGAGGGGATCGCGCGGTGTCGAGGTTCCCGCGACGTCGGCGGCGATGAGGGAGCCGGCCACAAGCGGGAGCGAAACCCCGAGGAGGGCGGCGAGTCGGAGTCTTCGCGGAAGAGCGGGCAGCAGATTCATGGGGACAACCCCTCTGGTGTACCCGGTCCGATTGCGAAATGGAACCCGAACACCGGGAGAGTGCCGTCCCCCGATCGCCGGGTCTCTCTTCCCAGCGAAGGATGGGAAATCCCATCACTCGAATTCCCCGGGCTATGACTTCCTCCAGCACGGAATGCGTGCTGGAAGAGTCCATGAAAAAGGCGGGGGAGAACGTCTCCCCCGCCTTGTCTGGAACCGCTGTCGACCGGGTCCTACGAGCAACCCAGGCTTGTCCCGCAGTTCAGGCAGGTGTGGCAGGCGCCGGTCTTCTGGACCTTGGTGCTGCCGCAACTCGGGCAGGCCTTGCCCTCGGGGTTGCCAGAGTACCCCATCTCGATGGGCTTCCGGCTGGTGGCGATGCCCACGGGCAGCGACACGGCGCCATCATCCACGCGGGCGAGTTCAGCCACAGGACGGTTCATGTTCTTCTTCTCCTCGGCCTCGACCCCGGGCAGCGCCAATTCCGGCTGCTTGGCATAGTTGGGAGAGGTCGCCTCGCGATAGCCCTGGATGAACTGACAGGCCATCCAGCGGAACACGTAGTCGATGACCGACGACGCGCTGCGGATGTCCGGGTTCCGGGTGAAGCCGCTCGGCTCGAAGCGCTGGTGGGCGAACTTGCGGACGAGCCCGTCGAGCGGCACGCCGTACTGGAGGGCCATCGAGGTCAGGGCGCCGATGGTGTCCATGAGACCACCGATGGTGCTGCCCTCCTTGGCCATCGTGACGAACAGCTCACCGGGCTGGCCGTCCTCGAAGACGCCGACGGTCATGTAGCCCTCGTGGCCGGCGATCTCGAATTTGTGGGTGTAGGCCGCCCGGGTGTCCGGAAGACGACGACGCGAGGGGTGTCCTGCGACCTCGCGCAGTCGGGTCACCTCGGTCTCGAGCTCCGCCACGCGCAGCTCGAGGGTGTTGGTGTCGGGCGCCGCCACGGCCGCCTTGTCGGAGCTCTTCTTGGTGTTGAGCGGCTGGCTGCGCTTGGAGCCGTCACGGTAGATGGCCACGCACTTGAGGCCGATCTTCCAGGCATCGACATACGCGTTGCGGATGTCGGCCACGGTGGCCTCGTTCGGGAGGTTGACCGTCTTGGAGATGGCGCCCGAGATGAACGGCTGGGCGGCAGCCATCATGCCGAGGTGGGCCTTGTAGTGGATGCTGCGCTTGCCCTTGAAGGCCTTGAAGGCGCAGTCGAACACCGACAGGTGCTCCGGCTTCAGCCCGCTGGCCACGACGGCGCCGTCATCGGTCGTCACGTCCTCGATCGTGTCGTGGATCTCGATGTGCTTCTCGATCGATGCGATCTCGGAGGCACTGTAGCCGAGACGCCGGAGCGCCTCGGGCACTGTGCGGTTGACGATCTTCAGCATTCCACCGCCGGCGAGCAGCTTGTACTTCACCAGGGCGATGTCGGGCTCGATGCCGGTGGTGTCGCAATCCATCAGGAACGCGATCGTGCCGGTCGGGGCGAGCACGGTGACCTGGGCGTTGCGGTAGCCGACCTCGTGGCCGCGCTCGAGGGCGCGGTCCCAGCTGCGGCGGGCCTCGTCCTTGAGGTAGGCGAAGTCACGGCTCGGCTGGATTCCCTCGACGGCATCGCGGTGCTGACGAATGACGCCAAGCATCGAGGCGACGTTGTCCTTGGCCAGGGGCTTCGCGACCCCGGCGCATCGGGAGTCCTCGTAGCCGTCGAACGCACCCATGATCGAGGAGATCTCGGCGCTCTGCCGGTAGGCCTCACCGGTCATGATGGAGGTCAACGCGCCAGCGAGGGCACGACCCTCGTTGGAGTCATAGGCGAGCCCATAGCTCATGATCAGCGACCCGAGGTTGGCGTAGCCGAGGCCGAGGGTCCGGAAGATGTGGGAGTTCTCAGCGATGTCCTTGGTCGGGTAGCTGGCGTTGTCGACCAGGATCTCCTGGGCGGTGATGTAGATCCGCACCGCGGCCTTGAAGCGCTCGACGTCGAACCCGCCGTCCGCCTTCTTGAACTTCATCAGGTTCAGCGAGGCGAGGTTGCAGGCCGTGTTGTTGAGGAAGACGTACTCGGAGCACGGGTTGGTGCTGTGGATCGGCTCGGTCCCCTTGCAGGTGTGCCACTTCTGGATCGCACCGTCGTACTGGAGCCCGGGATCGCCGCAGACCCAGGTTCCCTCGGAGATGAGGTCGAGGAGCTTCGAGGCGTCCTTCTCCTCGAGGACCTTGCCGGTGGTGATCGAACGGGTCTGCCACGGACGTCCATCGACCGCAGCCTGCATGAACTCGTCGGACACGCGGACCGACAGGTTCTCGTTCTGGTACATCACCGAGCCGTAGGCCTCGCCGTTGAAGGAACCATCGTAGCCCTGCTCGATCAGCGCCCAGGCCTTCTTCTCCTCCTTCATCTTGGCGGTGATGAACTCCTCCACGTCGCCATGCCAGTCGCGGATCGTGTTCATCTTCGCGGCGCGCCGGGTCTTGCCACCCGACTTCACCACGTTGGCAACCTGGTCATAGACCTTCAGGAAGCTCATCGGACCGCTGGGACGTCCACCCCCGGACAGCTTCTCCTTGGAGCTGCGGATCGGGGTGAGGTCGGTGCCGGTGCCAGAGCCGTACTTGAAGAGCATGGCCTCGGAGTAGGCGAGCTCCATGATGTTCTCCATGTTGTCCTGGACGGACTGGATGAAGCACGCGCTGCCCTGGGGATACTCGTAGGCGGTCGAGGCACGACGGGCCTCCTTGGCCTTCCGATCCCAGAACCAATTGCCACGGTCGCTGTGCTTGCCCACGCCGTATTGGTGGTACAGGCCCACGTTGAACCAGACCGGCGAGTTGAAGGCGCCGAACTGGTTCAGACACAGCCAGGTCAGTTCGTCATAGAACACCTCGCCGTCCTTGGCGCTGAAGTAGCCATCGGCGACACCCCAGTCGGCGATGGTCCGGGTGACGCGGTGGATCAGCTGGCGGACCGAGTACTCGCGCTCGCCGGCCTTCTGCGGATCGCCGTAGAAATACTTCGAGCAGACGACCTTCGTCGCGAGCTGCGACCAGGACTTCGGCACCTCCACGTTCTCCTGCTTGAAGACCGCCTTGCCCGAGTCGTCGGTGATCTCGGCTGTACGGCGGTCCCATTCGATCTGGTCGAACGGCTTGACCTTGGCGTCGCTGAACACACGGGTGAGGGTCAGCATGTTCTGGGAACCGGATCGGGACCCGGACTTGGTCTTGGACTTGGACTTCCGTCCGGCGGTCTTGGCGCGGGCGGTGGAGACCAGGGGCTTGGCACCCCTGCGGAGTCGTTTTTGGGCGGTGCCGGAGACGATGGATTCGGTGGCGTCAATCATGGGTCGTCTGGGAGTCAATGTTGGGATCCGCAGGGGTCGGGCAGTTCTTCTGGAAAAGGGTCAGAAAACGGGACGATCCTGAGGAAAATACAGGCTTCTCGGTGCGAAAACGGGCTTGGGTTGAGTTGGTTCCATCCCCCTCCTGTGGTGGACGGCCAGTTAGGCTGCCACCATATGTTGGGGTGGCAAGGCGTTTTTGGGGGAATCTGACGTTCAGGTTAAAAACGCCGGAAACTGGGCGAATTGCGCGAGGTTTGGCCCGTTGAAATCCCTGCCGTCATCACGGTGACAGCGGACATACGGACAACGCGAGGGTGGGTTGTTGGAGTTGTTCACGAAAGCACCTGGACCCGGGGTCCGGGAATGAGCTTGGAGGAGGGTCGTGATCTGGGCTGAACTCGCGGGATGTCTGCTCCGTCCGACCCAGAATCGCTGGCGCGCCTCTCGCCGGCAGAGGAGGCGTTCGAGCGCTGGCGCCGGCGGGTTGGACTGGTCCTGGCGCCTGCCGTGGGATTCCTCCTCGCCTGGGCGCCTCTGGGAGGTCTGACCGCGCAGGGACACGCCCTGGTGGCGATCCTCGGCACAGTCGTCGTCCTCTGGCTCACGGAGGCCCTGCCGATGGCCGCGACGGCACTGCTGGGGCCGACGCTCGGCGTGATCTTCGGCGTGGCCTCCGCGAAGGAGATGTACCGGCCCTTCGCCGATCCCATCATCTTCCTGTTCATCGGCAGCTTCATGCTGGTGGAGGCGATGATGCAGCACGGTCTCAACCGTCGACTCGCCTTCCTGATCCTGAACCTGCCCGGTGTGGGACAGAGCTCGTTCCGGCTCTACGCGGCATTCGGGGTGATCGTGATGACGTGCTCGATGTGGGTGTCGAACGCGGCGACGACGGCGATGATGCTGCCGATCGGGATCGCGATCGCCTCCGAGATCGCGCGGCGCGCCTCGGTCATCCAGGGGCGCGAGATCCACTTCACCACCCTGCCCTTCGCGACCGGGCTCATGCTGCTCACCGCGTTCGGCGCCTCGATGGGCGGGATGGCCACCCCGATCGGTACGCCACCCAACCTGATCGGGATCGGCATGATCGAGCGGACCCTCGGGGTGCGGATCGGCTTCTTCGACTGGATGCGGGTCGGCGTGCCGATTGCCCTGGTCCTCACGGCGTTCCTGGTGATCCAGTTCCAGCGGCGCTGTCCGGTCGCCCCCGAACTCCTGAAGGGCAGCGGCGCGTGGCTCGTGGCGGAGCAGGAACGGCTGGGGCCGTGGACACGACCGCAGCGGAACATCCTGATCGTCTTCGGAATGGCCGTCGTGCTCTGGGTCCTGCCGGGGATCGTGGGGCTCTGGGGGGATCCCAAGGGGCCGCTCGCGACCTGGCTGGCGATGCGCATGCCCGAGAGTGTCGTCGCCATCCTCGCGGCCTGCGCGTTGTTCGCCTGGCCGGTCGACTGGCGACGCGGCGAGTTCATCCTCGGATGGCGCGAGGCGGTGCGGATCGACTGGGGCACGATCTTCCTGTTCGCCGGCGGCATGGCCCTCGGGGAGCAGATGTTCACCACGGGGGTCGCGCGCTGGATCGGTGACGGACTGGTCGGAATCTTCCCGGCCCGGACCGAGCTCGGGTTCACGATCCTGTTCACCGCGGTGGCCATCCTCGTCAGCGAGGCGACCTCCAACACCGCCTCCGCCACCATGGTCGTCCCCGTCGCCATCGCCGTCGCACAGGCCGCCGGAGTCCCCCCGATGAAGCCCGCGCTCGCCGCCTGCATCGGATCCTCGATGGGATTCCTCCTGCCCGTCTCCACCGGACCCAACGCCATCGTCTACGGATCAGGCTGCGTGCCGCTCCGCCAGATGATGCGCCATGGCATCCTGCTCGACGTCGTCGGCTTCGTCGTGATCGTGGCCCTCGTGACCCTGCTGGCCTGACCCGGGGCTCGGGCTCCACAGCACTGCGTCGGAGACGTATTCTCTGTTGGCTCCCTCTGCCCGCATTTCCTACGGTGTCGGTTCTCGATCCGAATGCCACAGGTCTTCATCAAGACGTACGGGTGCCAGATGAACGAGCGGGACAGCGAGGCGGTCGCCGCCCAGCTCGTGGCCCGCGGACACACGCTCGTGGCCGATGAATCCGCCGCGGACGTCGTCCTGCTGAACACCTGCTCGGTGCGGGACCTCGCCGAACAGAAGGCCCTCGGGAAGATGTCGGCCGTGGCTGGCGTCGCCCGGAAGCAGGGGCGGCAGCCGGTGCTCGGATTCCTTGGATGCATGGCCCAGAGCCGAGGCCAGGAACTGGCCCAGGGCAACGTCCGGCTCGTGGTCGGCACCCAGAAGTTCCATCGAATCGGCGAACACCTCGACGCCCTCCTGCAGGGCCGGGAATCGCACATCGTCGACACCGCCGAGGAAGCCGGTTCCCAGTCGACAATCCGAGAGCATCTCAGCGACCCCACGGGCATCCGGCCCGTGACCGCCTTCGTCAGCATCATGCAGGGCTGCAACCAGCACTGCACCTTCTGCATCGTCCCATCCACCCGGGGCGCGGAGCGCAGCCGGCCCATCCCGGAGATCGTCGACGAGGTCCGGGAACTCGTGGACCGAGGAGTCCGGGAGGTGACGCTGCTGGGGCAGATCGTAACGAGCTACGGTCGTCGCGACTATCCCGTGCGCGAGGGACGTTCGGCATTTGTGCAGCTGCTCGAGGCCGTCCATGAGGTCGAGGGACTGGATCGAATCCGGTTCACCTCCCCCCACCCCAAGGGCTATGGCGAGGACCTGATCGATTCCTTCGGCCGACTACCCAAGCTCGTCGAGCACGCCCACCTGCCGCTGCAGAGCGGATCCGACCGGATCCTCCGTCAGATGCATCGGGGCTACACCCGGGACCGGTTCCTGGGGATCGTCGAGCGCTTGCGGACACGGCATCCGGACATGGCGGTGACGACCGACATCATCGTCGGGTTCCCCGGGGAGACGGAGGACGACTTCGAGCAGACGGTTTCGTTGTGCCGCGAGGCGGCCTTCGACCAGGCCTACGTCTTCAAGTACTCCCAGCGTCGTGACACACCAGCCGCCTCGATGCCGGACCAGTTGTCGGAGGCCGTGATCGAGGAACGCCATGCACGGCTCCTCGCACAGGTGAACGAGATCGCCTCCAGGAAATACGCCGACCGCGTGGGCCGCACGGTGGAGATCCTCGTCGAGGGTCCAAGTCGACGGAACCCGGCACGCTTCGAGGGACGCACCCGGGACAACCGGATCGTGATCTTCGAGGGTGACGCCCGCCATCGTGGACAGCTCCTCCGCGTCCAGGTCGAGACCGCCAGCGCCTTCACCCTCTACGGCATCCCGGAACTCCTCGGCATCTCCGAACCCGAGGAGTCAGGAACGAACGCAGCTACCTCCCTCTCATGACCCTCTCCCAGCTCAGTCTCGCCCTTGGGGCAGCCATGGTGGTCTCCCACGGGATAGCCCTGGCCCAACCCGATCGCATCGGGCAATGGCTCCGTCAGTTCCCGAGGAACATCCCGATCGGCGTCGTCCTGATGCTCGCCGGGACGGCTTGGTTTGAGTGGAACCTGCACCAGGAGACGCTCGCCGACATCACCCCTTGGAAGAACCTCATGCAGATCGGCTTCGCGGTCGTCGGCGTGGGATCCTGCATCTTTGTCCGGGACTACCTCGCGGTGCGTGGATTGTGTGTCGTGATGCTCATGGCCGCCTGGTGGCTTTGCGAGCTGACCCGATGGCACACGAGTCCTTGGAGCAAGGCTCTGACGGCCTGGGCCTATGTCTGGGTCCTCCTTGGACTCTGGTGGTCGATGTCGCCGTGGAGGATGCGCGATGCCATCCAGTGGGTCACCGGATCGCCTGCCCTGTTCCGACTGGCCGCGGTGGCTGGACTGGTCTGGGGCGGGATTGTGATCGCCCTCGGACTGACCGTGCTGCGCTGACCCCGACGTGAGGGCCTCCCGGACAGCGACGTCCCCTGCCGGCTGGGACAGTCCGGAGGCGCCCACCGACCTCGTCCACTCCCTGCTGCGCTGGTTCTCGGCCGGGGCGCGGGACCTTCCCTGGCGACGGACCCACGATCCCTACGCCATCTGGGTCTCCGAGATCATGCTCCAGCAGACCCAGGTCCAGACGGTGATCCCGTACTGGACCCGCTGGATGGAGGCCTTCCCGGATGTCCAGACCCTGGCCTCAGCGCCGGAGGACCGGGTGCTGAAGCTCTGGGAGGGCCTCGGGTACTACTCCCGGGCGCGCAACCTCCACCGGGCCGCCTCATGGATCGCTGGCTCCGAAGGGTCCCGATTCCCCGAGACGGTGGAGGGGCTGATGGAGTTGCCAGGAATCGGACGCTACACCGCGGGGGCGATCGCCAGCATCGCATACAACCAACCGGCACCGATCCTCGACGGCAATGTCATCCGGGTGTTGACCCGGATCCTGGCGCTCCCCGGCGATCCGCGAGCA
>Ga0209770_10001189_pt1 | contig 13613 bp, 9 predicted proteins | sample LauGreSu1BDMLBDD_2_FD_187572 | JGI IMG/M metagenome (GOLD analysis project Ga0209770, IMG submission 187572) | Freshwater lake microbial communities from Lake Michigan, USA - Su13.BD.MLB.DD (SPAdes) (version 2) | ecosystem: Environmental > Aquatic > Freshwater > Lake | place: Lake Michigan, USA...
GTCAAATATATATGCATCCGAAGAGGCATTTCTTACCGCGTTAGGTGGAGTCGCACTTGTGGGAGCTCCAATCAATGCGTCAAATGCTGCAACTTACATGTGTTCCGAATTTCCAAACAGTATTAACGAGAAAAAAAGGTTGCTTGATGAACAGGAAACGAAACTTAAGGAACTTTTAAATACGATTTATTCAAACTTACCCAGTTGTACTTCAGGTTCTTCGTCTTCGTCTTCGTCTTCATCTTCGTCTTCATCTTCGTCTATAAGCAGTTATATCACAACGAATCAAGATGGAAGCGCGTCATTGAACCTGCCGCCCGAATCAGCTCAAACCGCACAAATTAGAAAAGGGATGCCGACGTATGATGGAAAAGTGAGCGACACATTCAAACACGTGAAATCTAAGTTGGCGTATTATGTCCTTTGGCTCGCCTTAATGATTTTTATTGTGGTTGTCACATTTCGCAACATGGCAAACAGCGAAGGACCTGATTCCAGCTCGTTCCAAGCCAGCGCTGCGATTTTAGTTGTTCTTGTTATTTACTTGTTCAACTTTTTATCAAGTATGCGGGTTGGACCGCAACAAGCACTGAACGATTTTTTTGGAGCTCTACCAGAAAAAGTATCCGGCATGCTAAAATTTTCATTTACATGATTTTACATGATTCCGGATTCAGCGGTACTAATTACCTTTGTCAAAATATAATATACTACTGAATACCCAACGCTCATCATAATCAAGCCCTGCAAGTTCATGTTTCCATCCTTATTGAACATGGACGGAAGAAACTGCAGAATCGCGGTGCGAAGTGCCGGCATTTGAAACATAAAATATACCACGCCCATTAAAATCGGCATTTGAAACTCCGTGTATAGCATTTCTAACGTATCGGTTTTATTCCTACTGCGGCGGTTATTCTCGCGAACTTCGTCGCTTGATTCGTATCGAGAAATGTAGTCGTCTTGTGCCGGTTCACGCGGAATGTAGTTTGGTTTGATTTGTTCGTCGTGTTGCATCGACGAACTTTCGCGCGGAATGTCCCGCGACGGGAGTCCCGTCATTCCGGCACCACTTGCGCGTTGAACACCGGAAACCAGCTCATTCAACGTTCGCTGGTCGATACCTGGTGGAGGTGCTCCGCTCATCGCTAGCTGGCGCGGGTCTGTAGTGCCGTTGCCGTTGCCGCCGTTTCCGGGAATCATGTTTGGGTCGTACTGTTGTATAACCACATTATTGTTGTTGTTTCCCATCCCCATCCCCATCCCCATCCCCATAGATGCGGCAGTCGAATTGTTATGAACGGGAAGTTCGTCAAGTCGAGTAGTTTCCATTTGTAGATTGTATTTTATTTGTATTTTATTTGTATTTTTTCGATATTGTCTTTATATACATACGCCGCAGAAACAAGTATGTATATATTTACGCATTTATTAATTGATTAGAAGTAATTTTTATAGTTTATAAAAGTTATAACAGTCGACGAAACAGTCATATAAGTCCTCTAAACAAAACAACAGCCCGAAGATACCGAAGCGTTTCAGTTAGAAGACGTACCAATCCTACCAATACATCTAGAATCAGTGTTGTTAGTGTAAGTAATGCTAAAAAACAAAGCTGTGAACGATACAGAAAAAGTTTAGAACGACGAACCCATCGTCTTAATATTTTAAAAAATGAAATCGATGATTTACGTACAATAATCTCAAATAAACAAGCTGACGCAGTTGAGTTAACCGTAGCAATGAATAAAAGAGTTAGACAGTATCAAGAATGTATGCGCGAACAACAAAATGGAGGAACACGACGTTGCCGTAAATTATGAAATGTCGACCGTGTGTTTTTTTGCGTCGTCGCATTTAATGGCACGAGGTGTGTATTTTAGGCATTTGTTTTCGTCATATCGGTAAACAAAATTTTTAATTTCGTCCGAAGACGGTGCGTCAAACTTTATGCATTTCCTGTCATTACACGCCTTTCGAAACAGAGATGCTAATCCCAGTCCTAAAATAACAGAAAGAATGTACCCGCCGGTCTGAGTATGTAACAACTGTTTAAGTCCCATATTTTGTATATATTATGTATTTTTATTTTATTTTATTTTTATTTTTATTTTATTTTCATGTTCCATATTTATCTACATTGCGTCTAATGTCTAACGCTTTAATAAACGTTAATAAACGAGCTTGGATTTTGTCGTGTGGCCAGTATACGCTGCGCTGTGTAGTGTACATATAACTATGTTACTCCTCTTCAGATGTTTTTTTCAGGTCGATGTCTTCTTTGAAACAAATGAACAGATTTCCTTTTAGCTTGGACTCCATGTACGCTTCGTGATGCATGTTCTCTTGAATCTTTTCAATGACGTCGGATACCGTAATGTCTTCCAAATCTTGTTCAAACTCAGTTTTTGGTTTAGCTTCATCGTCCGAGCCCATCATGGTCAAATGACTGGTTTCTTGCTTGGCTGATTTTTTATTTCCAGTGCTCGCCGCGGCTGACTTTTTTACCGACGGTTTTCGCTGCTTTAAACTGGAGGTCCATTTACCGGTGATTACCACCACCCCTTCTGATGAAATGTACTTTGCACTGGTCTGTTTGAATTTCAACTGGACTGTGCTTGCATTTTCGCGTTTGGGACGAATGCTTATATCAGTAACGGTTTCAACATCTTGTTTGAAGTCTTTACTTGTAACATAGCTGGTTATTTTATCAATGTGTTCATTTGTAATGTCAACGTCCTGTTCCTCATTTCCGTCTTCATCCAGTTTGAAAAGCGACGGAGTTAACTTGAGCTCGTACGCCTCGTTTAAAGAAATCGACTGTCCGCTTCCCATGTCAATAAAATAAACTTATAAGTTATACAAATTATACTCGTATAAACAAGTTTAATTTATATTGTTTTTATCACAAAATGTTAAATATTGAATGGAAATGTGAATGGAATGAATGAACGTTCAACTTCAACACTTGGAGTTCGCATTTCTGTCAAAAAGCTCAAGTATTTGTTTGAATATACCTTCAAACTCAGACTGCGTTTTCTCAGAAGTCTTCAGCGTAGTTTTAAGTTTAAACAGTATGCTTTCTAAACGCTTGCGTTCACTTTCAAGGTAAGCCGTTTTAGTTTGTTGCGAATTGTACTGGTCTGAGAGTTTTGATAGTTCGGATACACTTGACAAGTATTTCGTGTTATCACCTTGAATACGCAACTTATACCTGTTATAGTGGTTCATGAATGCGGTTGCAACATATCCTGAAATGTTGTGGGTATTGAATCGAATCCCGTTGAGCAAAGTCAACATTTCATCCTTGTACTCGTCCTTTATAATTTTGTTGTTTACTAGGGTTTTAATACCGTCGATGCGTGACGTAAGTTTTTCCAGTGACTTTATAAATCCGGGTCGCATCCTATCCAGAGCCTGGATGTAATTTGAGTCCGAAATCAGCGTTGTGTAATGTTTTTGAAGTGTCGCATTTAATGAAGTTATTTCGTTATACAACGTGGACAACGTTTTATGAGCGGCTTGTATCCGCATCTCTTCATTTTTCACATCGGTTTCAACTTTATCCACATTTGATTGTGTTTCTGATTCGAGTTGCTTATCCTTTCTATCCATTTCGCTTAGAATTGATACCAACTTGGCTTTAAAGTTTGTCAAACGTGAATTTGTTTTTGGCATGCTATCAGTAACTTCTTTACGAATCACTTGCTGTATAGACGATTTAGGAATAATTTTAGGAATAGTAGCAGGAGAACCGGTTGGCTTAGAAGATACCGGTTTAGTTATTTTTTTACCAAAAAAGTTTCCGCACACCTTATTTTTACCAATTGTAAACGTTGTTTCGACAGCCGCTTTTGCAAGAACACAACCCGACCCATTGCATTTTACCTTTTTTGCACAATCTAAAATGTTCTTGTTGCAGCTTGCGCTGCGCGTGCTTTCTGTTCCGCAGCAACGGTCGTGCAACTTACAACACTCGTCTAGCGCGTCTTTTGCAGGAACCCCCCATCGACAGTTTGGACCTTCAGCTCCCTTGAATTTTTCCCCTCCGCAGTAGTTTGGACCACAAAAATTTCCGTATATTTTCAAACTCTTGGAAAATTTAGAAGTTTTAGAAATTTTAGATTTAGAAGGTTTAGAAGATTTGGAAGAAGCTTTTGGAGTAATTGGAACTGAAACAATTGGCACATTGGTCGAAGCAACTTTGACTGATGAAGTCGGCTCAGCTGGACACCCGTTTTGAAAAAAACAGTTACTTCCTTTTGGAAACCATGCTAGTTGCCACTTCGATAAGGGCGCTGTAGGACCATTGTATCCGGACATCTCCCATTTACGCGCGCCGTAGTTGACATTCATCACGTTACCTTGGGGGTCCGTAAAATCATTGGTGTCTTTTTTACCATCCGCGTTTCCACAAAGTCCATACGTTTTTCCAAAGTATTCGTTTGGAACGTTGACTTCCACCACCCCACAGTACCCGCCTGAAACCATTACACCGAACCCGTTTGGAAATCCGAATTTTATACCATTGGTTTTATAGCTTTCGGCTCGCCACTCAATGCTCTGTTTTCCATAGCGAACATCCACTCCACCAATTTTCATGGTAAAGTCAGGTTCCAGAGTGGTCTTAACCCCGTTCACTATAATAGTTTTGTAATTTACAACGTCAACTTCCAGGGTCAACATGTTTTGGTAGCGAATTGCCAATCCAGTTATGCAACATGGAACGCCAACTTTATCTGCTCCATTTTTTCTGACTTTTTCCTGAATCTCAATTCCGTCAGCGCGCATCAGTGTGAAAATCCCTTTTTCTTGTAAATGGAAATAATCGCCATCATAGTTTGTAAAATGTGGGTCGCCAGAAGCCACACAAAATTTTTTAGAAGATGATATCTTGCTCTTACTGCGAAACTCTTCTTCTGCAAGAGCACCTTGACGAGCCAGTGCAATGTTTCCTGTAACTTTGATATCTTCCAAACAACCTTGATAAATGTCGGGTCGGTTATTAAACTCGAAACATTTTTTTTCAGCTTGTTTCCCAGTGTCAGTTTTTAACCATCGCGTGAACTCCTTCTCAAGTTTTTTAATTGTTTTCGTGTTGGTTGATTTGGCCCTTGACTTAATTATGCTGGTTACAGTTAAGTAAGTTGCGGTAGCTGACAAAGGTTTGTGTTTGGATACCAATGGCAACGACTTTATAACAATTGCTTGAGCAACTGGTTTAATAGCTGGCTTAGTAGAGACGGGCGCAGGCGCTGGCTTAGTAGAGACGGGCGCAGGCGCTGGCTTAGGTGGTGAAGCTGGAGGCGACTTTGGTTTATGAAAAATACGCTGAACTTGACGTACAATACGTTTAAACCGTAATAGCCTTCGACTAGAACCTACACTGTCCATAGTGTTGACTTCATCATCGTTACTGTTGCTACTGAGTTCTGCATCGGATTCACTGTCTTCGCTTTCATCTTCAGCATTGAACTTTCTGTCGTCTTTGATACTGTCTTCATCTTCATCTTCATATTCGTCTTCGTCTTCGTCATCAGTTGCTTCTAAAAGATGACGTCGGGTTATATTCTTCATAAACACATGGGATTTGCACACATCTGCATCCTGGAACAGTTCAGTTAAAACTAAACTAGAAACATGTTTTGAAACGATTTCACACTCCAGTACTTTGTCAGAGTTATCCCGTTTGCATTTTGCAAATAGTTGGTTGGTAATATGGGCGGTCACGTTTCCGGCAAGGTAGTCGTGCAGCGTATTCAAAGCAGTTGAACACGATTGAATAGTAGACGCAGATTCGATACGATTTTCAGGAAGTTGAAATGCCAGCGTTTGGGAACATAGATGAGCCACTTCCGTGCACACAAATGTTGGGTCCGCTATTTTCTCAATGAGCGAGTCCATCGCGACCGGAACGTACTTTTCAACCAAACCGTTGCACAGCGTCAGGTCCTTCGATGGAATATGTCTACATATGTTTGCCTCAATCGCCGTTTCGGTTAGATTATTTAGTCGTTGTTCGCTGGTTTTCAAATATGTTTGAACCTTTCCAATCAGCCACTTACATCCGTCACATTCAATTGGAGTAGCGTTTTCAGGAACCACTTCAAGTGGAATAGCTAAAGCAGCAGTTGTACTCAATAACAAGCATATACTTGCCAAAGTTAATGGAAAACTAGTATATTTCATTTTAAAATTTTAAATGGTATATTGGTAGGCGAGGATGAGCAAGATACTCTTATACTTAACCTTATAAAATTATATCTTTAACCCGATTTAATTACTTAACTATATTTGTTTTGAAATATTTGAATATGTGATAAATAAAAATCATAAAATTGATTCAAAAATGCTTAAATTATAAATAATGCTATACAATAGATACACTATTAATTCAATTAAACAAATGCGTCGTGACCCCAATTCCTCAAATTTAGGCCGCCGTATAACTCGTGATGTTTCAGGTCCAAGACCAGGCCCTGAAGCAACTTCCGCTGCTTCTCTGGACAGACTTGCTGAACTGTATATGGAAAACATTTCATCTCCTGGGTCGCAACTCGAATTGGAAATTCGATTTGGAACGCTAGGATTTCGAACACTCACTCACAACGACCACTCTAATGTGATTGACCGCATACTGTCATCGGGGTACAAACCGATTGGAACAGGGGATTATCATCTTCGAATCCATTATGAAAATTCGCAACAGCAACAGCAACAACAACGCATCATGTCCAATAACCGATTTGAAATCGACGGCATGTCGCAAATTCAAAAGTATTGCACTACAAATCATCTGGATACCGACGTTTCTTACGGACCGAACCGCGTAAAGTGTACTCGAAAAATGGACGCGTTTGTAAACGGCGCACCAGTTCGTCCCGTGAAATTCGACGACTTCAATTTCAAAGTGTCATTGCAACGCGAAACCCGCATTAACTTGGAATCGGCAGAAATCACCCGCGTTATTCACAACTGGCCACAAACAAAAAAATCGTTTCGGTACATGAAGCGCACATCGTTCGAAAGCCCGGATACGCCAATCCGATTTGACATCAGTGTGGTCAAAGAATCAAAACGCTTGCCTCCACCCAACTCGTGGATGATGGAAACAACGTACACCTTTGACCAAGCCAGTGTCATTGATTCGCCCGCCAAGTACGAAATCGAGATTGAAATCGACAATCAACGCGTAGGTCCAGGTCGATTTGTAGACACACCAAAAGCGCTAGCATTCTTGTTGCGTCGGGCTATAAAAGTCGTTCTTTCGGGTCTTCAAGGCACGAATTTCCCGGTCCCTTACCCGGAACTTCAATTGGTGGCAAACGACTACCATTACTTGCTGTTTCGAAACCATGATAAGCGACAGCGCCGTGCACATGGCGGAAACAGAAATGCCGACAATGACGGGTCGGATACCGAGTCTTCAAGCGATGATACCAATTCTGAGGACAGCAGCGAAAACCAGCGAAAAAAAAAGAACAATGTTTATTTAAAATCAAAAGACTTTATCGGTCCGTCGTCGGTTACGCTGCAACGCGTTAACGTGGCTAGAAAATATGACCCCTCCGTTTACAGTCACGAATCCAGTGTTCCAAATATACGCCATAACTATACCGTAACCGACAAGGCAGATGGCCAGCGTAAGATGCTCTTTGTAAACGGGTTGGGACGAATGTACCTCATTGACACTGCCATGAACATGCAGTTCACTGGAATGGTGTGCCGCGATGAAAAGTTGTACTGGTCGCTGCTTGACGGCGAGCACATTTTACACAGCAAAACCGGCGAATACATCAACATGTACGCGGCATTTGACATTTACTTCCTTCGAAAAATCGATATTCGTCATTTGGCGTTTGCATTTCAAGAAGGGGACGAAGCGAACACCAACACCACAAATTTTCGGTTGTACTACTTGTCAACATTCATGATGGATGCTCGAAACGCGTTTCAGTCCGTTGTCTCGGGTACGGGTCAAACCTGCCCCAGCCTAACCATCACTAAAAAAGCATTCAGCGTAGCTAAAAAAGGTGATGCGAACGACATTTTCGCTTGTTGCGCTGAAGTGTTGAACAAAATAAACGATGGAGGGTTCATTTACAACACGGACGGACTTATATTTACTCCGGCAGATACAGGAGTCGGCATGTCGCGGGTTGGAGGTACGCCTTTTATGAAAAAATGTACTTGGGGTCTGTCATTCAAATGGAAACCTGAAAGTCACAACACCATTGATTTCTTGGTTACGACCGATAAAAACGAAGACCAAACCGATGTGATTTCTCAGCGGCCGAATCGTGTCACGTGCACCGACTCTCCCGTGATTAAATATAAAACACTTACACTGCGGGTCGGGTATTCATTTGAACATGACGGCGTTCCAAACCCGTTACATACCGTACTGGACGGCGTTTCGGAGCACGCTGCAAAAAAAAGAATGGCGTTGCCAGAAGATACCGTGCAAGCGGCCGTACCGTTTTACCCAACGGCACCTTACGACCCGTCCGCGCACATTTGTAACATCGTTTTGCACAACGTAAACGGGACATACCAAATGCGAACCGAATCTGGCGACGTGTTTACAGACAAGTCCGTTGTGGAATTCAGGTACGACAAAACGGGCGAACCGGGCATGCGGTGGATTCCAATCAAGGTTCGCCACGATAAAACGTTGGCGCGCGAATCTGGAAATGCGTTTCACGTTGCAAACAGTAACTGGTACTCATTGCACTACCCAGTTGAAGAGGAAATGCTGAAAACGGGAGCAACCACAAGCATAGTTTCCAACGAGTCATGCGATGACTACGAAACCGGAATTTATTACCAGCGTCAAGGCCAAGGACGAGGCCAAGGACAAAGTCAACGTTTGAAAAGTCAATCCGGCTCGAACCAGGCAGAGACGACACAGTTGGTTGATATATCGCACACGAAACCGCTTCGCGATTTCCATAACAAGTTTGTAAAACGCGTATTGATTTCATCAGTTGGAACGGCTGGCAAAACGTTGATTGACTTTGCGTGTGGAAAAGGCGGAGACATATCCAAATGGTTAGACTGCCAGCTTCAATTCGTGTTCGGAGTGGACATTTCAGAAGACAACATTACCAACCAGTACGATGGCGCATACGCTAGGTATTTGAACTATGCTCGGTTTCACTCGGACGACGATAACTCAAACTTTATGGCGTTTGCAAAAGCCGACTGTTCAAAACCGCTTCGAGAGTTTCCACCAAACGCGGTAGATGCGCATGAACGTGTTCGCGTAGATACACATGAAGTAGATGTGTACCGCGCAATAAAACAAACCGTGTTTGGAGAACGGCACCATGACCCTAAACTGGTAGGAAACGCACTTTCAAAATACTATGGCGTGGGCCGCGATGGTTTTGACGTTTCATCCATTCAGTTTGCATTGCACTACTTTTGGAAAGATGTCAAAACGCTGCACACGTTTATGCGAAATGTAAGCGAATGCACGAAAGTTGGCGGGCATTTTATTGGAACGTGTTATGACGGACGCGCGGTATTCAACCGACTCAAACGTTTATCCAATGGCAGCACGCTTCGGTTTGAAGACACTGAACACCGAATGATTGCAGCAATTACGAAGCGGTACTCTAAAACGGACTACCTTGACGACGAGTCATGTCTGGGATATGCTATCGACGTGTTTACAGAATCAATTAACGCCATGCACACGGAATACTTGGTAAACATGGTATATTTAGAGAGAATCATGCGAAACTACGGGTTTGAGCTTGTTCCCGAAACGGAAACGAAGCGCGACCTGTTTCTTCCGCGCGGGTACGGGAAAAGCATGGGTTCATTTCGAGACATGTTTGATGTAATGACCTACTATGTAAAAGGAATGGTGCCTAGTGACAGCGCCGATTTAGATGCTGAACAGTCCAGCGTTTCTCTTTCCAAACGTGCTTTTCCCGAAGGCCATCCAATGAAAAAATATCAAAAAAACTATATGAATGTCGCTACAGCACTGTTTGGAAAAGCAGGAGAAATGACAACAACAAATGATGCTATGAAAACTGTATCGTTTATGAACAACTACTTTGTCTTCAAAAAAATACAGCACGTTGATGCAAAAATGGTTTCGGACGCTTTTATCAAGAATGATGGAATGGTTGCTGACGCAGTTATAAAGGAACAAACATTTCAATCATTTATTCAACCATTTACAGAACACAAACAAAAACAAGAAACACAACCTGAAAAAGACAAACACAAAGACAAAGACAAAGACAAAGACAAAGACAAAGATAACGAAACCCGTGTCAGAAAACAAATTGATGGGGTTGCATATGTTCTGGATGTTGTAACTGGAGAACTGTTTAAAAGTATGCATTCAAAGGACCCAATTGGTAAATTAAAGATGAGTAGCAATGGCAAGAAGAAAGAAATTGAATTTGTAAATGATGAACAAGCTGCCAAACATCAATTACAAAAGGAAAAGGCTTCAGAAATCGTGAAAAAACGAAAACATAAGGATGATATGGATGATACAGGTAAAGACAAGAATAAGGACGATGAGAATAGTAAAAAATAAAAAATAAAAATATTGCGATTCGCGTGAATTGTGAAACGTGAATCGTGAATCGTGAATCGTTAATATCGAATTCATTATTTTATTGTATAATTATAATGAATTGAAATTAAATTTTTTTTTTAAAATTTAACTGTTATATATATCCAATCCAATTCCCTAATTCTATGAGTTCGCAAAAAATGTGGGTATCTGACCCGTTCATTCTACTGGATAAAAACCATATTCACGAAGTGTGGCCTAAGGACGGAACAAGTATTGAAACAAAATTAAATGCGGGTACACGAATGGTCATTATTCTCTCGATTTTAGGTTACCTGTTTACAATGAACGTAAATTTTTTCATTATTGGATTCATTACTTTAGCCGTTGTTGGCGGACTTTATACTGTCAAATCAGGAACCGCAACCATTGGTACCAACGAAGGTTTATCTACGACCGAACCGCAACAAAACAATAAAGAAGCAAAAGAAGGTTTTACCGATTTCGAAAATCCAAAATCGAGAGAAAGTTACGGGCATCACAGAAAGAATGTTCCAATCGCTGGCGAATTTACGCAGCCCACCGTATCAAACCCGCTTATGAACGTGCTGTTGCCCGAAATACAAGACGCGCCAGATAGAGGCGGTGCCATGCCGGCGTTTGTTCCCGAAGTGGAAACAAACATTAACGAAACTGCAAAGCAGTACATTAGTACCAACTTCGATGCCAGTAAACGTGACATGGTTACAGCATCAGGTTCAGAATCGGTTTCAGAAACAGAGTCGCGTGATATTTACAATAAATTGTTTTCTAATTTAGGAGATAATTTTGAATTTGACCATTCTATGCGTAATTTTTATGCAACCGCAAATACTCGAGTCAACAATGACCAGCGTGCATTTGCTGAGTTTTGTTACGGAGATATGGTATCTTGCAAAGAAGGCGATGAATTTGCATGTAGCCGAAACAACACGCGCATCGGACAAGTTGTAGGCGCATAATACAACATAATACAATGAATACAAAAAAACAAAAAACAAAAAACAAAAAAAAACAAACAAAAAATGACTGGTAGATTATACCAGCCTTTTTGGGTTGTTTTTTTTGTTTTTTTAGTTGGGTTGGTTGGTTTGGTTGGGTTGGTTGGGTTGGTTGGGTTGGTTGGATTGATTGGATTGATTGGATTGATTGGTGGGTTGGTTGGATTGGGTTAAAAGTCTTCACTCACATTCGAAGATGGGTCGATTTCGGTTATTGTTTTCTTCACTCACGATGAATATGTACTCTTCATCAGTGACAAGTGTTCGCATGAATGAATCCTCCGCAATTTTTTGAAATCCTTCATTCATGTGAACAATCGGTTCATCTCCCCAAAACTGTTCATGCATTAGATTTATCTTACGAACATCAATATCGACAGTTGGGACAAGTGAAATCATTTGACCGCTTGCTTCAGCCATGGCTTCAGCTCCATCAACGCATGACATCAGACCATACGATGACAGTGATGTAGCATCAAGCTGAAGACGAATGCGCGGACCGTGGGGATGCGCATAAGGAACATAAACAGGTTTCTGGGGTTGGCGATGGTTCTGGTTCTGGTTCTGGTTCTGAGTGCAGTAAGACGAAGTGTGTCCCTTGTTTCCGCAAATAAGGCACGACTGGTTCAAAAGCGTAGGACACACGACTTTTCCGTTGGGACCTGGACGGTCTTTCACGAAGTGGCTTGTGTACTCTCTTTCAGGTAGACCCGCATCTTTGCACACTTTGCAAAAGGGTGACGACACACGAAGATTGGCTTGGTTCTGGTTCTGGTTCTGACGACGAGTGGACGACATGGATTCTATTCTGTTACAGATAGTGGAATGCTGCATTAGGTTGATATGCGAAATGAAAAACATATCAATTTTTTTTCGTTTTTGTCAAATACTTTAGATAAATAAAACAAGTCAATAAAAATAAATCAAAATAAAAATAACTCAAACTGAATAAAATAAAAAAATATATTAAGTACATACAATAAAAAAAATAAAACCATGTCATACATTTTCGATAACTTGGCCCGGATTGGAAACGACGGCATTGATATCAGCCAGCGAAACGTCCAAAATTTAAATTCAGCAAACTATAATTTGTTGAATTTTTTTGCGTCTGACTGCACCATGTCTCGTCCAATCGACTTTGCAACTTCGCAACCTAACGTGTTTTACAACGGGTCCCACCAAGTGGGCATCGGTGGGTGCAACATTGACCTCAACTCCAAATTAACAATCGGCAGCGAAAATACCTACAATAAAGATAAGCTCAGTTTGAACGAGCGTCCTTATAAAACGGTCCCATTCCTGGGTCGCGGAAAGGTGAACCCGGTTCTTGAGTCGCAGCTCATGCAGGGCGACAACTTTACTAACCGCCGCAGCGTAAACATGTTAAGCGAGCAGTGTTACATGGCGTACTCCAACACGCCCTTGCTTCCCGCGCTGGAAGCAACCATGAACAACTCTGCCAACTTCGTGGAGGGTGCCGCAGTGGACGGTTGGGTTCGCGGCGGGGTCCCTGCTCGTCAATTGGTTCGTGACATGCATCAATAAAAAAAAATTGAAATCATTTTGAAGTATCGGAAACATAAACGTGTGGCTATAAACGAACGAACTTCTTGACAATAAGCAACAACTCAAACTCAAAACAACAAAACATGAATTTATTTATTCTATCATTGATTCCATGTGAAATTGCGGAAGCCATGATGGACAAACACATTTCAAAAATATTACTGGAAGCGGTTCAAATGCTGTGCACTGCGAAACGTTTGCTTGACCCAGAAGAAAGTGAAACGGATACCATGCTTTACAAACTGGCGCACAAGAATCACCCCGTAACCATTTGGTGCCGCACATCTCGTGCAAACTTTGTTTGGACGCTTGACGTGATTGATGCCATGCACGAAGAGTGGCGCTACCGGTACGGCCACCCGGAAAAAAAAATCCACAAGTCATACACGGTTGCCCAACACTTGCGAGCGCACATTCCGGCCAATGAAAAATTTCCAGTCGACGAAGCACGCGGTATCACG
>Ga0209770_10001191_pt1 | contig 13602 bp, 14 predicted proteins | sample LauGreSu1BDMLBDD_2_FD_187572 | JGI IMG/M metagenome (GOLD analysis project Ga0209770, IMG submission 187572) | Freshwater lake microbial communities from Lake Michigan, USA - Su13.BD.MLB.DD (SPAdes) (version 2) | ecosystem: Environmental > Aquatic > Freshwater > Lake | place: Lake Michigan, USA...
TGGATGAGGCAGGTTCTTTTTGCGCTCGTCTCAGCAATCCAAAATGGGGCGCAAGAAGGGCCTTTTTTCCGAGCTCCCCTTCCCTCATAGGGTTTTTCAGGGCCGACTAGCTAGCACTAGAAGCGGGCTATGCTGTCGAAGCGTGTGAAGACGGCCGAAAAGCAGTCCTCTTTTCACCTACACAGCGAAGAGAGTATCGATGAAGCAGTCGCTGCGAGGGCCTCGCACGAAGTTTGACGCGAGCGCACAATCGTGTCACTTTTGTGTCATGGCAAAAACCGCGATCCTTCGTGCCCGAGTCGATTCCGAGAAAGTAACAGCAGCCGAGCAGGTTTTTTCGAAGCTGGGCATCTCCGTTGCCGATGCGATCAATCTTTTCTTGGGACAGGTCTGCATTCAAAAAGGAATCCCCTTCGCGCTCACCACCCGCCCGCATCTCGACCTCAGCAAGGCCACCCTTTCGGAAATCGAGGAGCGATATGCCGATCGAATCCCCAATCCGCAAACATCTGCCGCCCTGAGTGAAAAACCTTCGCAGCGATTTAAGACGGCCACGCAGGCTCTCCGCTCTCTCCAGAGCTAATGCGCGAAATCACATTCGCCAGCCAGTTCAAGCGGGATTACAAAAAACGCTCCCGCGAGAAAGGACTCGAAGCCTTGCTTGAACAAACGATTGAATGTCTCGTTGCAGGTGAAGCGCTCGAATTGAAGATGAGAGATCATCCTCTGAAAGGCGGTTACGCCGGTTGCCGAGAGTGCCATCTCAAACCGGACCTCCTCCTCATTTACATCCAAACACGTGATGAACTGCGATTGGTCCGTATCGGAAGCCACAGCGAGTTGTTTGCCTGAAGGCTTTTTGCAGGGCGGCATTGTCAGCGCTCCCGTTTATCCCAAAAACACTACACGAGTGGATTTTTGCAGACCCGAGAGTATGGCAGGCCTGCCTGACATCGAACGACATACGCTCACAGGCGAGACACATGCGCTCCGTGTGGTGAGCAGCCATGACGGCATGACCGCCGACTGGGTGCGCCTCCCGCACGAACTCCTCGCCAAAATCTCAACCCGCATCATCAACGAGGTCAAAGGCGCGAACCGCGTCTGCTACGACATCTCCAGCAAGCCACCCGCCACAATCGAGTGGGAGTGAGGTAGCCGCGCACGGCGCAGGCCAATAAACCGCCGGAGATTGGGTGTTTTCCCACGGAAGAAACAAACCCATTGGGCCCTTGGGTAAAGTGGACGACTTTTCTTGAGGAGGGAAATCTGGTGCTGCTGCCGACAATCAACAAAACGAGGGGCCTGCTTCTGCTGAGCTTCATCGGCGATGTAGATCCGCCGCAGATTCATCGTGAATTGGAAATTCTGCCTGGGCTTTTGGAGGATTTGCCTGCCGGGTTCATTTTGATCATAGATCTGGAGCGCATGGGTTCGATGCCCAAAGAGTGCGCGCACGAGATCGGGCAGTTGATGGAATTGTTCGACAAAAAAGGCGTCCGCCAAGTGATCCGGGTGATCCCGGACAAAAGCAAAGACATCGGTTTTCAAGTCCTCTACCACCTGCACTACAAAAAACCCCCGCCGCTGGTGATTTGTGAAAACATGAACGCCGCCTGCGAAGTCCTCGAATCGCTGGAACAGGAGCAAGAAAACTGAAACACCGGGCGGCTGGCCCATGAGGATTTCTTTGAGGAACGAACCCAAGCACAGAGGATACTCCGGAGGTAAAGTAAAGGCTACAAGTGGTTAAACTATGTTTTCAAGGGATTTCCGGAAGACAAAGTTCCTGCAGGAAAGCGTTGTGCTTGAGTTTAGCCGCTTGGATATCTTGCTCGATATCGACCAGCGTTTTACTCGTCGCCTCTAGGTCGATCTCCTCCTCACCCACCGCTGTGCTGATATAGCGGGAGATGTTCAGGTTGAAGTCGTTCTTCTCGATCTCGGCCATCTCCACGCGGCGGGAGTAGCGGGGCGCTTCCGTGCGGTTCTGGTAGGTCTCGATGATCCGTGCCTTGTTCTCCTCGCTGAGCGTGTTCTGGCGCTTGCCTTTCACGAAGTGCTCGGCGGCGTTGATGAAGAGCACGTCGTCCGGCTTCTTGCACTTCTTCAGCACGAGGATGCAGACGGGGATGCCGGTGGAGTAGAAGAGGTTCGCGGGCAGGCCGATCACGGTGTCAATGTGGCCGTCCTTGAGCAGCTTGGTGCGGATGCTTTCCTCAGCTCCGCCGCGGAAGAGTACGCCATGCGGCAGGATGATGGCCATCACGCCTTCGTCTTTGAGGTAGTGGAAGCCGTGCAATAGGAAGGCGAAGTCGGCGGCAGATTTGGGGGCGAGACCGTGGCTTTTGAAGCGCACATCGTCGGCCAGCGCGTCGGTGGGTTCCCAACGCAGGCTGAAGGGCGGATTGGCCACGATCGCATCGAAGCTCGGTTTCTTGGCCGGGTTCTGCTCCCGCATCATATCCCACTCGTTGAGCAGGGTATCCCCGTGGAAGATGTCGAACTCCGTGTCCTTCACCCCGTGCAGCAGCATGTTCATGCGGGCGAGGTTGTAGGTGGTGATGTTCTTCTCCTGGCCGAAAATTTTGCCGATGGTGCCACCCGCCTGGTTCACCTTCTTGCGGACGTTGAGGAGCAGGGAGCCGGAGCCGCAGGCGAAGTCCAGCACACTGTCCAGGCGTTTCTTGAGGCCGGTCTTCGGTTCCTGGCTGTCCAGCGTGACGATGGCGGAGAGGATATCGGACATCTGCTGCGGGGTGTAAAACTCGCCAGCCTTCTTGCCGGACCCGGCGGCAAACTGGCCGATCAAGTATTCATAGGCATCGCCCAGCGCGTCGATGTCCGTGGAGAACTCCGCCAGCCCTTCGGCGATCTTCTGGATGATGGTGCAGAGCTTGGCATTCCGGTCCGCATAGGTCTTGCCCAGTTTGGGGGAACTCAGGTCGATCTCGGAGAAGAGGCCCTGGAAGGTGCTCTCAAAGGATTCCGTCTCGATGTATTTGAAGCCCTCTTGCAGCGTGTTCAGCAGCTCCGCGTTCTGGGTGCGGGCCAGGTTGGCGATGCTGTTCCAGAGGTGCGCGGGTTGGATGACGTAATGCACCTTCCGCCGCATCTGCTTCTCGAACTCCGGGATGTCGTCCACGTTATTCGCATACCACAGCGCCAGCGGCACCTTGCGGGCATCTCCGCCCACATCGGGGTAATCCCGCCCCAGCTCCTTCTTCGCCGCCGTCTCGTAGTTGTCGGAGAGGTAGCGCAGGAAGAGGAAGGACAGCATGTAATCGCGGAAGTCGTCCGCATCCATGGCCCCACGCAGTTGGTCGGCGATGCTCCAAAGGGTATTGCCCAGTTGTTTTTGGTTGGTGTCGGTCATGCAGTGGGCCGGCTTGAAATGGATGAGAATGGAACTACCGAGGATTCCTCGGCACTTGGAGACAATATTCCAGCACTGATGCTTCTGCGGGTCATTTCTCGGGTGGTGGCTTCGGCAAACGTCCCGCCTGTTTTTCCAGCTTCTTTTCGTCAGCTTTCACACGGCGCTCCAGTTTCTTGATGTCTTCCTCGGGCGGCAGGGCTTCCGGTTTAATACCTCGTTGACCGAGCATCTGGCGCACGCTGGTGTTGTTCTGCACATGCTCCTTCGTGATGGCGGGTTCCCCGCGCAGGTTGGCCTGCTGCACATTGTGGTTGGTCATCTCCGTCGCCAGGTTCTTGGCAGCAATCGTCAGGCTCGGCAAAAAGTCGGCCAGTGGACGCGACTGGGTGATGCCGAATTTGTCCTTCATCGCCTGCGTGGTGTGACCTCCGAAGAGAGCGGCATCGCCTTTGGATCGGATGCGACCAAACCCCGCATCGTCCACGCCGCGCTCGAAAATATTGTCGGAAAGGGCCTTCTCCGAAGCTCTCAGCTTGTCGCGGGCTTCCAACCGATGGAGCAAGCTCAGGTGTTCTTCGATCAACTCCAGTTTGCGCGTCTGAACAGCGAAGTAGCTTTGGGCAAAGGCAATCGGCTCTTTGCGTGGGTCGCCGTTCTGGGCGATCAGGTAGCACGCATAGCGAGTGAGCATGAAATCTTCGACCGGGCGCTTAGCACCGCTGCCCAGTTCGACCATTTTCGTGACGCCACGAAAATGGTGTTCAGCGTCGTAACCCGTTGTTTTACATGACTCTATGGCACGCTGTATTGGCGTTAGGAAGTTCTCCCAGCGGGCGTAGCCGAGGGGTTCCTGCAAATCCCGGGCGAACCAGAACTCCAGATCGGTCGCTTCCGGGTGAGTTTGGGCCAACGAATCGAACTGGCCCTGCATCTGAAGAATGAGTTCCTTGTTCATGAATCTATGCCGCGGTGTTGCGTGCCGTCCTGTGGTTGTCAGAGAGGTAGCGCAGGAAGAGGAAGGACAGCAGGGAGTCACGGAAATCGTCCGCATCCATGGCCCCGCGGAGTTGGTCGGCGATGCTCCAGAGGGTGTTGCCCAGTTGTTTTTGGTTGGTGTCAGTCATTTTTTCGGGCGGCGTTTGATTTTGGTTTCGAGTGCTTTGAGGTCGGCTTCGTCCTCTTGATCGGCTTTGATCGCTTCCTGCTTCTTGCGATCTTGGTCGAACTGGAGGTAAAGTTTCTCCGTGCGTTGCTCCATCTGCTCGTGGCTGATGGAACCCGCGTGCGTGAGCAGCGGAAAGCCGTTCGAGGTGATGATCTGATCGACGTTCTGTTTCCAGAAAGCCATGCGCGTTTCTTGCTTTTGCTTGGCCCGCAGTTCGGCGGTTTCGAGAAAGATGACCACGAGACGGTTCAAGGTATCGATTTCATCCTCGGTCAGGTAGTTCTTGGCGGTGATGATGTCCGCTTTGCTTACCTTGTCGCCTTTCCAGTGCAACAGGCCGAAATGTGGATCGGCAGGATTGGCCCGTGCGGTGATCAGCTCGGCGGCGGTCTTTCGGGTCACTGCAAAAATCAGAAGGTTCTGCACCGTGGCGAAGAACACCTGCGTGGCTTTGTCCGTCTTGTCGTAGTCGCTGCTGAGGGCAAAGAGATCTCGCACCTTCTGGTAGAAGCGTTTCTCGGAGGCCCGGATGTCCCGGATGCGCTCCAGCATTTCGTCGAAGTAATCCGGGCGGCCATCCGGGTTCTTGAGCCGCTCGTCGTCCATTACGAAGCCCTTGATGAGGTATTCTTTCAGAACCGTGGAGGCCCAGCGGCGAAACTGCACCCCACGCGGCGAGCGCACCCGGTAACCCACGGCCAAAATGGCGTCCAGATCGTAGAGCTTGGTGAGGTAGTTTTTGCCGTCAGCGGCAGTTACCGAGGATTCCTCGGTAACTGAATTTGCCTCCAGTTCCCCGTCCTCAAAAATGTTCTTAAGGTGCAGACCCACATTGTCCGTGCTCACGTCAAAGAGTTGGGACATCTCACGCTGCGTCAACCAAACGGTTTGATCCTTGGCTCGCAGCTTGATCTGGCTGCGACCGTCTTCGGTGGTGTAGAGAATGAGGTCGGTCATGCGTTTCAGCGAAGAGATAGCAGCGTTTCGTGAATCCGGCCTGTTTCGTCGTAGCCGCAGAACAACTCGCACTCCGATTCACCGATGTGGCGGCTGTAGGAGTCGATAATTTGGGTGTTGCGGTCGTAGAGCATGATCGGGGCAAGGCCGTCGTAGTTCTCCTTGAGTCCTTTCCAGCGGAATCCCCATTTCTCCATGGTGCCGGAGAAATCGGTTTTGGTGCGGAGAATTTGCAGGGCGATGGGACGACGCTGCTCCACGTAATAGTCCACGGCAACCTTGCGCTCTTTGGTGATGTGCAGTTGGTGTTTGCGTTTGGGGCTGAGCTCCGCGTCGCTGAAAATCCGCTGCACGATGGTATCCGCCACGGCCTCCTCCGCCGCGCGATGGTCATTGAGAATGTCCAAACGAGAAATTGCCACCAGCCCTTCGGCAACGACTTGGATGTCCGTGGCATCCAGCGGCAGATTGAGCCAACGGTAAAGCACGCCGTGTTCCTCTTGCAATCCGTGCTCGGAACAGAGTCGCTGGATGTGATGCTTCATCGTATCGGTGCCGATGTTCTGTCCCTGGGTGGTCAGCCACGAGAGTGTCTTGCCCCGATCGCTCAGGCGGAAGCCCTTCGGGGTTTTCTGGCTGAGTTCCAGCACGACCTGCCAGCCATCGGGATAGGAGGCGGGCATGGTGAAGAGCAGCCCCTTGGGCGTTGTTTCGATTCCCAAGACCTCGTTCCAAAATGAGGTAAGCAATCCGCGCAGTTCGGTAGATGTGAGTGATTTGTCGGTGCTCATCAGAATAAACCTCCTTCCCATTCCGCGCCAAGATCAATCTGCCACATCTTGGCAGTTTGGTTGATGAAATCGCGAAAATCGGTGGTTTGGAAGTCCGGCAAGGGATGATGAACGTTCTGCTTGGGATCGTTCGTGGGCAAATTCGGATTGCACACATTGAGATGCCAGCCCTTGGGAATGCGTTCCTTGAAGCGGAACCGGTGACGACTGATGGCCTCATACCCCACACCGCGCACGCGATGATTGGCGATCAGAAAGCTGGCGTCGTAGGTCTCGGGATTGTCCAGTTCCGGAGCCTTCCCCAGATAGCGCATGTCTACGAAAGGACCATCGGGAAATTCTGGCCGCGTATCAAAATGCCGACCCGCTCCATTCTTGCCCATTTTTTCCAATTCCAGCGTATCGCCGCTGGGCAGCCATTTCTCCTTTTGCAGAAATTCTTCGATCTGGTGGGGCTTGTAGAGGTAGCTCATGGGGATAGGGATTTGGTTACAAAAAACTACGGTGCTCTCTGTTAGCGGAAGTCGTCCGCGTTCATGGCTCCGCGCAGATCGTCGGCGATCTTCCAGAGGGTGCTTCCGAGTTGCTTTTGATTGGTGGCGGTCATGTGGTTGGAGCAGATGTGGCAGTAGGCGGAGTTGCAGTCGTGGATTGTGCCGGGGCTGAAAGCAGACCGACTTCCGGCAGTGCAAATTCAAACTTGCGGATGAAGTCGCCGAGGATTCGACGGAATAAGTCTTTGTTATCCTCCCCCATTTCAGTCGGTTCGTGGATCGCGTATTTGCCGTGGCTAAGCAGGTTCAGGGCGCGGTTGTAGAGAGCGCGGTCCTCATCGTTACCCAGTTTTTTGAGGCAAAAGGAAATGTCCGCGTGGCCGAAGAACGATGCAGTTTTCTCCATGATGCTACGAAGAGCATTGAAATGGAAGGTGTAGAGCTTGCCTGTGGTGGGATGGGCGGCCCATTGCAGTTCCGCCAAGACGGCAACGTGGTGAAAATAAGGTGTGTCATCGGTGGAGCGGAGTGTGTAAGCGCCAGCACCATCCGGGCGGTGGAGGAAATAGCGTTTGTGGGACACCCTAGGTTCACCCTCTTTCGCTCTGCCGAGTTCGTTGCACAGCACATTGAAGAAAAGGGCGTGATGCGACGAGAAAACGATCTTAATGGGATCTGGTCGGCCTTGCTCATCCTTTCGGCTTGCTGCTTGCCTGAGCAGTCGTGCGAGATCGCACGCAACAGCGATCGCGTTATTGTCATCGAGTGAGGAAATCGGGTCGTCGATGTAGAGAAACTTGTTCGATTGATAAGACACGTGACCAAGCACCATTCGCTCACAGATCGCCATGAAGAGACACCAGATGAAGATGTTCTCTTCCCCCCGTGAAATCTTGATGTTCTGCTCCTGATCTTTGCGGAAAGAGACTTTCCAGCTGGTGTAATCAATGTCGAAGTCGAAATCCGCATATCGGCCCAGATAGCCCGCAATGGTCTCATCCAGGGCGAGGTCTTTCAGGCCATTGAAAAACGTTGAATTGGAGTTCAGCTGAAGATGCCGGACCGAATCACCCTCCAGATCGTTGTCCCAGATGAACAGGTCTTCGGTATAAGCGTTGAAGTAAAGGGTGTCCGCTTTGCCGTTGTTCCGACGATTGCCAGCATCTTTGAACTCCATGGAGAGCCGCGTCTTGCCCGTGCGGTTGTAGGCATAGATGAGGAGAATGGTGGGCGGGAGATTGACGACATCCTTCTTCGATACAGTTTCTCGCTGATTCAAATCTTGCCGGAGTCGAGTGACCAACTTTCCCAGGTTCGTGTATGTGCGGATGCCGCTCATGCCTCAACCTCCTCCGGGGATGGGAAAAGCTGCTGCATCAGGCCGTTCTTGTGGGTCTTGAGGGCTTCGTGCTTTTGGGTTTCGGCGGTGATCAGGGCGTCGAGGCTGCTCAGGCACGTGGCGATGCGCTGTTGTTCGGGTGCATCGGGGATGAACAATTCAAACCCTTTGAGGTGATCCAGCTCAATCTTCCCGGCACCAATACCTGTTTCATTGATCGGGAAGCGGGATTGGAAAGCTGAAAGATGATAAAGAAGGAAACCAGTGTTGATGGAAGTGTCCACATCGAGCGCCTTCACATCTTGATTGAATGCGACATCTATTCCCGCAACGCAAATTGGCACGCGCTTGAACAACATGCTTCCTCGAACAAGGATCAAAATTGATCCCTTTTTGGCAATCCTGGTTCCGTTGCCGATTGCGATGTGGGTCACATAATGGTCTGCCTTCTCGACTACTAGATCGTACATCGACGAGGCGCTGACCCACGGAATGGTTCCATTCCAATACGCTGGATTGTCTTTGGATGGCGTCCCGCCAGAAGAAAACGAAGCAATGCTTCCCATTGTTTTCATCTCCCATTCCCCGGCGTTTTGGAATTCGGGGAAGCGGAGGCGGGGTTGGGTTTCGCCTTCGCGGGGGAAAAGCTGCTGCATCAGGCCTTTTTTATGGGTCTTGAGCGCGTCCACTTTCCGCGCTTGCGCGGCCATCAGCTCGTCCACCGAACTCAGGCACTCGGCGATTTTTTGTTGTTCGGCGGTGCTTGGAAGCGCGATTGGAAACGAGAGAAAAGTTTCAGCGTGGATGCGTCTCGCTTTTCGGCTGCCGTCAGCCGTCTCCCCCAACCTTTCGTAGAAGTCTCTCCGCTTAACGTATTCCAACAAGAACGCGGGTATAAGCCCGTCCGCGAAGTCAAAGCAGGGCAAATCAACCGTTGATTCGAAGCCGTCCAAGCTCGGCGGAATGATCCCGAACGCTTGGTTTAGAAAATCGAGTTTGCTGTAAATGAACTGCCCAGCATTGCGCCGAAAATACTGAGTGTTGATGCTGCCTTGGATGGCTTCGTTTTTTTCGAAGACGCCATTCCCCCAGAGCTTGACGGTAATCTTCTTCGCGACGTTGCCCTTGCTTCCGGGAAGTCGGCTTTCGCTCATAAACTCGCTAAGCGGTCTTTCACCCCACCCCTCCGTCTCCCGAAACTCCGGAAACCGCAGCTTCGGCACCAGCGCGGGCTTGGCCTCTTCCTTCGGGGCGGTGGTTTTGGTCTTACTGCTCATACGCGCTGAGTCCTGAGATGTCGCGGCCACCGGCGCGTTTGGTGAGGAGGGGGTGCAGGTCGGCCATGAGGGCCAGTTCGGCATCTCTTCGGGCACTCCAACCAAGGTCAAGTGGAGCAAAGAGGTCGGTGAGGTGCTCGCCGTCGAAGATCATGCGGTCGAGGATGCCGTCCACGAAGGTTTGCAGGGCGGCCGTGGCGAGGCTGTGCCGCGCGGCGATGGTGGCGAGTTCCTTGGCGCTTTTCTCCGCCTTGAAGCTGGTGTAGCCCTCGCGGATGGCGGTTTCGCTGAGGCCTTCGCCCGCCTTCAGCGTGCCGATGTATTCGGCGATGTCGTCGCGCTCGTTCATGAACTTGGCATCGGCGCTGATGAGGCCGATGAGTTCCTCGCGGGTCATCTTCGACTTGCCCGGCCCCTTGGCCGAGAACTTGGCGATGAGGCCCATGATGTAGTCGTAATCAATGACGGCGGAGGCGAAGAGGACGAACTCAAAGTCGATCTGATCCACGGGGTCGTCGGTGCCATCGTCTTTCCCGCTAGTCTTGCCCTGCTGGTCTTTGAGCTTCTTGGCCGTCTCCAGATACTGGCCTTTGAAGCCGCGCAGGTTTTCATCCGGCAGCACGGCATCAATGCTGGCTTTGTTTTCCTCGGTGAGGTCGGTGTATTGGTCGAGCTGGGTCTTGAGCCGCTGAACTTCCTTGAAGTGGGTGATGAAGGCGGCCTTGGCGGCATCGCCCTTCAGATTCGCCACGGCGGAGGGCGTGCAGTCGAGGCCCTGGGACTTCATGAAGCCGTCGAGCTTCTGCACGGCGGTCTCCAGCTTCTGGATGACCTTGGGGGCAGGATCCACTAGCCAAATCTCCCGCGCCTGCTCGCCGGTTTTCTCGCCGGAGAAGAGGGCGATGGCGGTGTCCACGGCGTCCTGCTGCTGGCGGAAGTCGAGGATGTTCCCATACGGCTTGGTGCCGTTGAGCACGCGGTTGGTGCGGGAGAAGGCCTGGATGAGGCCGTGGTGCTTGACGTTCTTGTCCACGTAGAGCGTGTTCAGGAACTTGGAATCGAAGCCGGTGAGCAGCATGTCCACGACGATGGTGATGTCGATCTTCTGCGCGGCGGGGTAGTCGGCATTCGGCCACTGCTGGTCTTTGATGCGCTTCTGCACATCCTGGTAGTAGAGATCGAACTCACTGAGGCGGTGATTGGTGCCGTAGCGGGCATTGTAATCGGCGAGGATGGCCTTGAGCGCGGCTTTCTTGCCCTCGGGGTCTTCCTCGTTGTCCGCCTGCTCCTGCGGGAGGTCTTCCTGAATCTGCTTCACATCGGGATCGCCCTCGGCGGGCGGTGAAAAGACGCAGGCGATGTTCAGCGGTTGGAACTCGGGATCGGCGGCCTGTTTCTCGGCCTGCATCTTTTTGAACAGCGCGTGGTATTCGATGGCGTCATTGATGGACGCGGTGGCAAGGATGGCATTGAACCGGCGGTGATTCGTGGATGAATCGTGTTTCGCGAGGATGGATTCGATGACGGCGCGTTTAGGGATGGGTTCGCCGGGCTTCGGCGGGGTTTTGCCCTCGGGCTTGAAGTAATCAATGTGGAAGCGCAGGACGTTCCCGTCCTCGATGGCGTGGGTGATGGTGTAGGCGTGGAGCTGCTTCTGGAAGAGGTCCGCCGTGGTGCGCATGGAGGCCTGCGCGTCCGTAATCTTCTGCAACCCGGCATTGGCCTCAAAGATGGGCGTGCCGGTGAAGCCGAAGAGCTGGGCCTTGGGGAAGAACTCTTTGATGGCCTTGTGGTTCTCCCCGAACTGGGAGCGGTGGCACTCGTCGAAAATGAAGACGATGCGTTTGTCACTCAGCGGGGCCAGCATCTCCTTGTAGGTGGGCTGGTCGTTCTTCTTCCGCTGCTTGTTGCGCTTGCTGCCCTCATCCAGCGCGAGGCCGAGCTTCTGGATGGTGGTGACGATGACCTTGTCGGCGTAGTCCTGAGACAGCAGGCGGCGCACGAGGGCGGCGGTGTTGGTGTTTTCCTCGACGCAGCCTTCCTGGAACTTGTTGAACTCCTCCCGCGTCTGGCGGTCAAGGTCCTTCCGATCCACGACGAAGACGCACTTGTGGATGTGGTCGTTTTCCTTGAGCAGGGTGGAGGCCTTGAAAGAGGTGAGCGTCTTGCCGCTGCCGGTGGTGCTCCAGATGAAACCATTGCCGGAGTCATCCTCGATGCACTGCACGATGTTTTTCACCTGATAGACCTGATAAGGCCGCATGATCATGAGCTTCTGCTCACCGGCGAGCAGCACCATGTAGCGGCTGATGGTGCGGCCAAGGTCGCACTTTTTCAGGAAGCGGACGGTGAACTCGTCGAGGTGGGTGATCTTGCGGTTGTCCTCGGCCGCGAACTCATAGATGGGCAGGAAGCGCTCGTCCGCATTGAAGGCGAAGTGGCGGGCGTTGTTGTTGGCGAAGTAGTAGGTGCGGTCGCGATTGCTGACGATGAAGATCTGCATGAAGCAGAGCAGCGTCTTGGTGTAGCCATTGCCGGGATCGTTCTTGTATTCGACGATTTGCTCCATCGCGCGGCGGGGATTCACGCCGAGGGTCTTCAGCTCGATCTGCACGCAGGGCACGCCATTGATGAGCAGGATGACATCGTAACGGTGGTGGCTGTTGTCCGTGTTGATGCGGAGCTGGTTAATCACCTCGTAGTGGTTTTTGCACCAGTCCTTGATGTTGACGAGGGTGTAGTTCAGCGGCGTGCCGTCATCACGGGTGAAGGAGTTGATGCTGCGCAGGGTCTTGGAAGCAGTGAAGACATCGGCCACGACGATCTCATCGAGCAGGCGGGCGAACTCCGCATCGGTGAGGCGAACGCCGTTCAGGGCTTCGAACTTCTCGCGGAAGTTCTTCTCTAAACCGGCGCGGTTGGTGATGTCCGGGCGGTATTCGTATTTCAGGCCCTGAAGCCTGCCGATGAAGCCAGATTCGATGTGATCCTCACGGAGAAGCATGCTTGTCTGGGGTTCTATGAGGTGATCGCTGTATTTGACGGAGGGCATGCTGGATTTTAGGTGGGCTAGCTTAGGTTCGCCTATCCTTTGTCAGGCAAATGTAAATCTGCCTCTATTTTTCGAAAGGCAATGGTGACAAGTCAATGTCCCTAGACAAAGACTTGGAAAGTATATAGTCGAAAATCAGTTTCATGAAAGGGATCTGCAGCAAGCTTTGTATTCTTTAGCCGGGATGAAGACTTGAGGGCTCGGGAATGCACCCGATAGATCGTCTTCGCATCAAGATGTCGGTTATTTTATGCGATTTTGGCGTGTCGCTCTTTTCTGAGTCTGACCTTTCCGTAGCAGAAGGCGGGATTACAAAATCTAACCGATGTGAATCTCTGCCGGATCCAGTTCCCGGCAGTGAAGGCTTATTGTGCTAACGAGCAGCTAAGCAGGCTATGCCGGGGCGGGTGATGGGAGACCGCCGGCGGGGAATTCGGGTTTGATCGATTCGAGCGGTTGATGCGTGGAGTCGGTCGGCGGGGGAGGAAGTAGCGGAGGCGCGGCGCACAATTGGATGCGCCTGATTAATCTGGTAACCCTCAGCGGATTTCGATTTGGCCGGCGTTGAGGGGGAGGATGTGGCGGAGGCCTTCGATGAGGTATTCTTCGACGGAGGCGCCGTTACTTTGGAGGAGGCGGAGGGAGTCGGGGGATTTGCCTCGGTGGATGACGGCGCGCTGGGTGTCGGGTTGGTTGCTGATGAGAAGCAGCGGCAGTCCGTCTTCGGTAACGAGGCGTGAGCCTTTGGCATCTGCGATGACCCGGATGGTGATGGTTTCGCGCTCGCCGGTGAGCGGGTTTTCCTCGAGGCGAAAACGGAGGGAGTCGAATTGCGCCGCGTCGCCGGCATCAGCGGTCACCTCGCCGTTAATGAATCCGAAGCGCGGGGACTGGCGGATGGATTTCTCCCAATCGACAACCCATTCGCCCGACTCGTCGCGCGTGAGCGAGCGGAGGCGTTGAGAGCCAGGGAGTTCCTCGAGAACAACAAACCCAGACTTCGCAGCGCGGATTTTTTTGGGCAAGGGATCAGCGGGTTCGTAGGGAAGCGCACGGAGGATTTCGCCTTGGAAATCCGCCTCGCCGACAACCGGCGGTTGGTTGGTATCCAAACTTGAGCCGATAAACCAAAAGGCCCCGTCGCTACC
>Ga0209770_10001192_pt1 | contig 13597 bp, 9 predicted proteins | sample LauGreSu1BDMLBDD_2_FD_187572 | JGI IMG/M metagenome (GOLD analysis project Ga0209770, IMG submission 187572) | Freshwater lake microbial communities from Lake Michigan, USA - Su13.BD.MLB.DD (SPAdes) (version 2) | ecosystem: Environmental > Aquatic > Freshwater > Lake | place: Lake Michigan, USA...
GCATGTGCGCATTGCGGAAAAGGGTATGATGCCCGAAACAGCTTGTGGTATCATGAGCAGAAGTGCGCGCAAAAAGTAACAACGGAACCAACTAGCAGCCTTGCAATCATGTGTGAAATGGAATCTACCCCCATCAAGTGCATTAAAAAACTAAATAATACAGCTGTGGTTGCGTCAGCCGCGGTTGCGTCAGCCACTGCATCCGCAGTTGCATCCGCGGACTTCAACATGATGCGGATTGTGGAACAGCTCATGGATCAGAACAAAACGCTGCAAACCCAGCTCATAGAATTGAGTAAAGAGAGAAACACGGTGATTAACAACAACAACAACACGACGAACCAACAGTTTAATCTGCAGGTGTTTCTGAACACGGAATGCAAGGACGCCATTAAACTGAGCGATTTTGTGAAATCTCTCAACATAACCTTGGAGGATCTGGAATTCACGAAGAACAACGGCATTATTGAAGGGGTCAGCTCCATCATTGTTAATAATTTGAAGGGCATGGACGTGCACAAACGGCCCATTCATTGCACCGACGCCAAGCGCGAAACCATGTACGTGAAGACGGACGAGTGGGTTAAGGACGACGGCGGCACCAACATCAAGAAATTCATTTACCTGACATCCTGTTATCAGATCAAGCGCATTCAGGACTGGATTGACGCGCACCCCGGGTGGGAATCCAGCGAAAAGCTGCACACCGAATATTTGGCGCTGTGCAAGGAGCTGTACAAGAACATTGAGAACGACGACAGCGCGCACAAAAAAATCATCAAAGGGTTCATCAAGAATGTGCAAATTGAAAAACACAAATGACTCACGCCGCAGCAATATAATACATAATACAATGAATTATATTGAATTACAAAATTGTAATATAAAAATAAAATATAATGTTGTAATAAAATATAACATGTATTTGAACCCCGCCACTTCTTCGCTTGACTGTGCTTTTGCGTCGGACGCAAAGTTGTCATTCAATATTAATGCATTTAATGGCAACACCACGATTTTTAAGCCGAGTCCCAAGTCAGTTCCGGTTCAACCATCGGGTGAACATTCAATTATAAACCTACCCACAAGAACAATGCGTCCAATGCCCATGTGAGAAATTGGGTTACATCTTACTATACCCATTTCGCTACCATGTGTTTCAAGCAGTTGTCGTGAGCACCACATGGCTTAGTTGGCAGGATGCCACATGGCTTAGTTGGCAGGATGCCACATTCGGATGAGTGGCAACCACGATGTCGTGAGTTCAATTCCCACGAGCGACACTGCGAAACAAAACCAAAAAAACGGTGGTGTCCCACACCCGAAATTCTTAGGGGATAATAAATTTATCAAGTAACACGTAAAATACATAAAACCCAAAATCAAAAATAGCTGCTTTAGAAGCAGCACCCTGTCAAACCACTTCCACGGCGGACTTTAAACATCGTCGGTTGCCATAATTGACCTGCATTGCGTGTGGGTCCGAATGACTGATGGTTATCTCTCTTTCTCATTAAAAGAACAGTGCTGGATCGATACCGGCAGGTGGTACAACATCATCAATCTCGCACAGGTGCATACGGCGCACCAGAGCCTTTGTGCATTGCACATCGTAACAACGCACCTACATAGCTCAGTCGGAAGAGCACCGGGACCTCAAACATCGTCTGAACACAACCAATTGACCATGCGCAATGCATATTGTGCATAGTCCGAATGATCGGATGGTTATCTAACTCGGGGGTAATGAGATCGAAACTCATTGTAGGTATTTTTTTTGTTTTATTGAATTTGAAGCAATTATCATTTATTTAATGTTAATGCTTAAAAAATCAATCATAGTGATTACAATTATATAATGCCACGATTTCACCGGAACAGAGGTAGATACAACCAGAACCAGAACCAGAACCAGAACCAGAACCAGAACCAAAGCCAACCCGGTCATTCAGACAATGAAAACCGCATTCCATTTTACAATGCCCGATTGTTTGCCATGCACGAAAGCCTGATTCAAAGCTACATGCACTTTACATACCATGCAAATTACATGTACAATGTGTTGGAACAATCTCTGCATGGCACCTGGAATTCGGTCAATGCAAATTCGTATCCTTGGTTAATTATACCGAACCCACATCAACCTCAACAACCTCAGCAACAGCACCCTCAGCAACCTCGGCAACCTCAGCACCCTCAGCAACCTCGGCAACCTCAGCACCCTCGGCAACCTCAGCAACCTCAGCAACCTCAGCAACAACAACCTCAGCAACCTCAGCAACCTCAGCAACCTCGGCAACCTCAGCAACCTCAGCAACCTCAGCAACCTCAGCAACCTCAGCAACCTCAGCAACCTCAGCAACCTCAGCAACCAGGCGCAACCAGAACGATGGAAAACAATGTTATAAACGCGTTAATTGGCATGTTGTATCAACCAGAAGAACGTCGTTTAACGCAATCAGAATTAAATGAAAGGGTGGAAATGACTCGGTTTGAAAACATTGCGAATCCATTAAACACGGTGTGTTCAATAACGTACGATGTATTTGAACCGACCCAACGCGTTGCACGAATTCGCCATTGTGGCCATATTTTTAATTCCGAAAGCTTGGTGCATTGGTTGCGCATGAACAACACATGCCCGACATGCCGACATAATTTGCGCAACAATGCAACCACAAATGCAAACATTACAAGATCCGCTGCTATTCGGCGCGTGTTTGACATTCCGCTTGAAACCGAAGTCATTTATAATGAATTGCTGCGAAATGGGCAAAACCTTCCAGGATTTGAACTGAATTCAGTAAACGACGATTCCATTGTGTTTTCATTTGATTTGATGAACCGGTCTGGCTCTTCAGGGTCTGGCTCTGGTGCTGGCTCTTCGGGTTCAGGGTTTTCGGGAGCGCCTTCTCGTGATGTTGAGTAGTCTTCGTTTTTTACGAGATGTTCTTTTAACTGCGCCGCCATCAAATGCATCCCAATTAAAATCAACATCTGCATCACTGTTATAGTCAAAAACATCATCATCCGTATGATCACTGTTATAGTCCAAAACATTAAAAATTGCATCATAATCATCATCAGCATTATCCGCATCCGCAGCGTGGCTGATGGACATTGCTGACGTCGCGGATGATGCGGTCGTGTAGTCTGAACTCCTATCGCTATCGTACGCTTGTGGCTGCAGTGATCTGATACCACGACATACATATGCAATCACCACAGTATTTTCCGGAAAAAATCCTGGTTGTTCGAGCACGTCAGAAAGATGAATAATATCTTCTGTAGTTCCCTTTAGTTTATATGGGGGGTTGAAAAAATATTCATTTATTCCGTTCTGAACCCTAGTACCAACCACCATACCGTGAGTTTCAGTTGGTTCAATAAACGATTGCAAATTTATCGCAGTTTGTGCAACATACCGTAATTCGGGTTTAACCAAACTAGGGTTAACTGTCAGCACATTGTGATTGTTCGGTGATTCGCACGGTTTGCCGACTTCAAACAAATAAATGCCATCAATACCATGTATATTCTTAGTATATCCACTACGAAATATTTTCAAATCCGAAACATTAGAACCTGCGTCGTGTTGTTTTAAAGTAGCGGTTTTAGACAATTGCCCCTTGACATGCGGGTCTTGTTCGGAACGAATTGTGGATTGCAATGCATTCATCAATTGCGCACCTGTGCATGGTTCTCCAGTGAGTGATTGGGTGCGACTGCAAAGATGGCTGAACACATTTTGTGGCATGCCGTAGATCATACCACTCATTCCATTCGGTGTAATAAAAACCAAATCAGAATTGGGTTTGAACAATGGGTATTCAATGCGTTCCCTCGTACTGCCGATGTCGCGTGATGCACCGTGTCCTATTAATACTGCAACATATTGAACATGTTTATTTGCAAATACAGGACTGTATATCATTTGGTCTGTTCGGGTATATGGCCTTAACGCTCTTTTTCTGCGATATCTTTTTTTTGACACACCCCTCACCTGAAATATTGGCGCCGGTTTTAGGGGGTTTTTAGGTTTTTTAACCGTTATTGTAAGCCTTGACTTTGTTTTTGGCAGTGGCCTTGTAACATGTAGAAGCATTTATATGTAACTTATATGTAACGTAATATAAAAAAAAAAGGTATATGTAGAAGGGTATAATGTTAAAGTTGAAGGATTTCGGAACTGCCGCTCGCGCAATTGGCATAGCGTGTATTTTATGGTCACTGATAACCGATGGCGCAAACGTGCCGTTGGCGTGCGTTGTCATGATTACAGTGGGATATGCGGCATCTGCGTTGTCATGCGACAAACCATTGTTATCACCATCCATGGAACACCACAAAATTGTCAACTATTTCATTGCCGTATTAGGATTAAGCGTCATTGCAAAACAGTACCCTTGGCCGCGCTTTTGAAGAACTCCGTTATGCTCTTATTTGATTTCGCCATGTTGTCGGCCTGGCGCAGGTAGTCGTCAAATATGAGCTCCTTCACTTCTCGGAACCGCAGGTCGTCCAGCTTCTTCTGCAGCTTGTCGTCGCTCTCGGTCCAGTTGCTGCGCACGGACTCCAGCTCTTCCAGGAAGCGCGCCTTCTTGCGCCGAAACGCCGCCATTTGCTCCAGCACGAGCCCGAACAGCTGCGCCACGGGCTTCATGATCTGGTTCGTGATGTAAAACGAGTAGTTCGGTTTGAGTCGCTTGGCCCGGATGTAGTCCGGCGTCTCAATGCGCTCCCCCTGCAACGCCTTCTTGTCCGCATTGTGGATGTAGACGAAGGGGATGCGGTCCCCGGAGCTCGGCTTGTTTCCCGGGTCGCGTTTACCCATGCGGTCCGCCAGCACCTTGTGCGCAATTTGCTGCGGATTTTTATAAGTGGAGCGCAGCGACTTTGTGATGATGAGCTTGTCCATGGGTACGCGTTCATCCACCAGTGACTGCAACGAGTCGCGCACGAACTGCACTGCCGCTTCCAGGTTCTGCTGCTTCGTCAAAATATCAATCAAGCCGCCATACACGTCCTTCACAATGGGCGCGTTGTCGCGGCGGCGCAGCACGATACCCATGCTCTTCGGCTTGCCCTTGTTGGGGTCCGTCTCGTAGAGAATGCCGAAGTAGCGCTTCTTCTGTAATAAACCGAACGGCATGAGCGTCTTTTCATACACCCACCCGTGCGGTGCTTTGAGGAATGCAGAGGCCATGTCGCCCACCTGGCGCGCGAGCTCAATGGTGATCTCTAAAGCCGGCTTGCCGCGGATGGGTGTTCCGTCCGTGTGAGTCAGATTGAACGTGTAGAATACAGAATCCGTGTTGTGGACAATCATGTTTCCAATTCCAGCCGCAAAATGATGGTTGTCGGTGGTCAAATCGTACACGTACGTATTTTCTTCAACTGGCAATGTCATTATTTTCTTGACAGAATCGGGACATTTTCTCTGAACCCGGGTTGTCATTGTCGCTCTGTAAATGTTAGAACGCGTGTTCAATGATGTTTTCCATCCAAGACTTTGAGCCAACAAACATATGCATGCAGAGCTGATTTGATTTTTCTGGTCAATCCGGGGGAACCATTGGTTCCCCCTTACCCCCTCCTCATCCTCCTCCTCATCCTCCTCCTCCTCATTGTCGTCAATGGGGGGTATTTTGTATTCACTCAACATTCCGTTCCAGAAACTTTCGCGAACTTCTTTTGAACCATTGAGGATGCAGGTTGGGATGATTTTTTTTTCATCATTGTCTGCAGCAAATGATGACCCCATGACTCTTGCTTGTTCAACAGTTACTGTGGGCATTGTGGGCATTGTTACCACCGACGCGTCTGGCTGCGGCAACGCAGAATGCAGCAATTTTGTTCCAATCTCCACATTTTTTGGTGAAATTTCTTCACCGTTTGCCAGAATCAACGAATGGTCGTCAGTGACATCAACAATGCCTGTGTGAGTAACAATTCTCATCATTTTTTTGTGAGGGGCAAGCGCGTGACGAATGACGCGATGCAGACGGGTCCATCCCTTTTCTGACCACGTTTCCACCCCGCACATCATTTCGCAAACCTCTTTGGTTTGTTTTCCATCTTCTTTGCATTGTGTCCAGGTATTAGGACTGGCTCCGTATTTTTCTGCAAGCGCTTCAATGGGACAAACGTCAATGATGCCGCCCAACCGAACATACACTGGAGTGTGTGCCGCCACACTGTCGCCGTACACGTACTCCGCGCGCGTCAGTACCGTTCCATGCACTTTTGTGGTGACTACCGCGTCCCCGTACACCTCCTCCACCATGCGCTTGGCGTATGTCAGCAGCTTGCGCCCAGTGGCGGTCGTGGACGCCGCCACATCCACTTCATAGAACGAGCTGGTCTTGGCGCCGCACTGCCCGTACAGCGAGTTTGCCGTCACTTTATAAGCCAGCTGCCGCTTGTCCAGCACGTTGGCCATGAAGGGGTCCGACTGCTGCTCCGCCAGCTTGCGCGTGGCTTTGCGCGCTGCCAACAATTCTTCCAGAATGGACGGCAGAATGGCTTTTGTCCCGTCCTTGAACTGCGCAAATCGGCACACCTTTTTCCCGCTCAGGTGCTTCTCCATCTTGCCGCGCGGGTTCGGTTTCCAGCGATACGTGTCGTACTCCACGTCCACGTAACCATACTCGGGCAGGTTGTCGTACACGTGCTGCCCCGTTTTCGGGTCCGTTTCGCCCGTCTCGTGCACCAAGTTGCCGTCCAGGTCGTACTCCTTGGTCCACACCTTGCTGTCGTGGGACAAGTTCTCGCTGATCATGGAGGACGGATACAGCGACGAGTAATCGTTGCAGGCCACGGGGTTGTCCAAGTAGAGGCCGCGTTTCGGTGGCAGCACGATGGCGCCCTCGTAGCCCTCGCCGGACGGGCCCTTGTCAATCACGGGCATGAGCGTGTTTTTCTCGCGGCACTTTTTCGCCATGTAGCTCGTCAGCTTGATGCCCTGTCCGCGAATGACCAGGAAACTGATGGGGACGCTGCAGATCTTCGCCATCTCGTTGTAGCCCGTGATGACGTCCACCTTCCGCATGAGGTGGTGCACGAGGTTGCAATCCTGAATACAGTACTTGGCAATGACGGCGCGCGGGCCGGGGCCCTCGTTCGTCATGCGGAAGATGTCCTGCGGCGTGACGTCGTCCTTGGAGACGCCCCAGCGCACGTGCTTTTTTAGATCGGGTGTCTCGTGACCGACGATTTCAAACTGGCCGGCTGCGCGATCAACCATGACGACCTGGAATTTTTGGCCGTCCTTGTAGGGGTCGGTGGAGTGCCCGGTCTCCTCCAGCTCAATGTAGTTGCCGACCTCCAGACCGGTGAGGTTCTTGCTGAAAATGCGCGTGACTTTTCCATCCGCGGGGGATGCATCCGCTTCCACGCGGTGCTCTAAATTAATCACGTCATCGCCGATGAAGTAGGCGCCCACGTAGTCCAGCTTGTACGACGTGAGGTTGTAGTCGCGGCGGAAGTAGTTGTACATGTCAATTTGCAGGCGGCCGGGCATGGCAATGTAGTGCAGGTCGTACTGCCCGCTGGCGAGGGCGATGCTGGTTTGTTCAATGTTGACGCGCCCCGTTTTGAAATCGCGCTTGCCGCAAAACTCGTCGGCGTTTCGCGACAGCTTCAGAAAATCGTCTTCCACGTGGTTTTCCAGGGCCCGGCGGAACATGAAGTTGTAGTCAAACCCAAAGATGTTGTAGCCGATGATGATGTCGGGGTCCTCGCGCTGGACAAGGGCGGTCCAGGCTTGCAGCAGCGCGCGCTCGGTCTTACAAGTCGCGATTTCGGCGCCAGGCACGGGGTCACACGTGCCCAGCGCAAGGCAGTGGTTCAAGTAGGGGCGGTCTTCGCCGTATCGCAGGAAGGTGGAGCCGATGAACGTGACCTTGTCACCCTCTACGGGCGGAAACACGGCTAGAAACGCATCGTTCATGTGGTTGATTTTGGTTTCGCGATCCAGCGCGGAGGACTGCAGCATGTCTGCAATAGATTTATCCGGTGATGTGGTTGAGTTTGGTTTTTTCCATGCGCCTGCGCCTGCAATTCCTGTTTCCATTCCGGTTGCTGTAGTGTATACGCTTTTTGTGTCGTCGTCATTGTCTCCGTCGTCGTCATCTTCTGCTGCTGCTGCCAAGGCATCCGCATCGGATTCTGCCTTCAGTTTTTCAAACATGCGCTCAATGGTGTTGACGCTCAATGCTTCGGGGTCGGCCTCTTGCACGAGCGTTTGTATAGGCGTGGACCACATGCGCTCAAACATGGTGTCCAGCTGCTGCGAACTAGGCACGGTTTTTGTGTATATGCGTTCAATGTCGTCGTGCAGCGTGAATAATGCCGGGGATTTGTGGTCGTGGAATGCCGTGCGAATCATGCGATGCACTTCGGATTTGGTTGCTGCAGAGGGGTCTTTCAGGCACGCATCCACGATGTTGGTGGCGAGCTTTTTGTAGGTTTTGATGGGGATCGGGAAATCGCCGTGGCTGCTGCTGGCTTCAATATCAAAACTCATGATTTTGTAGGGGACGAGGGTTTCCTTTTCGGGTTGCGGAACGACGCACTTGTGCCCCACACAGTATTCATAGCGACATGTGGTCTGCTTGTTTGAGTCAATGGGGTCGCCTTTGATTTTGACCCAGCCCGACGGACTGATGTCCTTGATGTGGAAGTAGCGCAGCAGGGGCGGGATGTTGGCCTCGTAAATTTGGGTGTTTTTGTATCCGTGCGGATGCAATCTACCAAGTGTTCGTTCTTCCACCTCTGAACCTTCCACTTTCTTACTAACCCATTCATACCACAAATTCTTCACTTTGTTCATGGTGGCCACATTTTTGAATTTCAGCATGATGAATTTGTGGTCCTTGCCGCCGTCAAACCCGTAGAGCGTTTTGCGGCGAATGAGCTTGCACTCATCCGTCAAAATGGAGTCTTCGCTGAATTTGCCGACCGCCTTTTTCAGGTCGGCGATGAAGCGCGCCTTGGCTTCAAACCCCCACGCCTCGGGCACCTTGACGTAGAAGAAGGGTTGATAATCGCGCACAGTCACACAGCAGGTTTCGCCCTGCTCGTTGATTCCGAACATCTGGATTGTGAAACATTTTCTGTCCTTGCTGAATTTTATGTGACCCGACCCACTATTGCTGGATCCGCTTGAACTAGAACCAGCGCCAGCGCCAGACCCAGCGCCAGCAACTTCGTCTCTCACCTGAAAGTCAAACAAACGGAACGAACCGGGTTCAGTCATAGGATTGATTGATTGTATAACGTATAACGTAGCTGAAGCGTTTAATTGGGTTTCATTTTGGAATTCAATTTTTGAATATATTTACAATTTACAACTTTCTGCGCGGACTGTAAATATATTTATTTTTATACTTTTTTATTTATTTGCGGTGTTTACGACGGGTGGACGCGCGTTTATTCTTGCGACGACTCCTCTTGCCTTTTCCTCTTCTTCCTCCAGATGAAGGTGCCTTTGCACCAGTAGCGGCATTCGCACCAGTGGCATTCGCACCAGTGGCATTCGCACCAGCGGCTTCACCGGCATTCGCACCAGTGGCTTCACCGGCATTCGCACCAGTGGCATTCGCACCAGCGGCTTCACCGGCATTCGCACCAGCGGCATTCACTTCAGTGGGATTCGTACCGAATAAATTGGCTGTTAGTTCATTAAATTTTTGATTTATACTGTTATCCACCTTAGAAACGGTTTCTTTAAAACTTGCCAATGGGTCATTTGCGACACTATCGGCACCAGTTGCGGCACTATCGGCACCAGTTGCGGCACTATCGGCACCAGTTGCGGCACTATCGGTACCAGTTGCGGCACTATCGGCACCAGTTGCGGCACTATCGGCACTATCGGTACCAGTTGCGGCACTAACGGCACTATCGGTACTATTTGCGGCAGCAGCACCGAGTCCAGCAGCACCGAGTCCAGCAGCACCGAGTCCAGCGCCAAGATTCGCATCATCATTCATGTTTTTCGTATCCGAATAATCGTCAAACGAAGAAGGTGGGGGAGATGCGGACTCGGACGAATCACTGCCGATCGGGACGATTCGGAGTTCGAGCCCATTTTCTCTCAAAAAATTTTGCACATCTTTCAGCGTGTTTGGACCCGTGTGTTCAATCGGAACACCGGCCTTATCCACCAAGACAACTGCAGGGAACCCGTTCACATGGGGATATTTGGGGTACTTCCGCGTGATGTGGCTCGTTGCCTCGGGATCTAAACTCGCAACACTGTAGGGCGTGCGCGGGTTCACGCTTGCTTCAATTGCGCGCCACGGCGCCTTAAACCTCTTGCAATGGATGCAATCGTCGCTGTGGTGCCGTATGATGACCGGATGCGTTCGCTTCTGCATGAACCGATCCAGCGCGTCCATGTTTCCTTTATGGAAATAGTGGACATTTCCGGGACCAAAGTTGTATGCTGCTGCGATGTGCACTCTTCTTCCTCCGCGAGTCTTATTACGTTTCCGGAGACGCCTTGTCACTTTTGCCATTTTTGGGAAGCCTGTATACATTGCGCATATATAATTTAATTTAAGTCGTGCAATTTAATTATATATGCATATATTATCCACATACATACACGCACACGCATACCACACATACCACAAATGCAATTGTCCACTTGGGCCATTTTAGCCATGTTTATTGTGGGTCTCGTTTATACCATGACGCACTCAAGCCAATGCGTGCAGGAGGCGTTTGAAGGTCGCGTCAGCGACCGCGCGGTCAACCAAGATCGGTGCCCCAACATTCTTATACAAAAGGGGAGCGAGCTCTACCTGCACAACAGCCGGCTTGCCAAGGTGCCGGGCGTGAACCCGCTTAAGTTTAACAATTTAGAAGAGTACACGGAATTCATGGAGTGGCAGCGCAGCCAGGGCATACGCTGCCCGGTGCTGTACTTGCAGCACTCGTTTGATGCGCAGGGCAACCCCGTTTACAAAATCCGTCCGAGCCCGCTGGATCCCAAGGGCGGGCTGCCCCCCGTGGCCTGCCCCGGCAGCATAATCAACGACGACGCCGTAAACGCACTTGCAAACGCGACCTCCCATCGCATTGAAGACGCCGACAACCCGCCCATGGATGCCGCGACATATCCCGCGTTTGACCCCATGGATCCGAAGGCGCTGTCGCTCCAAGTGGATCACGCGATAGGCCTGAGCGCAAACCCGATGCACACGAACTGGGGGGGTGACTCTTACACCAACTCCCTGATTGCGAGTGGCAAATACGCGGGAAATGAAGTGAGCATTCGGGTCCCTTAAGCGTTGCTGTTAAGCGGTTGCGTTGCTGTTAAGCGGTTGCGTTGCTGTTAAGCGGTTGCGTTGCTGTTAAGCGGTTGCGTTGCTGTTAAGCGGTTGCGTTGCTGTTAAGCGTTGCTGACATATTTCATGACGGCTGGAAGCGCGGTGGTCTGAAACGTTGTCATGGTATTGATTGCATTCATGAGCGAAATTGTTTTTTCGCTGGGTGCCGATTTCATGGCCGTTTGATCGCTGGAATCGGTGATCATTTGCGCGGCAAGCGCATTCAGGGACGCCACGACCTTGGCCTGCGTCCACGGATCCATGCTGATGATCAGGTTTTCATACGTTTTGCGATTGTTGCTCACCTGCAGTAAGCCGAGCATGTTTTGCATGCCGGTTGTTATGAGGTTGCTTGATTTTTCGGCAACCACGTTGGGTACATCGGCTGACCCCGTAAATCCTTCGCGAGGGGGTTTGACCTTAATCGCGGCCGTGTTAGAAACCACGAAGTACCCCGCAAATATGAGCGCTGCAATTAGAACGCATTTTATCAAGCTGCCGATGTCCATGATTTTTAGTGCTTACTGCTTATGCTGCTTATGCTGCTATACGCTGCTATACGCTACTATACGCTATACATTACGCCATTAAAAAATTATAAATGTTTTGAATGCATTGTTTGCTTAACCTGCGCTGCGTTTCCAGCCGAATGTCGGACAAGCATGCGTCGCCGCCTTCTTTCAGCGCGTCCATTAAGGCGCGCAACGTGGTGTATTTTTTCATGACCGCCGCGGCCGTCTTGTTGTTGATGCCCGGAATGTTGCACAGCATGATCTCCCCGATGTTTTGCGGCGTGATGTTCTCGCACTTGACTTGCTTCACCTTGAGGGCGCTGCAGTAACCAACGGTTCCCTGGGAGTCATGGGGGCGCTTGTCGCCCTTGTCGCCCCCCGATAATTTGTTGGCGTAGCTGTGAATGATCTCAAACGTCTCCGCGACGGACATGGTTCGCACCACGCTGAACCCCTTGTAATAATTCAGCGAACACATGGCCGACTGCAGCGCCCCCTTGCTGATGTTGCTAAAGCGCGCGGTGTATCGCGAAAAATCCCCTTCCACGACGTAAACCACGTTGTGCGCGTGCACGTTGGGGATCGCCTGCAGGCGCAGGGACTGCTCCTTGTACCGGCCGTCGCAAATGGAGGACGCCAAATCCTGGAGGCTCTTGCGCTCAAACACGAGGTAGTCGGTCGTGCCGTCCGACGAAGAAATGATGACGTCGCCCACAGGGAGAGATTCGGAGCGCAACACGTGCGCACTTGCATCCGACACATTGGCCTGAAACAAGCTGTATAGCACGTTTTCGCGCGTGTCCACGCGGATTAACATTCCTTGCATTGGTTTGTTTGTGTTGTTTGTGTTGTTTGTGTTGTTTGTGTTGTTTGTGTTGTTTGTTTGTTGCCATATTTGCATAATTCCCTTTAAGTAATTATGTAAATAAGATGCATAAGATGCACGGATGCATAAGATGCACGGATGCACGGATGCACGGATGCACGGATGCACCGCTTAAAACCGGCCGGGATTGTACATGCGAGTGGGGATACCACCGGAACCTTGAGGGTTGCGGGTGAGCAAGTTGTTGGCCTTCAAATAAGCGAGACCAGCAACGCAGCCCAGGGGCATGTTGCAGTTGCAATAGGACGCGGAGTGACGGATGACGTTCGTAAGATTGGGGTTGCGTCCCTGCATGGAAATGAGGCCGCCCTTCTTGTCACCCCCCAGGTTGCAAATGTTGTTGGTGATGGATGGAATCATTTTGGCGCGCTTTGAACCGGACATATACCCAGGCATTTTTTTTTGTTAGTTTATTTGTAAACAGTTATACTATGTCTAAATATTTTATTTTTTTTAGTTGGGATGGGGGTGTGTGAAATGCTAATGGGAAAGGAAATGCATTTTGCAAAAACAGCTTAAAGGCATGCGCGTCTTATGTGTTATACTTACAAATCCAATTCAGACACCAAATTGCAAATGCAGGCACAAATGCAACAACAACAACGCCCGGCGCTCACGTCTAAATTGCTGCACGCGGAGGAATTCATGCCGTCCGAGGACGGCGGCTTAATATTCAACCCCTACAACCCCGAAAACCGTGAGATTACATTGAGTGAAATTCAATCTATTCTCACCGCATACGGCGTGCCGGACCCCAAGGTGCACAACATTGACCTGTACAAGCGCGCGTTCGTGCACCAGTCGTACACGCGGCGCCCCGAGTTTGAGAACGCCGCCGAAAACATCAGCGTGGTGGACAA
>Ga0209770_10001194_pt1 | contig 13584 bp, 12 predicted proteins | sample LauGreSu1BDMLBDD_2_FD_187572 | JGI IMG/M metagenome (GOLD analysis project Ga0209770, IMG submission 187572) | Freshwater lake microbial communities from Lake Michigan, USA - Su13.BD.MLB.DD (SPAdes) (version 2) | ecosystem: Environmental > Aquatic > Freshwater > Lake | place: Lake Michigan, USA...
TTCTTCTGACCAGCTAACTAATGTGCCAACTAGTACGGCATCATTAGTATCAGTTTTAACGATTAAAACATTGCGTAATCTAATTTCAGCACTCTGTGCTTCAACACCATCAGTTACCTGCTTAAAATTTCTAGTAACTGCATTTTGACCAGAGCCACAACCGGTAACAACTGTTGAAATAATTAACACCGCTGCTAATGTTTTTAATCTGCTGCCCATGGCTAAAGGTTATACAAAGGTGCGAAATATCCTAAAAATAAGGGGCAATCTATGGGGTGAAATGGGTCGCAAAATGCTGGTATTATTAGTCCCTATCGAAAGGCCTTTTCCTCTTATGACATTTAAAGTTGGCGAAACCGTTGTCTATCCACATCACGGAGCAGCACAGATTCAGGCAATTGAGAAGCGCATAATCAAAGGTGAAGAGAAGATATATCTAGTTTTAAAGGTAGCCCAAGGGGATCTAACCGTAAGAGTTCCAGCAGAGAACATTGACCTAGTAGGCGTTAGAGATGTTGTAGATAGCGCAGGTCTTGACCGAGTATTTAACGTATTACGCCAGCCATATACAGAAGAGCCAACAAACTGGTCTCGTCGTTATAAAGCAAATGTAGAAAAACTAGCCTCTGGTGATGTTATTAAGGTTGCAGAGGTTGTTAGAGATTTATACCGTCGTGATTTAGATCGCGGCCTTTCAGCTGGTGAGAAGCGAATGCTTGCTAAAGCTAAGCAAATTTTAGTATCTGAGTTAGCACTAGCTGAGCGAACAGATGAAGAAAAAGCAGCAACTTTATTAGATGAGGTACTCGCCTCTTAACTGGCAGTAATTAACTGTCATGATCAATAAAACTGCGGCAATAATTGCAGCAGCAGGTGCTGGAAATAGGTTAGCCGCAAATCTTCCTAAAGCACTTGTTAAATTAGTTGATAAAACCTTAGTTGAACACGCTGTAGCAGCCTTATCACCCGTTGCAGATTTAATAATTATTACCGCACCTGCTGGATATGAAGATCAGTTCTCAAAGTTATTAGGTGATCAGGTAAAGGTTATTACTGGCGGCGTACTACGAAGTGACAGTATTCGAATTGCGCTAAGTAATATTCCAGAAAAATACGATTATGTCCTTGTCCATGATGGCGCCCGCGCCCTTGCAACAACTAATCTAGCTAACTCAGTGCTAAATGCGTTATCAAAGGGTGAGCAAGCAGTTATTCCAGCACTTGATGTAATTGACACGATTAAAGAGATTGATAGTAATAACTATGTTAGAAACACTTTAAATAGATCATCCCTTAGAGCTGTTCAAACACCACAAGGTTTTACTAGATCAGTATTAGCAAGGGCTCATCAGGCATCAGAGGATGCAACAGATGATGCAGCTTTAGTTGAAGCATTAGGTATTGCGGTAAAGATTATACCGGGTGAATTTAGAGCGCTTAAGATAACTACAAAATCAGATTTAGTTACTGCTACTCAAATACTTCTTCCAAATACTCAAAAACAAGTACGAGTTGGTATTGGAACTGACACCCATGCATTTAGCAGTGATAAATCAAGGAAGTTATCTCTAGCTGGTCTTATTTGGGAGAATGAAATTGGTTTAGATGGTCACTCAGATGCTGATGTGGCCACCCATGCAATATGTGACGCACTCTTATCAGCAGCAGGCCTTGGTGATTTAGGAAGTAATTTCGGTATTGATGATGCTAAATATGCTGGCGCAAGTGGCGCTCAGTTATTAAGTGAGAGCCTTGCAAAAGTTACTGCAGCAGGTTTTGTAATTGAAAATGTAGCGGTGCAGATTATTGGCAATAGGCCAAAGATTGGGCCACGGCGGGCGGATGCGATAGCTGCATTATCTAAAGCTCTAGGTGGCGCATTTGTCTCAGTATCTGCAACCTCAACAGATGACCTGGGCTTTACCGGTGAAGGTAAAGGCTTATCTGCGATTGCAACAGCGTTATTAGTTAGCGCGTAAAGGTAAAATTAAACAATGAGCACACTTAATTTATATGACACTAAAAGCAGAGTCATTTCACCTTTTGAACCAATTAAAAAAGGTGAGGTTGGAATTTATCTATGTGGCGCCACTGTGCAGGCACCTCCTCATATTGGTCATATAAGAAGTGGTGTTAACTTTGATATTTTGCGTCGCTGGCTAATTACTTCGGGCTATAAAGTTAATTTTGTTAGAAATGTAACTGATATTGATGACAAGATTTTACATAAAGCAGTCCATGAAGAGATTCCTTGGTGGCAAGTTGCCATGAAGTATGAGCGGGCCTTTACCGATGCCTATAACGCGCTGAATGTATTACCACCAACATATGAGCCAAGAGCAACTGGTCACATCACACAGATGATTGAGTTAATGCAAAAACTAATTGAAAATGGTTCTGCTTACGCACCTGGAAATGGTGATGTATATCTAGAGGTAAGAAAGCTAAAGGAGTATTTAACTTTATCTAATCAAAAACTAGATGATCTTCAATCTAGTGAGGATTCAGATTCAACATATAAAAAAGATCCAAGAGATTTTGCATTATGGAAAGCAGCTAAACAAGGTGATCCTTCTTGGCCAACTCCTTGGGGTGCTGGGCGACCTGGTTGGCATCTTGAATGTTCAGCGATGGCGCACGCATACCTTGGTGAAGCTTTTGATATACATGGCGGCGGCTTAGATTTAATTTTTCCACACCATGAAAATGAGATTGCCCAATCAAATGCTGCCGGATATAAATTTGCCAATACTTGGATGCATAATGCTTGGGTAACAACTAGTGGTGAGAAGATGAGTAAATCATTGGGTAATTCGCTGCAAGTTGTTGAAATACTAAAGAAGGTACGTGGCATTGAACTTCGTTGGTATCTAGGAAGTGCCCATTATCGAAGCATGCTTGAGTTTTCCTTTGAAGCATTAGCTGAATCTGCAACCGCTTTTAAGCGCATTGAATCATTTTTAAGCAGAGCAGAAAGTGTTATTGGTAAAGAGATTGAAGGTTTAATTGCAGATGAGTTTGCTAAAGCTATGAATGATGATTTAGCAGTACCTCAAGGCTTAGCTTTTATTGCAGAGAGTATGCGAATTGGTAATTCAGCAGGAGATGATAAGAAAGTATTAGCAAAAACAGCTGGTGAAATTAGAGGCGCACTTTCAATATTAGGTTGTGATCCAAAGGATTCAGCCTTTGCAGCTACTAAATCAAATGATGCTGCAATGGATGGACTTATTAAATTAGCGCTAGCCCAGCGTGAGGCCGCACGGGAGCGAAAAGATTTTAAGGCAGCAGATGACATACGTGATCAGATAGCATCACTTGGTATTACTGTTGAAGACACAACTAATGGTCCAAGGTGGAGTTATTGATGAAGCCAGGTAGAGCGCGCAAGGATCGACCAAAGGGGCCAAAATCTTTTTCAAGAGCTGGCGGTAAAAGAGTTGAACGCTCAGCCGTAGCACGCCCTGAGAAAAGAGATAACCGAATTAAAGATAAACGCGATGATCGAAGGCCTGAAAAACGAGATGATCGAAGAGTTGAAAAAAGAGATGATAGAAAAGGTTTTAAAAAACCAGTAAGAGTAAATGATCGAGAACTAAAACGTGAAGACAGAAGACCGGAGCGAAGTGAAAAAAGATTTGATAGAAAACAATTTTCACAAGATGCAGTTGCTGGAAAGAACAGCGTTGTTGAAGCACTTCGGGCAAAGGTTCCAGCAAAAGAGTTAATAGTTGCAATAAAAGTTGAGATTGATGAAAAAATCTCAGAGGCAATCAGACTTGCAAAAAATTCTGATCTACCAATTAAAGAGCTACCAAGAAGAGCGCTTGAGGATTTAACAGGCAGTGCTAATCATCAAGGTATCGCACTCGTTATAAAACCTTTTAATTACACTGAGTTTTCAAAGCTGCTAACTAGTGCAAAAAAACCAATGATGTTAATTGGCCTAGATGGAATAACAGATCCACATAATCTTGGCGCTGTTGTTAGATCAGCTGCTGCATTCGGCGCTGATGGCGTAGTTATTCCAGAGAGGCGAAATGCAGCAATGACAGGCTCTGCCTGGAAGGCATCAGCAGGAGCTGCGGCGCGATTACCAATTTCACAGGTTACTAATCTAGTTAGATCAATAGAGGATGCTAAAAAAGCTGGATGCTTTGTTGTTGGCTTAGATGCTGATGCTGATACCAGTTTGGCAAAGATGAATTTAGCTAGTGAATCAATATTTATTATTGTTGGCAGTGAGGGTAAAGGATTATCTAGATTAGTGAAAGAAAAGTGTGATTTAGTAGTTTCAATACCAATGCAATCCTCAGTTGAATCTTTAAATGCCAGCGTGGCAACTGCAATAGTTATGTATCAGGTTGCGGCTGAAAGAAATAAGTAAATGCAATACACCCGCTTTATTGCTTTAGGTGATTCAATGACTGAGGGCATGAATGATGAGGTAATAAATGGAAAGTATCGAGGCTGGGCAGATCGAGTGGCAGATGGTTTGGCAAAGAATCAACCAGGCTTTACATACTTAAATTTAGCAATTAGAGGAAAATTACTTAATCAAGTAGTCACAGATCAAATTCCAAGTGCGCTTAAATTTATTGAAGGCAAGCAGACTTTAGTTTCATTTCATGCTGGAGCAAATGATGTGCTACGTCCAACTTATGACCCAAAAGTTTCACTTCCTGAGTATGAGAAAGGTGTTAAGCAGTTAACTGATGCCGGAGCGACTGTAATCATCTTTACCGTAGTAGATAAGGTTGAAGGAAAGGGAAAGATTGCCAAACTTTGGCATGAAAGATTTAGTGCCTTTAACGATAATGTGAGAGTTGTTTCAGGAAAGTATCCAACAATTTTATTTGAAGGCAAGAAGGCTGAGTTTTTAAATACACAAAGTTTTTTATCCTCAGATAGATTACATATGAACTCAGAAGGCCATAGGAGATTAGCTAATGCAGTTTTAGAAGGTTTAGGTTATGAGTTTGATCCAAATTGGCGAAGTGAAATTCCTGCTAATGAAAAGAAATCAACTTTAAAACCTTTATCTAATATCGCGTGGGTAATTACCTTTTTAATTCCTTGGATTTGGCGCAGATTACGTGGAAAATCATCAGGTGATGGTAGAAAATCCAAGCATTCTGAGCCAATCATTTGGCCTGCACGCTGAGTTAGCCTTCTGATTACCACCCGTTAACCTTTATAAAGCAAACTACGCATGTGGATCAACATTTAATTGCTACAAATCCCCGCGAGAGGTTAATTGATCGAGAGATCAGTTGGCTTGCATTTAATGAACGGGTATTAGAGCTAGCTGAAGATCAGAGTAATCCGTTGCTTGAGCGTTGTCGCTACCTCGCCATTTTCTCATCGAATCTAGATGACTTTTTTATGATTCGAGTTGCCTCTTTAAAACGCAAACTAGAAAATGGAGTTACTAAGAAAAACACGGCAGGTTATTCACCAATTGAGTTAATGGCTGAGATATCTAAGAAAACTGGGGAGCTAATATCTCGCCAAACAAAATGCTTTCACAATGATCTGATGCCAAAACTGGCGCAAAACGGTATTGAAATTACGGATTGGGAAAGTCTAGATAATGCAGAAAAAGATTATATAAATAAAATCTTTACCAAAAAGATTTTTCCAGTACTTACTCCTTTAGCCGTTGATCCTTCGCACCCATTCCCATATATCTCAGGGCTTTCACTTAATCTGGCGGTGCTTGTAAGGCAGCCAGATACAAATGAGGAGCTGTTCGCCAGAGTTAAGGTTCCAGCCTCACTTCCAAGATTTATTGAAACAGCTGAGTTCAGTGGAACAAGATTTATACCTTTAGAAAAAGTGATTATTGCTAATTTGCATCAATTATTTCCAGGTATGGAGATTGAGGATTACTACACATTTAGAATTACTAGAAATGCTGACTTAGAGTTAGAAGAGGATGAGTCAGAGAATCTTTTAGAGTCAATGGAGCAGGAATTACTTCGCCGTAAATTTGGTCCACCAGTTAGGCTCGAGGTAGCAAGTGATATGGAATCTGATCTACTTAATAAACTTAAGGTTGAACTATCGATTAAAGAAGAGGATATATCTCGCTATAAAGAGCCACTAGATTTAACTGGATTAAATCGAATAGCTGATTTAGATCGCCCAGAATTAAAGTTTGCTCCCTTTAGAAATCAGGTTGCCGAAGAGTTTAGAGAGATAGATTTAGATTCAAATGATGAATTTTTTGCAGCAATTAGGCGCCATGAAATTCTTTTACACCACCCATATGATTCATTTAACTCATCAGTTGTAAGGTTTTTGGAGGCAGCAGCAACTGATCCGCATGTGCTGGCAATTAAACAAACTTTGTATAGAACTTCTGGTGATTCACCAATAGTTAATGCTCTAATTGAAGCTGCTGAGGCAGGTAAACAAGTTTTAGCAGTTATTGAAATCAGGGCTCGCTTTGATGAGCAGGCAAATGTTAGATGGGCTAGAAAATTAGAAGATGTTGGAGTTCATGTTGTCTATGGATTAGTTGGGTTTAAAACTCACGCAAAGTTATCTTTAGTTGTGCGAGAAGAGGGAAATGCAGTTCGAAGATACTCACATGTTGGCACAGGAAATTACAATCCAAAAACTGCCCGTATGTATGAAGATTTAGGATTACTTAGCGCTGATGATCAGTTAGGTGAGGATTTAAATAAACTATTTAATCAACTCTCTGGTTTCGCGCCGCAGTACTCATATGAGCGCCTATTGGTTGCACCTCGCACAATTCGCTCAGGACTCCTTGAGCGAATTAATAGAGAGATAGAGAATAAAAAAGCTGGCAAACATGCGTTCATTAGATTAAAGCTAAATTCACTATTAGATGAAGAGTTTGTTGAAGCACTCTATGCGGCCTCTATTGCCGGTGTTGAAATTGATTTAGTCGTTCGCGGAATTTGTTCGCTATTACCCGGCATTCCAGGAGTTTCTGAAAATATAAGGGTTAGATCAGTATTAGGGCGTTTTCTTGAGCACTCTAGAATTTTCCATTTTGCAAATGGTGGAGATGATGAGATCTATATTGGCAGCGCAGATCTAATGGATAGAAACTTAAACCGAAGAGTTGAATCTTTAGTTCGAATCACTAGGGCAGAGCATAAGAAGGCATTGATAAAGGCATTTGATTTATATGTTTCATCAACTATCTCTGGCTGGCATTTACTGCCAACAGGTAAGTGGTTACGAGTTGCTCAAAATCCAGATAATTCACCAATGAAAGATCTACAAGCAGTAATGATTGATTCTTACCGAGTCCATCAATGAGTGCAACGATATTAGCTGCCGGCGCAGTTCTTTGGCGCAAGGGTGAAAAGAAAAAAATAGAGGTATTGATAATTCATCGACCAAAATATGATGATTGGACTTTCCCTAAAGGGAAAGCAGAGATCGGTGAACCATTAATTGCTTGTGCTTATCGTGAAGTTTTAGAGGAAACTAATATTGAAACTGCCTTCGGACCATACTTGGGCGAGGTTGAATACTTAACTAATGATGGTAAAAAGAAAGTATCTTTTTGGTCAGCTAAGGTAATTAAAGAAAAAGAGTTCAATTCAAATGCTGAAGTTGATCAATTAAAGTGGGTTGAGGTTACAAAAGTAAAAGAGTTGTTAACACTTGATACAGATAGAAAAATTCTTGAACAATTCTTGCGAATAGAGCCAGACACCAAACCATTGGTACTTCTTAGGCACGCTAAAGCGGTAACAAGGGATGAATGGCAAGGTGAAGATGATGATCGACCGCTTGATTCCTATGGTCAAAATCAAGCTAAAAGATTATTAGCAATGTATCAAGTCTTTAATCTTGAACAAATACACAGCTCAGATGCTGTTCGTTGCTATGACACCGTAGTTGCAATTGCCAAAGGTTTGAGTATAAAACTTGAAGTTACAGGAAAACTGAGTGAAAGTACCTTTAAAAAAGATAAAGAAAAAGCATTTGATTATGCCAAAGATTTAATGAAATTAAATGAAAGTGTTCTACTTTGTAGCCATAATCCTATTCTGCCAAAAATGCTTAATAAGTTAACAAAGAAATCAGAGGTTGATGCTGATGAAGGAAAACTCTTACCTGCTGATGGCTGGGTAATTCACCGTATTGGTAAGGAAGTAATTCAAATTGATCGAATTGATTCACCCAGTATTTAGGCTTCCATCCAGTCCATCCACTTAAGCACTACACCTTCTCGAAGCGCCCAGGGACATATCTCTAACTCTTTGATATCAAGGTTTCGCATAACACTTTCAGCGACAAAAGCACCAGCAACAATTTGTGATGCTCTATTTTCAGATACTCCAGGTAATTTTGCTCGAGAAGTTTCATCCATTTCAGAGAGCTTGGCTGAAATTTTTCGAATAGCTTCAACCTTTATATTCTTTCCATTACCGTCAAACCAGTCACCGGCTAGGCGCGCTAATGTTCTAAGGGTTTTACTAGTTGCAATTGCGCGATCAGAATCTTGATGTTTAACTAAAGATGGAAGGATTTGTTCTAACTTATCTTCAATATGATCACGCAGTGCTCTTATGCTTTTATCAGTATATGGATCACCCTTTAGAAAATTCTTAGTTAAACGAGCTGCCCCTAATGGTAATGAGGTAGCAATCTCAGGAGACTCATCAACGCCAACTGCCATTTCAAGTGAGCCACCACCAATATCAATTACTAATAGCCGCCCACTAGACCAACCAAACCATCGCCTTGCTGCTAAAAAAGTTAACTTTGCCTCTTCTTCACCAGATAAAACTTGTAAATCTATTTTGAAATCTTTATTAATTGAATTAATTATTTCTTCACCATTAATTGCTTCTCGAAGAGCTGATGTTGCAAATGGTAGAAGTTCTTGAGTTTGTACTGAGGCTGATTGCTCTATAGCTCTTTTAATACTACTTCGTAATTTTTCAATACCTTCATCTGAGACTAAATTATCTGAAGAGATGTATTGAGTTAATTTGAGCTCTTCTTTGTAGTTAAAGGTTGGGTTTGGCCTAGCGCCAGGGGATGTATCAACAATTTGTAAGTGCACAGTGTTTGAGCCGACATCTAATACACCAAGGCGCATACGGGCAACCTACTAGATTTATTCACTAATTCCTTGTGGGCATTGCGGTGGTTTATTCATGGCATAATTACGCACCTCAACCCGCCTCTCTAGCTCAGTGGTAGAGCAGCCGCCTTGTAAGCGGCAGGTCGTCAGTTCAATCCTGACGGGGGGCTCCATCTTTATCTACTTATTATTTATTAATAATCAAAGTAGAGTTTATTTATGAAATCCAATGACTTTGATGTTGTAGTAATTGGTTCTGGATTTGGTGGCTCAGTTGCAGCACTTAGGCTTACTGAAAAAGGTTATAAAGTCGCAGTCTTAGAAGCAGGTCGCAGATTTTCTGATAAAGATTTCCCAAAAACATCTTGGCGCTTATCTAGATTTTTATATCTTCCACGTCTTGGCCTGCGCGGAATTCAGCGAATACATGTATTACCTGATGTTTTAGTTTTAGCTGGAGCAGGTGTTGGCGGCGGCTCACTTGTTTATGCAAACACTTTATATAAACCACCAGCCTCCTACTTTGAAGATAAACAATGGAAACACATTACAGATTGGGATGCTGAGTTAACTCCTTGGTATGACCAGGCATCTCGGATGTTAGGTGTTGCCCAAAACCCTTACTTCTCAGCATCTGATAAAGCAATGAAAGAAGTGGCAGATCAAATGGGAGTTGGTCACACATTTAAATTAGCTCCACTTGGTGTTTATTTCGGCGATGGCGCGGGCGTTAAATCTAAGGATCCATTTTTTGGTGGAGTAGGCCCAGATAGAGATGGATGCCTGCAATGCGGTGCATGCATGACTGGTTGCAGACATAATGCAAAAAACACATTACCTAAAAATTACTTAGGACTTGCTGAAAAAGCGGGGGCTAAAGTATTTCCAGAACACACTGTTGTTAAGACAGAGCAATTACCTGATGGTAGTTGGAAGATAACTGCTCGTAAAAGCTCTGCATGGTTTGGTGGAAAGAAAAGCTTTAGCGCCTCTCACGTTGTAGTAGCAGCTGGTACATATAACACTCAGAAGCTATTGCATAAAATGAAACTAGATCAGGTGCTACCAAAGATTAGTGATCAGTTAGGTAAGTTATCTAGAACTAATAGTGAAGCGCTAACTGGCAGCATTATGCCTAAGGGTGGTACTGATTTTAGTAAAGGTTCAGCGATCACCTCTTCATTTTTTCCAGATGATCACACCCATGTTGAGCCAGTTAGATATGGCAAAGGAAGTAATTTCATGGGAATGCTGCAGACAGTAATGACAGATGGGGTAAACATTAAGGATCGTAGAAAACAATGGCTTCGCCAAGTTATTACTAAGCCATCAATTGTCTTAAAGATTATGGATGTCAGGAAGTGGAGTGAGCGAACAGTTGTTGCATTAATTATGCAAAATGTTGATTCAGCAATTAGCGTGAAAGCAAAGCGTGGCCTATTTGGTTACCGCCTCACCTCTCAAAATGATTCATTAACACCGAACGCGACATATATCCCTGCTGCTAATGAGGTTGCTCGTCGAGTAGCGGAAAATAATGGTGGTATTGCTGGCGGTCATATAGGAGATTTAGTTAACGCACCATTTACTGCTCATTTTGTTGGTGGTTGTGTAATAGGTGATTCAGTAAGTACTGGCGTAATTGATCCTTACCATCGGGTTTATAACTATCCAACGATGCATGTTGTAGATGGCGCATCAGTTACTGCAAATCTTGGAGTTAATCCTTCACTAACTATTACTGCCCAAGCAGAGCGTGCATTTTCAATGTGGCCAAATAAAGGTGAGGTAGATGAGCGGCCAGCTCAGAATTCAGCTTATAAAAGAGTTAACGCGATTATGCCAATCACACCATTTGTGCCAAAAGGCGCTGTTGGTGAGTTAAGAGTTTCTTAAAATCTTTGCTTGTCTCTTCGCTCTTCTATTGGGCATTTTAGTAATTGGAAAATCTAGTGTTTTATAGAAATCTTTAATAACTTCCTGCATTAACTTTGTTTTCTCATGCACAACTCCGTGAGAGCTACCTGGAATAACGGCAAGTCTACCGTTAGGAATCACTTCATACATCTCAAAGGTCATTTTGCTAGTAAATGGCTCATCATCACCAGCTAGTACTAAAACTGGGCATTTAATCTTTTTTAATTGAGAAAGTTTTAATTTTGGCTCAGTTGCCCAGACTTTAAATGCTCTAGCTTTAATCTCAAGTAATAACTTGGGATCCTGCTTTGTCATCTTTACAAAATTAGCTATCTCTTCATCACTTGCTTCAACTTTACTTAAATCAAAGGATAAATCAGCATCATAGGTGTAGTTCATACCGATACCTACTAGAGATTTAACTAACTTTGGATACTTAATTGCAGCTAGTAAACCAATATTTCCACCATCGCTATAACCAATGATATGGACCGGTTTTTTAACAACAGTTTTAATGAAATTAACAAGTTCTTTAAGTTGAAAATCAAAGTGCATATATCCTGCTCTAACTTTGGTATAGCCATGTGCGCTTCGATCATATGCATATGGCTCATGAGTTTTAGAAACAGCTGGAAGTATGTCTTTTTCCCACTTAGCAGTGTGGCTTAATCCGCCGTGAAGTAAAACAACGGGCTCACCATTCTTCTTCCACTTAAGTGACCAGAGTTGATGTCCATCTACTTCAATAAACTTAGCAAATACTGGCTTTGCCATATTTAATATGAATCCATAATGTGACGATTGCCTCGATCAAATGTTAGATAATTCCAGGTCCAATCTGCCATTGTGCCAATTTTATTTCGCCCACCTAATAGATAAAACAAATGTAGCCATAGCCAAATTAGCCAAGCAAGAGCTCCTGCAATCTTTATACCTTTAACCTGCACAATTGCTTTATTTCTACCAATTGTTGCCATTGATCCTTTATCTAAATACCTAAAAGCAGTTAATGCCTTATTTTGAGTTAAGCGTTTAATTTGTTTTGCTATAAATTTTCCTTGCTGAATTGCAACAGGTGCCACCATAGGTAGGGCTTTTCCATCTTTACCTAACGCCCCAGCAATATCACCTAACGCCCAAACATATGGGTAGTTTTTAACCTGCATGCTTGGCTCAACAGAAATTCTATTTCCGACCGTAGGTAGGTTTAATTGAGCCATTGCATCAGCGCCTTTAACACCTGCGGCCCAGATTGTTATCTCAGAGGGTAAATTACTTTGGTTGTTTAAAACTATATTTCGGTGCTCAATCTCTTTTACCGGTGAGTTAAGAAGTACTTTAACTCCTAGTTTTTCTAAATCTTTTTTTGTTCGCTCAGATAAAGAGGGCGCAAATGTTGGTAGTAGTCGTGGGCCTGCCTCAATTAAGTTGATATCAATATGGGCTGCAGCATGTGCTTGATCAGATTTAAGTGGACCTCTAATTAACTCAGCGATAGCACCTGCCATCTCAACTCCAGTTGGTCCGCCGCCAACTACTGAGACTGTAAACCTAGTGTTATCTTCAAACCTGCAAAGATCTTCAAACCTTCGCATAATCTCAGCTCTAATTGTTAGCGCTTCATGAACAGATTTCATTCCTAGTGAGAATTCTTTAACGCCTGGGATTCCAAAATCTGCGGTAGTTGAACCGAGTGCGATTACTAGGTGATCAAATTTTAATATCTCACTGCTATCTAGTTTTACCTCTTTGTTTTTATGATCAATTGAAATTGGGGAACCCATTCGAAACTTAACATCAGTTTTACGAAGTGCTCCTCTTATGGGATAGGCCACATGATCAGCAGCAAGACCTGCAGTTGATACCTGATAAAGAAGTGGCAAAAAGGTTTGAAAATTATGACGATCAACCACAGTTACATCAGCAGTTTTAGCCATGGCACGGGCTGCAGTTAAACCGCCGAAACCGCCACCTAAAATTACAACTTTTGGTTTAATCATGAGGGTAAGTCTACAGTTGTGTTCATGAGTGATGGGCGCAAAATATTAGTGACTGGGGCCTCAGGCTATGTTGGTGGTCGATTAGTTACTTCATTACTAGAAGATAATGCTCAAGTTCGTGTTTTTGTACGAGATGCAAATAAGGCACAAAGTCACTCTTGGGCTTCAAAAGTTGAAATTGCGGTTGGAAATGCCTCAGATTATCAATCAACAGTAAAAGCATTAACTGGAATTCATACCGCTTTTTATTTACTTCATTCAATTAATTCTGGAACAAATTTCGACAAAATTGAATCAGATATGGCCCGCAGTTTTGCAAAGGCGGCGCAAGAAGCAAATGTTAAGCAAATAATTTATTTAGGCGGCATTAACAATGATGCAAAAACTAGTAAGCATTTAAAATCTCGAGCAAATACTGGAAAAGAGCTAGCCACAACAGATGTTGCAGTCCTTGAGCTTAGGGCTGGAATTATTATTGGCTCAGGCTCAGCCTCATTTGAAATGCTTCGCCATTTAACCCATCGCCTGCCAATTATGACCACACCTAAATGGGTAATGAATAGAACCCATCCAATAGCAATTAGA
>Ga0209770_10001196_pt1 | contig 13571 bp, 9 predicted proteins | sample LauGreSu1BDMLBDD_2_FD_187572 | JGI IMG/M metagenome (GOLD analysis project Ga0209770, IMG submission 187572) | Freshwater lake microbial communities from Lake Michigan, USA - Su13.BD.MLB.DD (SPAdes) (version 2) | ecosystem: Environmental > Aquatic > Freshwater > Lake | place: Lake Michigan, USA...
AATGATGATGTTGCCATTGCTACAGCAGCTACAACCGCGAGAACGCGATTCTTCTTCATATGTAGTGCCTTTCCTGTTCTTGTGTCCCGGGACAGGGAGGCGTAAAGAGTAATGGCAGGGGTGAGCATTAGACAAGACAGTTTCCCGCGTGAATTGTCTCGGTTTCGTTATAAATGGGATTTTGGTATCAAGTATTGAGACAAGAAATGGCTTACTTATCGAGGACTGCGTTGGGGTTAACCACCGCTTCTGCGACCTCTTTCATCGTTAATCGGCGATCCATCGCTGCCCGTTGAATCCAAGAAAAAGCTTCGGGCTCTGAAAGGTTGAGCGCTTTCATCAGCAAGCCTTTGGCGCGATCAATGAGCTTACGAGTTTCGAGGCGGTCATGAAGATCAGCAACCTCGGCCGCCAGCGATTTCATTTGCGTATGGCGACTTATTGCAATTTCAATCGCCGGCATTAAGTCACCAATCGTAAATGGCTTAACAACATATGCCATTACACCTGCATCACGAGCTCGATCTACTAACTCTTTCTGAGAATATGCGGTGAGCATTAAGACTGGTGCAATTTCAATGATTTTCTCTGCCGCCGAAATTCCATCAAGAACTGGCATCTTCACATCAAGAATTGCTAAATCGGGTGAGTGTTGATTTGCAAGATCAATAGCCTCTTGCCCGTTTGTTGCTTGTGCTACTACTTCATAACCGGCTGCTTGCAACATTTCAACTAGATCCATGCGGATTAAGGTTTCATCTTCTGCGACCAGAATGCGAACCGTCATTGTCGATTCATCCTTCCAGAATTCCATTCCCCGAAATTATTGTCATGAGTGCCCCGAGTCGGATTCGAACCGACACTATGCAGTGTTTGAGACTGCCCTCTCTACCGTTGGAGTACCGAGGCTAATCGTGGAGCAATCTTAGCGGTAAGCCGCTACGACTCCACCAACTGCATCTCCCACGACGTGAACACGCATTGCGTTAGTTGAGCCAGGAATCCCTGGAGGCGATCCAGCAACAATCACTACATTCTCGCCCACGTGAGCGCGGCCAGACTCGATTAACAAAGTATCGGCTTGCTTCACCATCTCATCAGTGTGCTTAACCATTGGAGTCACCTCTGGTTCAACTCCCCATGACAAAGCTAAGCGGTTATAGGTTCCAACTTCTGGCGTAAAGGCAACAATGGGAATAGGTGACCGCAGACGAGCCATTCGACGAGCCGAATCTCCTGATTGAGTAAAAGTAACTAAGTATTTGGCGCCAACAATTGCGCCGACTTCGGCTGCTGCGCGTGTGATTGCGCCACCTTTTGTCTTTGGAGTTGTGCGCAATGCACGAATCATTTCAAAGCCGCCTTCTTCGGTGCGGGCGATGATGCGAGCCATAGTTGCAACCGCTTCGATTGCAAAAGCGCCAACAGAAGTTTCGCCAGACAACATCAAAGCATCCGCACCATCTAGAACCGCGTTTGCACAATCTGTTGCTTCAGCGCGAGTTGGTGAAGAGTTAGTGATCATCGAATCAAGCATCTGAGTAGCCACAATCACTGGCTTTGCTGCTTCACGCGCTAGTTCAATACAACGCTTTTGAACAAGTGGCACTTCTTCGATTGGCATCTCTACTCCGAGATCGCCGCGGGCCACCATGATGCCATCAAATGCTGCCACAATTTCTTCAAGATTATCTACCGCTTGTGGCTTTTCAATCTTTGCGATCACCGGAATCCGGAAACCAATTTCATCCATGATTGCGTGGACATCTTTAATGTCTGCTGCGTTTCTAACAAATGACAGCGCAATAAAATCTGCGCCAGCTTTCATTCCCCAACGAAGATCTTCTTTATCTTTCTCTGAAAGCGCAGGAACTGAAACCGCAACACCTGGCAAGTTAATACCCTTGCTGTTGCTGACCGCGCCTGGCTGAATAACCTTGGTAACCACATCGTTGCCTTTAACTTCTACAACTTCGACAGTTACTTTTCCATCATCAATCAGGATGCGATCTCCTGGCTTGCAATCCCCCGGTAAACCTTTGTAGGTCGTACCAACGCGATCCTTGGTTCCTTCAACTTCATCAGTTGTAATTGTGAAGATATCGCCACGCTCTAGTTCGTGTGGACCGTTAACAAATCGTGCAAGACGAATCTTTGGACCTTGCAGATCAACCAGAATTGCAATTGGCTTTCCTGCAGCTTTTGCCGCTTCGCGCACACGATCAAGTCGGTTTTGGTGTTCTTCATACCCACCGTGCGAAAGGTTTAAGCGGGCCATATTCATTCCGGCCTCGATGAGCTCCTTGACCTTTTCGGGTGATTCAACGGCAGGACCCATCGTGCAAACAATTTTCGCTCTACGCATGTAAGTACCTTAAACCATCAATGGACGGTCAGTTGGCGCAATAGGTGAAGGAAGTTGCGTACGTCCCGTGAGATATCTATCAACTGAAGCCGCTGCGCTTCGACCTTCAGCAATTGCCCACACGATCAAAGACTGACCACGGCCAGCATCGCCGGCAACAAAGATACCTTCTTCGGTTGTTTGGAAATTTTCATCGCGCTTGATGTTTCCGCGATCATCTAGTTGTACTTCTAACTGCGTGATGAGCGAAGATTTTTCAGGACCTGTAAATCCCATTGCCATGAAAACAAAATCACAAGGGATTTCTTTTTCAGATCCAGCAACTGGTTGAAACTTTCCATTGACGAACTGAGTTTCAACAATCTTCAATGCGCGCAAGTTGCCTTGCCCATCCCCTAAGAATTCCTCTGTGCTCACTGAGAACATACGATTGTCTTGCTCTTCGTGTGCACTGGATACACGATAAATCATTGGGTAAGTCGGCCACGGTTGACCTGAAGGTCGCTCATCACTTGGACGCGGCATAATTTCAAGCTGAGTAACACTTGCTGCACCTTGTCGAACAGAAGTTCCTAAGCAATCAGCTCCGGTATCTCCGCCGCCCAGAATGACAACATGCTTTCCTGCAACATTAATTGGTGAAACTTCAATTTCGCCTAAAGCTTGCTTGTTTCCCCAAGGTAAAAATTCCATAGCCTGGTAAATACCTTTGAGTTCGCGACCCTTAATCGAAAGGTCACGCCATTGTGTTGATCCCACCGCCAAAACTACTGCGTCATATTTCTTGCGCAGGTCAGAACCAGTGAGCTCGTTACCAACATCTACACCTGGACGAAAACGAGTTCCCTCTTTTTCCATCTGCTCTAAACGACGATCAAGGATGTGCTTTTCCATCTTGAACTCTGGAATTCCGTAACGAAGCAGTCCACCAATCTTGTCGGCACGCTCGTAAACGGCAACGGTATGGCCAGCGCGAGTTAACTGTTGCGCAGCAGCAAGACCTGCAGGACCAGAACCAATAACAGCAACAGTTTTACCCGTAAGACGATCTGGCGCTAAAGGCTCAACGTTTCCTGCTCCAAAAGCTTCTTCAATCGTGCGAAGTTCAATCTGCTTAATCGTTACCGCGTCGCGGTTAATGCCAACAACGCAAGCGGTTTCACAAGGTGCTGGGCAAAGACGCCCAGTGAATTCGGGAAAGTTATTAGTCGCATGCAAACGATCAATCGCCTCATTTGTATCCCCGCGGTACATCAAATCGTTCCATTCAGGGATCAGGTTGCCCAGTGGACAACCGTTGTGACAGAAAGGAATACCGCAATCCATGCAACGACCAGCCTGCTTTTGTAGATGCTCCATGCTTTGTGGTTCATACACTTCGCGCCAGTCTTTAATACGTACATCTACTGGACGACGCTTCGGAGTTTCGCGTGGTGTTGTCATAAAACCTTTTGGATCAGCCATTAGCTGCAACCTCCATCACTAGTGCGTCAACCGGTAGGCCTTCACGAGTGGCTCGCTCCATTGCAGCAAGCACACGTGCATAGTCGCGCGGCATAATCAGTGAGATTCGAGCCAAGCTCTTCTCCCAATCCTTCAGAAGTGCGTTTGCAATTTCAGATCCTGTTTCAGCAAAATACTTAGAGATGTGATCCTTCAGAATCTCTTTCTGATCATCAGGTACAGCTAGAACGTCAACCATGTCTGCATTCACATTTGCTGCATCAAGATCCAAAACAAATGCCCGTCCACCTGACATACCTGCCGCAATATTGCGACCTGTGCGACCTAGAACAACAACTGTTCCTCCCGTCATGTATTCGCAACCGTGATCTCCGATTCCTTCGACAATTGCAAGTGCGCCAGAGTTACGGACACAGAAGCGTTCTCCCACGACTCCGCGAATAAAGATTTCACCAGCAGTAGCGCCATAACCAATAACGTTTCCTGCAATGACATTGTCCTGAGAAGGAAAAGTTGCCTTTACATCAGGGCGAACAACAACACGTCCTCCTGAAATTCCCTTACCCACGTAATCGTTGGAATCTCCATACAAACGAATTGCAACACCGCGTGGAATAAAGGCACCCAGTGACTGACCAGCAGATCCGTGCAAAGTCACATCGATAGTTCCGGCAGCTAATCCGTCAGCGCCGTACTTGCGTGTGACTTCTGCGCCCAACATTGTTCCGACGGTGCGATTAACATTTCGCACTGGCAGATCGATTTTCACTGATTCGCCCTTAGTTAAAGCAGGTTGCGCAAGTTCAATCAGTTGGTTATCCAGCGCAGCATCAAGACCGTGGTCCTGCTTAACTGTGTTGTGCAGTGCGCTGTCGACATCTGGGCGAACTAATAAAGGTTCTAGGTTTAGTCCCGCTGCCTTCCAGTGATCTACTGCCTTGCGAGTATCCAGAAATTCAACGTGACCAATTGCTTCTTGCAAAGTGCGGAAACCAAGTTGTGCCAAGATTTCTCGAACTTCTTCGGCAATGTATTCAAAGAAAGTTTCGACGAACTCTGGTTTTCCGGTGAACTTCTTGCGAAGTTCTGGGTTTTGAGTTGCAACGCCAACTGGGCATGTATCCAAGTGGCATACGCGCATCATGATGCAACCAGAAACTACAAGAGGTGCGGTGGCAAATCCGTACTCTTCAGCACCCAACAAGGCTGCAATCACAACATCGCGCCCAGTCTTTAACTGACCATCAGTTTGTACAACGATGCGATCACGCAGACCATTAAGCAACAAAGTTTGTTGAGTTTCAGCTAAACCAAGTTCCCATGGGGCTCCTGCATGCTTGAGCGATGTCAGCGGTGAAGCACCAGTTCCGCCATCGTGGCCTGAAATCAAAACAACATCAGCATGCGCTTTGGAAACACCCGCAGCTACAGTGCCAACTCCAACTTCGGCCACCAACTTAACGTGCACGCGCGCGTTCTTATTTGCATTCTTTAAGTCGTGAATCAACTGTGCCAAATCTTCAATGGAATAAATATCGTGATGCGGAGGTGGCGAAATCAAACCCACACCCGGCGTTGAGTAACGTGCCTTTGCGATCCATGGATAGACCTTGTTGCCCGGTAGCTGTCCACCTTCACCAGGCTTTGCGCCCTGAGAAATCTTGATCTGAATGTCATCGCTATTTACTAAGTAATTACTTGTTACGCCAAAGCGACCAGAAGCAACTTGCTTGATGGCTGAACGCTTTGAATCCCCATTTGCCATAGGGATATTACGTTCTACCTCTTCGCCGCCTTCGCCAGTGTTTGATTTACCACCAAGTCGGTTCATCGCAATTGCAAGGGTTTCGTGCGCCTCTGCTGAGATCGATCCATAAGACATTGCGCCAGTAGAAAAACGCTTAATAATTTCACTAATCGGCTCTACTTCATCAACCGAAATAGCTGGATTAACTCCATCTTTAAACTGGAATAAACCGCGAAGAGTCATAAGGCGCTTGCTCTGCTCGTTGACTCGATCGGTATAGCGCTTGAACACGTCATAACGCTTATTGCGCGTTGAATGTTGCAAAGTAAATACAGTCTCTGGATCAAACAGGTGTGGCTCGCCTTCGCGACGCCACTGGTATTCCCCGCCGATAGGTAAACGCTTTGTTCCTGGAACTTCTCCCCCAGGTGGATAAGCAATGTGATGGCGCGCAATTGTCTCTTCTGCAATTACATCAAGTGAGACTCCACCAAGACGAGATGTTGTTCCGACAAAGTATTCGTCGACAACCTCTTGTGAAAGTCCAATAGCTTCGAACACCTGCGCTCCTGTATATGAAGCAATGGTGCTGATACCCATCTTGGACATAACTTTTAGAACACCTTTACCAAGACTCTTAATTAAATTCTTTACTGCCTTTTCAGGAGTAATTCCGGTGATGACTCCCTGAAGAACTAAGTCTTCTGCAGATTCCATGGCAAGGTATGGATTAACGCACGCTGCGCCATAACCAATAAGCAATGCCACATGGTGAACTTCGCGTACGTCTCCGGCTTCGACAACTAGCCCCACCTTGGTGCGAGTCTTTTCGCGAATCAAATGATGGTGAACCGCAGAGGTAAGTAACAATGAAGGAATCGGAGCGTTTTCAGCGTCACCATCGCGATCTGACAAGACAATAATTCGTGCACCATCTTTAATCGCTTGTGAAACTTCTGCTCTGATTTCGGTGAGACGATCACGAAGAGAATCTCCACCATCTGCGATGCTAAAGAGTCCGCGGACAACATATGCACCAAGGCCTGGATAATCGCCGTCGGCGTTAACGTGAATAATCTTTGCTAGTTCATCATTGTCGATGACCGGAAAAGCTAGTGAAATTTGGCGACAACTACTTGGTCCCGGATCCAAGAGATTGTGCTCTGGTCCCATTGCAGTACCAAGACTTGTGACTAATTCTTCACGAATCGCATCTAAAGGTGGATTTGTAACTTGCGCAAAGAGTTGAGAGAAATAATCAAAGATCAAGCGAGGTTTATCAGAAAGTGCCGCAATGGGAGAATCAGTTCCCATTGATCCCAATGGCTCCATACCGTTCTTAGCCATTGGTGTCACCAAAATACGGAGATCTTCTTCGGTGTAACCAAAAGCTCGTTGACGTCGTACAACTGATGAGTGTGGGTACACAATGTGTTCACGTGATGGAAGATCGCTCAACTTAACAATTCCTGCGTGCAACCAATCACCGTATGGCGCAGCATTTGCTAGACCATCTTTGATTTCGCCATCTTCAATAATTCGGCCTTGTTCGATATCAACCAAAAACATCTTGCCTGGTTGCAAGCGACCTTTACGTTCCACGTTCTCAGCAGGAATATCTAGTACGCCAACTTCGGATGCAAGCACAACCATTCCATCTTTAGTGACCCAGTAACGAGATGGACGTAAACCGTTGCGATCTAGAACCGCTCCTACTTGATGTCCATCAGTAAAAGTTACGCAAGCTGGTCCATCCCAAGGCTCCATCATCGATGCGTGGAATGCATAGAAATCACGACGATTCTGCGGCATCGTTGCATGGTTCTCCCATGCTTCTGGAATCATCATCAACACTGCGTGCGGAAGTGAACGTCCACCTAAATACAAAAGTTCTAGAACTTCATCAAATGACGCTGAATCTGATCCTGACATTTCAACAATAGGAAATAGACGTTTGAGGTCGCCGGGAATGAGATCACTTTCTAGCAATGACTCGCGAGCGCGCATCCAATTGCGATTTCCTTTAACGGTATTGATTTCTCCGTTGTGAGCAATAAATCGGTATGGGTGAGCCAGTGGCCAGGAAGGGAAAGTATTGGTAGAAAAACGTGAGTGAACTAAAGCAAGCGGAGAAACAACTCGCTCATCTGATAGTTCTGGAAAAAACTCTTCAAGCTGTCCAGTTGTAAGCATTCCCTTGTAAACAATGGTTTGTGAAGACAACGAAGGAAAGTACAAATCTAATGTGTGTTCGGCGCGCTTTCGAAGGCAAAAAGCTAGGCGGTCAAGGGCGATTCCTGTTTCACCATTCTTACCTGCGACAAATAGTTGATGAAAATCGGGCATGACCGATAACGCAGTCTTTCCGAGCGATGACGAATTAATAGGTACTTCGCGCCAGCCCAAAACAACCAGACCTTCTTCATCAGCTATCCGTGCAATCTCGCCCTTTACATCGGCGCCCTTTGCGATAAATGCAATACCTGTTGCATATGCATCGGCTGCTGGCAGTTTGAAATCAACAACGGCTTGAAAGTAAGCATTTGGAACGCGAATAAGAATTCCTGCGCCATCACCACTATCTGGTTCAGCACCTGATGCGCCGCGGTGTTCCATATTGCGCAAAGCCGTGAGTGCCTGAGCAACGATCTCGTGTGTTGCAACCTTGTTGAGTGTGGCAACCATGGCAACACCACATGCATCATGTTCTGCGGCAGGGTCATAGAGTCCCTGTGCTTGTGGATAGTTGGATGCAAGTGCCATGGACGCGCTCCTACGGATTTGTCCTTACATGTAAAAGGGACATCCTTGGCCCGTGGTGCAAATTGCTTAAGGCGAAATCGTAGCAATAAGAGGGCTCATTAGATGCCCGAGATATGCGCAATCTTTCCAATGCCTGCCGTGATTGCCATTCCCAGCGAGCCTCCGATTAGCACACGCAGAGTTGGCGAGAGCATCTTTGAGCCTGCGGTGCGCGCTGAGACCACGCCTGTCAGGATCAATCCACCAAGGGTAAAGACAACGATGCTCCACGCCTTAGTGCCAAGGGTTGGAGCAAAAGCTCCAGCAAATGGAATCAAGCCGCCGAGAGTAAATGAAACCGCCGAAGCAAGGGCTGCCTGGACTGGACGGGCCTTAGTGCTTGGGTGTTGACCTAACTCATCACGCAAATGTGCTTCCAGCGGATCTTTGCGATGCATTTCAAGTGCAACTTGTAGCGCAAGTTCTGGCGATAAACCACGGCCAATATAAATCTGTTGCAGCTCTTGTAATTCACCTTCTGGATCTGCAGCTAAGTGAGCAATTTCAAGGTTGCGATCTGATTCTTCAACATCATTTTGTGAGCGAACAGAAATGTATTCACCAACCGCCATCGACATTGCACCTGCGGTGATTCCTGCAACTCCTGCAGTGACAATGAAATCTTGTTTGCCAGCTGCAGCTACACCAATCATAAGTGCTGCAGTTGAAACCAAGCCATCATTTGCACCAAGGACTGCGGCACGAAGCCACCCTGCACGACCAGTGCGATGTTGCAGATTTCTCTGGTAGACCTCTTCCAAACTCATGATTGGAAGCCTACCTGACTGCTACTGAATCTTTTTAGAGGCGCGAGCAAAATAGAGAGCAGCCCCTGCTCCTACAAGCACGCTTACCCAGACATTGACGCGCAAACCTGCAATTGTGTTCGCGGTATCGATTCGGATCAGTTCGATAAAAAAGCGACCTAGGCAATACGCAGCTACATAGAGTGCAAAGGATTGTCCAGCTTTGAAATTCTTTCCGTATTTAAGAATCACTACCGCAATCAGAGTGCACCAAATCGCTTCATATAGAAAGGTTGGGTGGAATGACTCAAACTCGGAGAAACCATTGGGGCGATAACGCAAAGGAATCTCAACCGCCCACCAAGAATCCAACGGCTTTCCAAAAAGTTCGCCGTTAAACCAATTGCCAAAACGACCAATAGCTTGCGCAAAGAGAATTCCAGGTGCTAGAGCGTCAGCAAAAACAGCAAATGATGGCAAATCAACTTTCTTAGCTAAAGATCGGTAGCGAAGGTATGCGCCAAATAATCCAAGCGAAATAGCTCCCCAAATTCCCAATCCGCCTTCCCAAATCTTGAAGACATCTATTGGAGAACCGTTAGCACCAAAATAAGCGTTAGGCGATGAGATCACATGATAAATACGCCCACCGATAATTCCAGAAGGCACTGCAACAATTGCTACTTCAGAGACAATTGATTGACCCTGAATTGTTTTGTATTGAAAACGCTTACCGCCCAACCAAATCGCTATTGCTATGCCAGTGATGATGCACAGCGCGTAATAGTGAATGGTTAAGGGACCAAGCTCCAGCACCGACTGCGATGGAGTTGGAAAAGCTACATTCAAAGTTTAGCCAGCCTCTACAGCTGCTTTGAACTCATCAAGAACGAAACCATTTTGTGTACGTTCCCACTTCTTGCCATTGATAAAGACTGTTGGAGTTCCTTGAACACCGAACTTACTCATTGAATCAGAGTTAGCCTGCACCAAGTCAACCTTTGAACCCTTAGTTACACAATCTTCAAAAGTTTTAGATGTAATGCCGATTTTCTTTCCCATCTCAACCAGAGTTTCATTGCTCCAGAAACCAGAGTTTTCTACAGTTGATTGAACCGCGTAAATCGCTTTGTGGAAATCTAAGTACTGACCTTCATCGGCGGCGCAGAAAGACGCGTTCGCTGCACGCACTGATTCATCGCCTAGGAAAGACAGAATGTGATAACGAACATTGGCCTTCTTCTCGCGAATTAGTGAATCTAGGTACTGACCATTGGCATCAGCAAACAGTTTACAAACTGGGCACTGTGAATCTTCCCAAACATCAATAGTTGTGGCAGCGCCATTATCGAAAGTGATCGCAGAACCATTAGCAGTATCAATTGTTGAAGTAACCGCTGGCTGCAATTTAATTCCATCTAGGCCTGAAAGAGAGGCAGTCGTTTTCTCGCTTTGACCAAAGAGTGAGAAAACAATTCCGGTAACCACAACCAGTGCGACCATTGCTACTACGATCCAACGTGTTGTGTTATCCGCGCTCTTTGCAGCTTGCTTGGCCATCTATTGCTCCTTGAGTATTGAGTTAGTTTCTTTAGCACTTGCTTCGGTGTATGGGGAAAGTATAGATAAAGAGCGCACAGTGCCAAGCCGAAACCCAGCATGATTCCTGTGAATTAAGGTCGAAAACTAACGCCCTTCGCGTACTCCTAGCGCCAATTCTCGCGCCAGATGCGAAATTGCATCCAAACCTTCCTGCTCACTTTCTGCATCAAGTAATAATTTGATAAATGCCGATCCAACGATCACGCCATCGGCATACGCTGCAAGAGATTTAGCTTGCTCGCGTGTTGATACGCCAAGCCCAACCGAAATCGGTAGTTCCGTGACGCTGCGAACTCGAGAAACCAAATTGCTCGCATCTGCTGAAACGCTAGTGCGAGTTCCTGTAACTCCCATCAAACTTGCCGCATAAACAAATCCCCCGGTCTTGGCAGTTACTTCTGCAAGACGAGAATCATTTGTACTAGGTGCCACGACATAAATTGGGTTGATTTTGTTCTTACTTGCCGCGGCCAACCATCTATCTGATTCTTCAATTGTTAAGTCTGGGGTGATGACTCCGGATCCCCCGTTGTCGGCAATTGATTGTGCGAAATTATCAACGCCATATCTTTCTATGGGATTCCAATATGTCATTACAACTGCGGCAACACCGGTATCTGTGGCAGTTTTAAGTGCAGCAAACACATCAGCAGCGTTGGTCCCACCCTTTAGCGAAATTTCAGCGGCTTCTTGAATTACAGGACCATCCATAACTGGATCGCTGTATGGAAAACCGATTTCGATTGCATCAACTCCGGCGGCAGCTAAGGCTTGAATCGCTTTGGCACAACCTGCCTGCGTGGGAAAGCCTGCGGGAATATACGCAATCAGTGCCGCGCGATTTTCAGCGCGCACCTTTGCCATAACCGCATCAAGCTGGGTCATTACAGTGGAATTCCAAAGTACTCGGCGGCGGTCTGAACATCTTTATCGCCACGACCAGAAAGATTGATGAGCAGATTTGCTTGAGGACCTAACTCTTGTCCCACAAGAATCGCGCCGGCTAAAGCGTGTGCAGTTTCAATCGCAGGAATTATTCCTTCTGTTTTGCTCAGCAACGAGAATGCAAACATCGCAGCATCATCATTGATTGCACGGTATTCAGCTCTACCGACATCATGAAGGTATGCGTGCTCTGGACCTACACCTGGGTAATCCAAACCTGCAGAAATCGAATGTGATTCGATTGTTTGGCCATTTGCATCTTGCAAAACATAGGAACGAGTTCCGTGCAGAACTCCCGGAGTTCCGCCGGTGATTGTCGCTGCATGGCGTCCAGTTTCGACACCATCACCGCCAGCTTCAAGACCGATCAGTCTTACTTGGGTATCTGGAATAAATGCATTAAAGATTCCAATCGCATTTGATCCACCACCAACGCACGCTAAGACCGCATCCGGAAGTCTGCCGGTTAGGGCAAGCATCTGCTCGCGTGATTCCTCGCCAATAATCTTATGAAAGTCTCTGACCATCGTTGGAAAAGGATGAGGTCCGGCAACAGTTCCGAGCATGTAGTGCGTGTCAGCAACATTTGTTACCCAATCACGCATTGCCTCATTAATTGCATCTTTCAAAGTTCGGGAACCAGTTGTAACAGGTACAACTTGTGCGCCCAGAAGTTTCATGCGAGCAACATTGAGTGATTGACGGCGAGTATCTTCTTCGCCCATGTATACAACGCAATCAAGGCCCATTAATGCAGCTGCTGTTGCAGATGCAACGCCATGTTGACCAGCGCCTGTTTCTGCGATGATGCGTTTCTTTCCCATACGTTTTGTGAGCAAAGCTTGACCTAAAACATTATTAATCTTGTGTGAGCCAGTGTGATTGAGATCTTCACGCTTAAGAAAAATTCGAGCTCCACCTGCGTGCTCTGCAAATCGCTTAGCTTCCGTGATGATGCTGGGGCGGCCTGTATAAGTTTTATGCAGCTCGGCAAGTTCGGCTAAAAACTCTGGATCCTTCTGAGCAGTGTTGTGCGCGATTTCAAGTTCATTGAGTGCGCCAATAAGAGCTTCTGGGACAAAGCGCCCGCCGTATTCGCCAAAATGTCCCGAATTACTCATAGTCAAAGCCTACCGAGCAATTGATTGATCGCAACTGATGGAGATTCTGAGCGCACAAGTGCTTCCCCAACCAAGATTGCAGTAGCTCCACACTCTTGTGCAAATACAACATCTTCGCGGGTTGAGATTCCAGACTCTGCAACCCTTGCAATGCTAGATGGAATCTGCGGAATTAATTCGGCAAACGCACGTGAATCAACTTCAAGAGTTTTAAGGTTTCGAGAATTAACCCCGATGATCTCTGGTGAAATATCAAGAGCTCGCTCTAATTCATCATTGGTATGAACTTCAATCAGTGATCGCATTCCAAGTTCAGTACTTAAATGGAAATAGTCCTCTAACTGATTCTTACTCAATGCAGCAACTATCAACAAAACAACATCTGCGCCATGTGCACGAGCCTCATAAAATTGGTATTCATCAACCATAAAGTCCTTGCGAAGAATTGGCAGGTCAATTGCTTTTCGGACTGCATCTAGATCAGCCAGGCTTCCACCAAAACGACGCTGCTCCGTCAAAACACTAACGACCTGAGCACCTGCTTCTTCATATGTTGCTGCTAGTCCAGCTGGATCGCCAATCGAGGCAAGTGCGCCTTTGCTAGGTGAAGAACGTTTTACTTCTGCGATAACTGACATTTCGGAAGACACCAGGTGTGGGAAACAATCACGCACCGCAGGTGCGGTCTCTAGCGCTTCCTGTAGCTGCCCCATTGGTAAGCGTCTTGCAGCCAGGTCTTCACGCACGCCTTCAATAATGGAAGCTAAAACACTCATGGC
>Ga0209770_10001198_pt1 | contig 13569 bp, 26 predicted proteins | sample LauGreSu1BDMLBDD_2_FD_187572 | JGI IMG/M metagenome (GOLD analysis project Ga0209770, IMG submission 187572) | Freshwater lake microbial communities from Lake Michigan, USA - Su13.BD.MLB.DD (SPAdes) (version 2) | ecosystem: Environmental > Aquatic > Freshwater > Lake | place: Lake Michigan, USA...
ATCCCAGGTCTGACTGAGCGACCGAGATCAGCACCAAATCTGCGTCCATGCCGTAGATCAAGACGTTCTTCCGTTCATCGGGTGGGAGAGATCGGATCCAGGTAAAGATCTTGTGCTCTCCCTCGCCGGGTTCGTCGGTTCCCGACAAGATACATTCGGGAAAACAAAATCGGAGCGTGTCCTCCAACTCTATCATGAACTCAGTTCCGGGCGAGATCTGATTCTTATCAAACTCGGAGGGCTCGGGGTTCTTCATCCGACGATAGCGTTGCTGAACAATCTTTGCGTAGGGCACCAATCCATCAAATGCAATCAAGACCTTCTTTCCGTGCGCCACATCACGCAAGAAGGTACGAAGGGCTGTCACCACACTGCCAATCGGGTTGCCCGGCTTCAAGTAGGTATGAATAAATGCATTGAAATCCAGCCCAAGCACGTCGGATTCTAAGGCTACATTTCCAACATCTTTTTGGATGTGCTTGTGGGTGCGCAACAAGGACGCAACGTAGTACGGAATGCCCATTGTTTTAAAATGGATAGGAACTCGTAAACCAGACCAAGAGTTAAAATGCCTGACTGTCCCATTTGCGACTCTCTCATGGTAACCCACGCCTCCTACGGACTTTCCGATGCGGCATGTTGCAGGCTTTGTGACGGACTTGTATGTCCAGAGTGTTATCACGGAATGCGGTATACGTGCGGAATCTTCAAGATTGAAAAGAAGAAGCACGAGTGTATCTTCTGCAAGAGTCTAGACTACAAGTACTTTATGTACAAGGTGCTCTACGAAGTAACGGGCGAGTTCATGTGTTCCGAGTGCGCCGAAGCTATTCTGATGAAGGAGTAAATGGTGATACTAGGTCTTGCCGTTCTCGCCTGCGTTGTTTTTTTTATGTACTTTTGGAGACCCGAACCCACACCACGACAGGGCTGCTCTACGTGTCCCAACCGACAGAGCGTGATAGATTAGACTGCGGTTATGGTGATATATCCCTGTCCTGCGTTTGTAGCACCAATGAATGTGCCTCCTGGATAGAAAGATCCACCGCCACCGGCGGGACCGCCGAGACTGCCGCCACCGCCGCCGCCAGAATAACCGCCGCCGCCGCCGCCGGTCCCGCCGCCTCCATATCCTCCTCCTCCTCCTCCAAACCCACCGAAGCAGTTGCCCGAGTCTGCATTACCTCCAACTGCGCCGTTTCTAAATGATAGACCCGCCATACTCGGCAAAAAACTACCACCAACACCATTACCAATAAATCCGCCGCCGCCCCCGACTCCGCCGTAGATCGCCCCGCCGCCGCCGCCGTCCGTGCCACCTGCGCCACCGTTAGTCAGTTCAACAGTACCACCAGATGTAGTTGATTGTCCTTTAGTCCATGCTGCGGGGGGTTGTGCGTCGAAGTTGTTTCCTCCGCTGCCACCAGCTGCCAGGAGGCAGTCACCCGTCGCAGGAGTTAACCCAGATGCTACAAACGACCCCCCTCCTCCAGCGGATTCAAATCCCGCCGACCTAGCTCCCATCTGACCCACAACAAGTTGGAGAATCTGACCTTTTGTCAAACTAAGGGTTCTTTCGACAATCGCCCCATGTAGAGCCATCGACGAAGCCGACGCCGCACCTGCAGCTCTAACTGTATACGAACCCGTTCTAGGAGCTGTCCACAGCTGATATCCCTGTGTTGTCATGTTGAAATACGATGTATTCGTAACCCAAGGAGCTGTCGCAGTATACGCAGATACCGCCGCCGACAGAGTGGGTCCGTTGCGCCCAGTTGCACCCGCCGGTGTAAACGTGAAGGTTGTGAATGCGTAAAGATCCACCACCGCTGCCGCGGGAGGCGGGGTCACTCCGTTGATGACCACCGCGCTTGTTGTGGGGGATGCCAGCGCCCCCACCTGTGACGCACGGATGAAAGCACCTAACCCAGGTAAAGCAACAGAAACACCTCCAGATTTGGAGACCTTAGCACTACGTCCAGGTGCAACATATTGTGCAGACGCCTTGACGAACGATGTGAAATCGGAACCCGATGGGCGCAGGACGGGCATCTTTACTTTAGTACTATATATAATGCACGAAGACGATCGTCGGGATGCTAAGCTCTTCAAGGGCGGCGACGAATACCACGAACCGCCTCCGATGATGCCAGCTCAGGGCGGTAAAAAGTGTCCTCCCGGTAAGGTTCTTCGGAAGGGATATGTCGCTACGAGGAAGAAGAAGGGCGTTCTGAACAGTCTTTTGAAGCGCGGAACAATGTATCGCGTTGAGGATTCGTGTGTAGCCGGTATTGGTCCTCTCAAGAAGGGGGATCTAACAGAAAAAGGGTATGATGCAACAGCATCTGCAACAGTGCGTCACGCAGCAATTGCAAAGGCCGTAGGTGCATATGGTCGGCTGTCGACCCTGCGGAAGTTGAATGCGATTGCGGTTTTGAACAAGAACACATCTCCCACACGAGCAAAGACATTCAGAGCCGACCGTAACTGGGTGAAGAAAACCTACTTCTAAGATAAATGCCAAAGATTGACTGGGCATGGGTCTTTACGTTTGTCATTGTCGGCATCTTTACCCGCACACTGTTTCTTACCTACATTGGAGAGGGATTTGCGAATCCTTCGGCTCAGCGGAAGGCAACAGACTGTCCGGATGGTACGCGGACAACCGATGGACACTGCTTACTTGAGTAAATCCAGCTCGCGGTCGCGAACAACCACGGGTGCCTGACGAAGCATGAGCTTTGTCCGGAACTTCTGGGCGTCAAAGAACTCGTGCACTGCATCCTTCACGACATTAGCATCGAAATCCTTGCAGGAAAACACATCCAAGTACATGGAGTTGTTCTCCTCCACGAAATGAGCGGCAATGTTGGACGTCTCGATGAGCTGAATCAGTGTGTACCCCTTCTTGTTGCCCGAACCAAACATCACCACCTGCGGCTCACCAAACGCCACCATGTCAATGCGCTTTACCAGTGTCTTGGCAAATCCGGTGATTACCTTGGGACATCCAATCATCTTGGGAGAGCAGCCGGCAGCATCAAGGATCAGGTGCTTTCCCCATGTGCGAAGAGGAGCTGACATATAATGTATACTCTTGTCTTCCGTCTAAATAATGAAGAACACCGGCTTAAACTCGCTTCCACCGGTCAAGGGCTATGTGTTCAACTTGACCATCAACCTCATGTGCATTGCAATCTTCTACGTGTTTCTGGGTGGTCTGATCTCGTGGTGCTTGTCGCGTGTGTTTCCCCAATACGGTCCAGACTGGGAAAAACAGTCAAACCTGTATCAACTGCTCGATGTCTCTGCAGAGATCTCGGTCATTGTAGTTGTTGCATTCTGGCTGACGTACTTTGTCCATTCGTTTATTCCTGTCTTGCCAGTCACCTCCGTCCTCGAGGGGTATCTTGAGTCCTTCGGCGGACAAATGGTCTTTATCTACGCGGTCTTTGTCTTCATGGATACGCTAGATGACAAGTTGAAGCATGTATTCAATGATTTCTTTGGGACCAAGCCGCCTGCGTAAACTTTCTGGTGAACTGATAAATGTACTCGTATCTTCTCACGACCGCTCTGCTGTTCTTCGTTCTGACCCCGGGTATCCTCCTTCGCCTCCCCCCGGGTGGTTCGCAGATGGTCGTCGCCGCCACCCACGCCCTTGTTTTCGCTGTAGCGCACGTTGCGATGCACAGGTATGTCTTCAAGTCCTAATACGTTTTTTTCCTAGCTAGAAACAAACAAAATGTATGGGAAAATGATTTTTCTCGCCGCGCTGTTCTACTTCCTCATCCCGGGTGTGCTCGTCCGCCTGCCCCCGGGCGGGTCGACGATGACGGTCAACCTCACGCACTCTCTCGTGTTTGCCGTGGTGGCGTGCTACGGCTGGGGCATGCTGAAGGGCAAGATGGGTAAGTAAACATCAAAAACCAAAGTCCAATGATAACGAGAGTTTGAGGGCGATAGACTGGCAGACCTGTCACTCTATCGTCTAAAACGGATTTGAACAGACCTAAGAATAAGGAAGGTGGGCGGGTATAATGTCAATCTTCTTCTGTTGCGTTTTCGAGTGTGCAAAGATTGTGAAGATGAGCGGAACGGCATGCGAAGATCACCGGATGGCCGAGTGCCTGGGATGCGGAGGGGAGATGTATGTGGGGGCAAACGGATACTGCGTGCCGTGCTGGACAGAGCAGTTTGGGAGCGACGGGTGTCCCGCCTGCGGAGTTGTGGGGGCCACCGTTCTCGGGAGTGACTATTGTCACAAGTGCCACCCGAAGAGCGACAAGCCGGCGGCCGATGGGTGGTGCCCCAACTGTGAGATGGTCACGGTCGTTCTGCCAAACTGCTGTCGCGATTGCCAGCAGAGGATCGACGACGCGGCCGAGTACGCGGTCTGGTGTGAGCCGTGGGAGCCGAACTGCACGTGCGCCACCGACCTTGGGACGCCGTGCTCTCGATGCACGAGTCTCGACCGTCTCGACCAGTTCCCGTGGCCGCAAAAGTGCGAGTGCGACAACTCGGGGCGGATGTGCGACTCTTGTTCCGAGGAGTACAAGGAGCAGTGCCGTGGGTGTGGGTCCTATGAGCACTTGTGGACAGACAACACGTATTGCCGCGAGTGCTACGTCAAGAACTACGGAGACGAGTTTCCGCCAGCGCCTCGGCACACCTCTCTTCAGTCCATGCGGGACGAGATTGCCGAGATTGAGGAGCGCCTCAAGACGAACATGACGAAGCACCAGAAGGACGACTGGATCTGGCTTCTTCAGAATCGGCGTGGGGATCTTGCGGCGGCAGAGAAGGAGATGTGGGCGGGATACGATGCTGATGATCTCCGCAAGCTTGACCTCCAGCTGCGGAGGTAGACGAGGATCAAAATGGATCTAGTCTGAACAAAAAAACTTTTTACATTAGAATGCCGCTCAACTATTGTTCGATTGGATACTCAGAGCAGGAGAACGAGATGCTTCAGGATGCAGAGCGCGCCATTGAGACGGCAGAGATGTGGGAGTACATGAAGACGGATCCAGGCGAGGGCGGGTACATGTACGGGAACGACCCTGAGCTCAAGGCGATCTACCGCCACATCAAGTACGAGGGGCACTCGGCTGCCACAATGGGATGGACCATGCGCGAAATGCAGTGCCTTGCGCGAGAGGGTATTGACGAGTTCTGTGCTAAGAGGAGTATGCGCATCGCGGCTGAGATGAAGGAGCCCGATCGCCAGCCACGAACTCCCGATATGGACGCGAAGGTCCTTGAGGAGTACAAGAACGTGAAGCCATTCAAGAGAGTTCCAAAGTGGGCCCGGGACTACGCCACCCTGTATCCATCAATCATTGCAAACCTCAAATTTGAGTGAGAGCGTGCGCAAATGCCGGATGAGGCGGTAGCTCACAAATACGACCCCAAGTCAAGTACAGCATAAACGCCCGTTCATTCTTGAACACCATTGAAGAATACCAATTTTTCAGTTCAAGCAATGCATCTGCGTGGATGTGAGCTTGGTTTGATCGCAAAAAGTGGATCATCTGTTCCAGTTTTTGTACTTTCTCCATACGAGTACTTGGCGCACAGTCTCTAAAACAGATTTGGCCCCCACAAACACAATGGAGGAGGACATGACGCCTCGACCCATTCTAGATGTTGACAATCTAACTAAACATAGCTGGCCCGAGATTGACTGGGATAGCTTCTATACACCTGCCCTTGACTGGTATGTCGACATGTATCGCCAACTCCAACTCCGTTTGTTGATCCGCCACGGTATCAGGCGATCCGAAGATGACTACGAAGATCCCGACCCCTACGCAGAGTACTACATCTTCTATTGCAAGGTCTAAAATGGATTTGGTTTACTCAGTTACTTACTTTTTAGGTTAAGATGGCGTACCTCTACACTCTACAGCTCCAGAGCGGAAAGTATTACGTTGGGAAGAGTGATGACCCCGATACCCGCTACCTTGCACACAAAAATGGGAATGGAGCTGTGTGGACGAAGATTCATAAGCCAGTCAAGATCCTAGAAATTAGAAATCTGAATGGCGAGCACGACGAGACAAATACCACCAAGGATCTTATGAAGAAATACGGAGTTGACAATGTTCGCGGAGGGGCATATACGCAGTCTGTTCTTGACGATGCGACCAAGTCACTTCTTGAGCGTGAGATCCTGGGAAATACTGACAAGTGCTACACGTGTGGACAGGCAGGGCATTTTGCGAATAAGTGCCCCTCAAAGGTCGAAGTAATATGGCGTCGGGAAGAGGAAGAGGAAGAGGAAGAGAAGCTGTACTGGGGATGTGACCACTGTCACGATAAGACATTCACCAGTATGACTCGCGCTCTTGCACATGAGCGACGATGCACATCAAATCCAACTGTCTATAGTAAGGTAGTTCCCAAGAAGAAGTCAGGATCGTGTCACAGATGTGGACGGACAGGTCATTGGATAGCGGACTGTTATGCTAAAACAACTGTCGATGGAGATGACCTTGATTCTGACGAGGACTAAAATGGATTTGGTTTACTCAGTTACTTTTTTAGGTTAAGATGTCATACGAAATCGCTATCTTCGAATACTCCGACCTCTACGACGGCGACGAGGATGTGTCTCCAGACAAGGTCATCTGCGAGTTCATTGAGTACTACAGGCGCTACTTCGTCTCCCGTAACCTGGATGAAGGAGACGTGCAGTTCCATCGCGGGAGGACGTGGCTGTCTTATGCAGACAAGTCGGGTGGCGACAAGCCCATGACACTCATGCTCATAGGGTCCATTACAGAGGAGCTTGTCGCGAATCTCAAGGAGGATGTGGCGAAGGTGTACGTGAAGACCTGTGGGGACTGTGGGAAGGAAATCAAGGACAAGACGTGGGCGCTGTGCAAGACATGTAGGGACAAGTAGAAAATGGATGTTACTCGGTCACTTACTTACCTTTTTACATTCAAGATGGATACCTATGCAAACCCGCCACCCATGAGTCGTTACGATCTACAGAATGCCGTAAATGTCGAGAAACAGCGCATCGAGACTGAGCGAATTCGGTCAGAAGAGAATATGGGATTGAACTGGGCACGGCGACAGGTGTATCCTGCAGTCGAGACTACCGCAAAGAGGGGACTGAGAGAAATGGAGGCTAGAGTGCCACCAGACAATGGGTTCACATCGGTAAGCTATTCATTTGCACTCAATAAGTTGCAGGAATGGTTTCCTGGTTGTGATATTCGAGCACCCAGTTATGAAGCCCTACAGGATTCAGTTCGTCGGTCAATCATTATCTCCTGGGCGTAGAAAACGAATTCTACTCGGTCACTTACTTACCTTTTTACAATGCAACCAATCACTCGTGCTCAACTTCAGAGTGCCCGCGAGACCGCGATCGCAGAGAGGAAGCGTATTGCTCACCGAGAACAAGAATTGAGGGGACAGCTGGCGGCGGAAGAGTTTTACAAGGGGGTCATACACATCGCAGAGCTGGGATTGGTAACCAAGGTGTCGTCAAAGTCAATGGAGCTGGGTGTTGCCTTTGATACTATGCTCTCTTGGACGAAGGAGCACTTCCCCGACTGTGATGTGACGATGGAGATTCGGCATATCGGACCCAGTGCGACCTATGCCATTTGCGTGGGGTGGGGAGACACTCAGTAGAAATCCATTTACTTGGCTACAGACAAAGATGGCGGTCAAAAGTGCAGGACTCAAGCTCAAGTACTCTCTGTACTCGGCCCTTGCGTTCTTTCTTGTTGCCAATCCGGTGACGTTTCGCTTCGTGAACTCGTTCATCGCAGGTGTTGCAACAAACGGGTGCCCTACGGCGTTTGGATTTGTCCTTCATACCCTGGTCTTTTTCGGTGTGCTCTACGGTCTGATGAGTTTGCCACCTGACCAGGAGTAAAATGGAAGCTTCCTACAACAACCTTCGGTTTTTCAATGCCGTTTTATAAGATATACCTCATCGAGCTAGAAGGTGGAAAGTGGTATGTGTGGAAGCATCCGGACCCGTCTTCTATACCAGTACCGTATGCCATGGCAGGACTGTACACCCCTTGGAAAGGGGTTGGTACGCCTGCATGGGTCGAGAAGTATCGTCCACTTGCAAGCAACCAGTTTCCGGGGGATCCCACATATGGTTCGGGAGACGATGAATGTATTGATAGACTTGTATGGAAGCTCATGTTGGAGAAGGGCGTCGACAATGTTCGAGGAGGATCATTCCAAGCAATTGACTTGACAAAGGCGGATGCAATCCAACTGCTACGGAAGTGGAACCGAACGTATGAGCCACCATCTTCTCGCGAGATTGAGATTGAGTCGCTTGCACTCCTCCGCAGGATAGCCGAGAAGCTAGACGTGTAAAATGGATCTGTCAACTCTAGAACCAACCAACAGTGGGATCGAGCAAAAAATGATGACCACTCACAACTACCAAGCACTCGGATTTAAGGAGGAGGAGGTGAAGATGTTGACTGACTTTGACAAGGCAGTCAGCAAGACGTGGGGAGGATGGGAGTTCATGCGAACGTTCAACGACGGAAGTTTCGCATGGGCTTCGGGGGGAATGATCAATAAGATCAATGAAAACATCAGCTACTCCGACCACTCGGGATCTACCTACGAGTGGACTGCGCGCCGGATCCAGCGTGTAGCCAAGGAGGGATGGGAGACGTTTGCCAAGAACCCCCGCTGACCAAAATGGATCTGTGCGGGTCAAATCAAAGAGAGGTGGGGGGAGAGCAAAATGACGACTACTAACTGCCAGTGGTGTGATGCGATGTTGGAGAACCAGCTGATCTATACGGTTGACACAGTGAGAACGGAGGATGGGATTTCGCCAGTGACCTATATTGTTGGGGCAAACTGCTGTATCGGGGGACCGCAGAGACACAACAGATACATTCAAGAGTACTTCGACATCTGGAACACGAACCCGCGGATGTACTTCGACTTTCTGCCAAGTGCCCCGAACTGCCAGAAGTTGTTCAATGACGCCATCTACTGGCACCACAACGGGGCGTCCAAGACCGTGGTGAAGGACTTGTTCCGGACGGCGTGGTCGACGTACAAGAAGCTGTCCCTAGAGGACCAGGCCCGCGTTGTTACGCACTAGACATACCAATCCAAATTTACTTACTTATTTTTACGTGTGCGACGAGTTTTACGGGACCCGCGGCGACGACGACGAGTACGACCACCCTTCCACGTCTTGGCTTTGCGATCTTCACTCTGAAGCTTGATTGCACGAGACATCTTCGCCATCTCATCAACAACATCCTCGCCATTGGGTCCCTTCTGGCTCTTTCCCTCCGCCACCAGCTGTTGAATTGCCGCCGTAATATACTTCTGCTCAACTACATCGGGTGGCGGAGGAGCAGGGGCAACCTTTTTGTTTTTACCAAACAGAGAGAACGGCATTTATTATACGCGACGACGAGTTTTCCGCGACCGGCGTTTGGACTTCTTCGTCTTCCGACGCCGACCACCTTCGGCAGGAGCAGGTCCGGCGTCTTCCTCAATATCGATAATGAATTCCTCAATTAAAGTTGTCGGAAGATTGGTCAGTGGATTCTTATCTGAATTTGCAAACCATTTGGATAATCCATCCGGATCATCTGCTAAAAAAATCATCGTATCTTTTCCGTCTAAACGAATAACTTTATCGCCAGTCTTGATACGCTGTGCAACGATTGGGTCATCCCAACCACAATCCGAGCGCTTAACCTTTTTTGTAACTGGAGGTGCTGCAGCAGGAGGGTTCCTGATACATTTAATCACTTCGTCATCCGCACGTTGAATTCTCTCAGCGTATTCCCGAACCACTTCCCGAAACGGGCTGCCTTTTTTGTAGGTAGTGTTGTTCCTGAGATGGTTGAGTATTTCATAAAAAATTTCAGTGAACATTCTGTTGGGATCATTCGCCCAGCCAGGATGATCCATACGTTCAATATGGACCTTGTGCAGATCATCCCGTGTTACCAGCATGATATACTCTTTGGTGGTCGGCCAGTCATTCCATCCGACTTTTGTCTGTATCGTATCGGGCAGGTTGGGGAATGTGTCGACTTCAGCTTGAAACTTCGCCTCGACGTCTCTACAACCGTTGGGAATTATTCGCATTACTTATGCCTGCGACGAGTTTTCCGCGACCGGCGGCGTTTTCCTCCCTTCTGAAGGCCAATCATAGCATCGCTACAAAACGTGCCCGGACCACAGTGTTCCTTGTACTTGTTGACGTTGGTTTCGGCATCTGTTCCCGTATACTTTGCATATGCAACAATGGAAAGTACACTGAATGTGAGTATGGCGACAAATCCTAAAGCTCCAACTGTTAAACCGCTCACGGCCGTCTCCATTACTTATGACGTCTACGAGTTTTCCGCGCCCGGCGACGGCGACCACCCTGGGAAAACTTCGCAACAATCTCGGCAAAAAGTTCTCTCGTTTCGTCGTCGCGGGCTTCAACTTCAGATCCAGACCTCCATCCAATCCGAGTGTCTGTTTTTACATCCGGCAATGTATCTCCCGTGAGATTCGCGCGAAACACGGGCGTAAAGATTTCCAACGTAAACCCGTTGTCGGTCTTGTAAAACCGACCACCATAGTCTTCGTCGGGGTGGACGTCAAAGTTCATCGGGTCTTCAGGATCGGATTCGTCTGCCATTAGTATTGACGGCGACGAGTTTTCCGGACCCGGCGTCCAGACTTGCGAGTCTTACGGCGACGACGACCTCCCTTAGGTTCTATGATGTGAAGGGTGCCATACTTGATCTGATCGTCTGGCAAAGCAGGTCCATTGAATCCAGATACAAGTGGGTTTGTCTTTCTACCACGTGGCTTCCAATAGCTCCAGAGAGACTCAGCATCAAAGACCCAGTTGGGGTTGCCCTGAATCTGAATAATATGCTGTCCTTCTTCGTAGTCGGTATACAGAATTGGTTCTTGGGGAAGAAGGTCAGCGCGATTGACGTCGATAACAGGTCCATTGGGAGGATGATCGGCATCAAGATCACTGAATCCCGCGCGAAGTATTTCAAAAATTGCGCGATCGAGCTTGTCTTGGTCGGATTGCGGGGCACCAAGATCCAACAGATCTCCATCTCCAAGAGGAACGGTGATCTCGATGGCACGAGGATCATCATACCGGTTAAGAAGGTATTCTTCATCGGCGAGGTCGTTTCGGTACTCTGCCCTGGCAAGAACATCAGTCAGCTGACCAAAAATGCGACTGAATGCAGCCTTAACGACTTGAAGTGGACTTGTCGTTTCCCAGAAAGGGTGCAGTTGATCTGCCTCTCCATCCTCTCTTGTTGGCGGTATCCACTGTTTATACAGGGCGATCGCACTCTGTCTTTCAGCTGGAGTCAGCGCCGCCATTGTTTATACTCGACGACGAGTTTTCCGTGCACGACGTTTGGTCTTGCGGCGACGACGACCTCCCTCACCCTTCACCTTCTCGCCAATATTACGAAGACTCTGCTTCACTTCGCCAAAACTTCCCTTGTGAATGTTCTTGTCATCGGTCAAAAACTGACCCACCTGACTGGGCAAGATTCCGCTTGCCATTGCTCGATCAAGGGCAGTTCCTTCTTCAACGAGACCCCTTGTCTTGTCACGGTGACGGAGAATCCCCGCTACTTCGCCGCTTGCCAGATCGCGTGCTTGGGATTTCAATGGAGGAGACACGACCATTTCGTGGTAGAGGGCTTGATCGTAAAGATCGCGGTCTTCCTCTGTTTCTGCTCCAACTCGCGGCCAACGAAGTGGATTAAGTTGTCCCCAATTGTCATTGTCAGTATCCATATAATCATTCACATCGGAGTTAGGGATGCCGTCATACAAAATATTGTGTGCATTCGTTCGGTCACCTTCTGTGAGCCTATCGCGTATACGGTTAAATGCCCGTTTGGATAGCTCAACTGGGGAAATTTTACTCCAGATGCTTTCTGGCTTCTGCCAACCCCAATAGTATCCAGGTCCTCTCATTTCCTCCTGCTCTTCATTTGGTAAGACATACTGCTTACGAATCTTGTTCATCTCCGCCTCTTGCGCAGCTGTGACAGGTGGCATTGTTTATACGCGACGACGAGTTTTTCTATCATTATATGGTAATGGCTACAATTGAACTCAATAAAATATACGAGGAGTTTGAGGGTAGCGAATGCATTAACAATAAGTATCTCCAGGAGTTCAAACGAACTCACGCGGAGATTTTTGCAAACGTAACAAAGGGACGCCCTGCAACTAGAAATGACGGAGTTTCAATGGAACAGTTTCTAGCCAATAAGCCGAAGATTGGTGAAGAGGAAGACTGTGATGGTGACCGAGCAAGATTTAAGAAAGCGGTGGTCTTACACCATAAAATCATCGCGGATGCAGTCGATAGCGAAGAGGACGACGAGACGTCGCCAACCTTGGCCATAAACCTGGAAGACATTAATGCACAGAAAAAATTTGCATCAAGTCTTTCGAAAGAAGAACGTGAGACGATCATGGGATATAAGGGAAACGCATTTTTGTTCACAACACCATTACTAACAGGACGTCCTCCTAGAAGTGGGGTTGATCCCGTTGTAAAGCTGGCAAATCGAGAGGCATATGGTATTCCGCGTGATCGCGTGATGGGATTTGTTCCGCAGTTTATGGGACATTTAGCAAACGCGATACACAAGGCTCCTAAACTTAGCAAAGAGATCGTAGTATATCGCGGGATCCATTCCGATCGCGCGCTTTCTATTGAGGGAAATAACCTCCTTTCGACCACCTACTGCAAAGACGTGGCAGATGAATTTATTGGTGAAAAGTGCTGTCTACTAAACATAACTGTCAAATCTGGTGTTCGGATAATTGTACTTGGAATAGTGGAAGACGAAGATGCAGGTCTCGGTATGGACGATGAGTGTGAAATCATCATTTGCCCACCTTATAAGGCACGGGTAGAAGACGCCGGACCTGGCGCGAAGAATGTGACAATTACACCTGTGGAGCGTTGGCGAGCCGGAACTCGACGTCGCAAGAATAAGCGACGTACCCTTCGTAAGGTCAAACGCTCTGAATAAATTCCCAGTTCAGGTAGTCACAGATCTTCTTCCAGATTTGATCGTGGGCAATTAGGCGGTCACGGGACTTCAGCAACGGAAAGAACACCTTGTACTCATCTAAGTCGAGCAACTCAAAGAACTTGTACAGGATGTACGAGTATGATAAAAAGTTCGTGCGATCGTTGGGACAATACAGCAAGAACGGTGCCTGGATCTCCTGGAACATTGCCCGGACCTTTTCCTCTATCTCAGGGGTGATGGTTGGGGGCGGATTACCATTCAGACGACTCAGAATGTGAGCACGATGCTCGTAGTACTTGGACCGACCCAGCTTCTTCAGGATCTGACGCGTATCCTCCTCTGACAGGTCTGCAATGTTATCAATGCGTCGCTTCTTGATCTCCAGCACAACCTCGTTCATCACCTCTTCGGGAATAATGGTGGATTCCTTCGCCTGGAACTGATTAAGGATCTCATTGAGATGGTTAATCTTCTTATAGGCGTAGTTGTTCCTCTCCTTGGGTGGGTC
>Ga0209770_10001199_pt1 | contig 13562 bp, 28 predicted proteins | sample LauGreSu1BDMLBDD_2_FD_187572 | JGI IMG/M metagenome (GOLD analysis project Ga0209770, IMG submission 187572) | Freshwater lake microbial communities from Lake Michigan, USA - Su13.BD.MLB.DD (SPAdes) (version 2) | ecosystem: Environmental > Aquatic > Freshwater > Lake | place: Lake Michigan, USA...
TCCATGCCGAAACAGGGCGTCGCTTCGAGTTTTGCGTTCGGCGTTGCATACGGCCAGATCAAAGGGATCATTGGCGCGCAGAATATCAGGAGCATATATACGTCGCCATCTAAGTGGAAAAAACACTATGGCCTTCCGGCGGATAAGGAGGCGGCGCGTGCTTGCGCAATAAATAGATGGCCTGATAGCGTTCACTTTAGAAGGAAAAAAGATCACGGGCGCGCAGAGGCTGCGTTGCTTGCGGTTTATGGCTCACAAATATTGAAATAGGAGATTGATATGGCAAAGAAGACAATAGAAGAACGCGTTGCTAATCTTGAAGCGTTAATATGCGTTGCAAAAGAAAAATATAGGGAAGAAAATTTCTTTCGTTTACCCATACAGGATAAAATCATATCTAAAGATGACGCTGTAGAAATTGCTCTTTCACTTGATGAAGCTGATATTAGCCTCTGTTGCTATGAGCTAGGTGAAAGTGGCAAAATTGCTGATGACCTACATATCATTTTGTATTCTTGCTATGACGATAAAACTTTAGTCAGAACAAAACTGATAGAAGCCTTAAGCGATATGTTTGATTTCCTTAAGACTAATGAATTTTATGATGAGGTAAAACTAGAGAAAAACCATTACAATAAAAGAAAAGATGCTAAGGTAGAAGATTTAAAAACCGCTAAATTAGAAATTCTTTCAGCTATGCTAATACGTGCTTATAAAGAGTGGGAAGAAGATTATTCTAAATTAACGTATGCGCAATTAGAGAAAACCCCGCTTCCGGCGTGGGATAGGCATGAAAAAATGAAAGATAAATAAAAAAAGACCCCGACTGCAATCGGGGTCTAGGGAAGTCACCATTGGAAGAAACGCGCAATGCGTTCGCACTAGATATATAAGTCAATATAGAAATTGATGCAACATATAGTGTGACGCTGCGCCAATAAAGGCGTAGGAAAATGGAAATACCTTTTGATTTTGACGTAGAATATTCGTCGCCGTCTCAATGGGCGCGTATGTATCGCTCATTAGGCTGGCAAGTTGTTCCAGTCATGCTTCCGTCGGAAGCAAAGCCAGGCAAAAGCAGCAAACAACCAATCGTTAAATGGGCGGAGCATGAGCGTGAACTTACGTCAGATGATCTTTTTAATAAGTGGTATGGCGCTTCTGGCTTATATTCTAAGCGCATTAACATGGGCATCGTTACCGGCGAGTGCTCACAGTGGTTATTTGTTATCGACCTCGACCTGCACAAAAACACGTTCCCTGCTGTCTGGTGGCAGGGGATACACGACGATCACGCCGGAGGGATACTTCCTGAAACTCCACGCGCAACAACCGGTGGCGGCGGAAAGCATTACTTCTTTAGGGCTCCGCCGGGTTGGGTGCCGCCAACCATAAAGACACCGCAAGGGATCGACATCAGAGGACGCGGCGGCTTCGTTGTGTCAGCTCCTAGCTTACACGATAGCGGCGCAAATTATCTTTGGGACGAAGACGCTGAACCGTGGAACGTAGAAGTCGCCGTTGCGCCTATTTGGCTGTGCCAGGAAATCGATCGGCTGGTTCTAGAGAATGGCGGCAATTTGCCGCAGGGCGAAGTTACTACTACCCGCAACTTTGAGATCCTGCCTCCCCTGGGAGCGAATGGGTCGACCGGCATTGTCAAGAACGATTTTGGCGTCATCGTCGACGGGCGCGAGAGCCAGATGGCCAAGATGATCTTTGGCCGCATGCTGGACGAATACAGGAAAGATCCGACCTATCCAGATCCAAACCGTCTCCAGGGGATCGCGATCGATCTCTTCCGTCAATACGTCTCGCTCGTTAAGCCGCGCATAGACGACCCCATCGCTGAGAAACATGATCTCTTAGAGCGCGAGGGTCGGGGCCTCTCTCTCTTCACTGAGAAAATGCATGACGCCCTAAAGAAGTGGAACACAAAGATCCGGCAATATGCCGAAGCGGGTCCGCCGCCAAAGCATGCGCAGCTGGAGCATAAACCCTTCGACGGACAAAACCTGTCGCATGAGGAAATTGCATCAGAAAATTCTGACGAAGAAGAGTTTAGGCTAAGGCCTGAGCAAATCCTTGGCATGATGAAAGATCCCAGCATCTTTCAGATATTAACGATCCAGGACATCTATGACCTGCCAGACCCGCAATATCTGATCCAGGATATCTTCATAGAAAATGGTCTAGCATTCATCTACGGCGCGCCTGGCTGCTGTAAGACCTTTATCACGCTAGACATGGCCCTAAGCATCGCCGCGGGCCTTCCTGAGTGGTGGGGTAAGACGATCGAGCGCTCAGGCCCAGTCATCTACATCAGCTCTGAGGGAACGTCCGACATGAAGTTTCGCATCAAGGCGTGGTGCGAGAAGCGTGGTCTAGCTGGCCCTCCGCTGCCCTTCAGGCTGCTCCACGAGAGCATGAACTTCATGAATGGTGATGACGTAGCCAAATTAATCAGGACGATCGACAAGGCCATTGAGGGCCTTAGCGGCGAGCTTCCAGTATTAATCATCGTCGACACTGTATCACGCGTCTTACCCGGAGCTGATGAGAACCTGCAAAAGGATATGACGCTCTTCATTAGGGCCTGCGATCAGATCAAGGCGCGCTTTAGTTGCTGCACGCTGGGCGTCCATCATACGGGCCGCCAAGGCGTCAATATGCGTGGGTCGACGGTCTTTGACGGTGCCGCAGACGCGTCAATTTTTGTCTCCAGGGAAGAGGGCGCAATGGAGGGTCAGATCTTTGCAAGAAAGATTAAATCAGCCGCCGACGGTTGGACGTGGGATTTTGCCATAAACAAATATCCGCTGATCTCCGGGCACGCCTCTCTTGTCGTCGAGAAGATTATTGAGGAGCCGCTAGTCGACGCCGCCAAGCCTGAGCCGGAAGAGTTCGGAGGCAAGCAGGAGACAAACAAGATCCACGTCGGGCACAAGAAGTGGGACCGCCAAATCTGCTTCAATATTTTGAACGCCCTTCAAGATGATTTTGAAGCCGGAAGAGGGTGGTGCGCGGCAAAGAATACGTCACGCAATTTTAGATCAAACATGAAGGCGCTCTTTAAAATCGACGCCCACGATGCCGAAGCCATGATTGAGGACTGGTATGCAAAACGCATCATTGATGAGGACGACAATAAGAAAACTAAGACGCTCAGCTATAAGCTTGGCTCCAACTGGCTACCCGATTTTAAGCGCCAAAAATACGAAAGATGACGGCGGAAGTGAAAGCGGAAATGAAAAGTTCACTTCCGCCCAGAAAATTACTTCCGCCCTTAACTACTTGAAAACAAACAATCTATTTTACTTCCGCCAAATCACTTCCGCCAATTAATGGACAACAAAATAGATGAAACAAAATCAAACACTTACGGGCGGAAGTAAAAGCGGAAGTGAACGCCAGATATACGTTAGTATATCTGTCTTCGCGGGGCGCTCCCTATGGGTCGCGCGCCCGCTCAGTGCGAACGGGGTTGTTGACACAAATGCGGTTTGTTGGAAGCGTCATTGAGGAGGGTGATTTGGAAAGGGAAAAAGGGGCTACCGCCGCCAGCTGGCGCGAGCTGGGTGGACGGAGATACAAAATGCGATTGGATGAAGTGACAATCGACCGGCGGGATGATTGGGAGCTGAACGAGTTAACCAGTCTGTCGGATGGTGATTGGATAACGATCCGGTTGTTGGATGTGAAGGAGGGCGATCGGGCAGATGAGGATGGCGTTATCGCCACTCGTAAGCGATCCTACCAGCTGGGGTATAACAAGGCGCAGGGGCGCATGGCGCGTAACGTCCAGATCAAGGTTCTTGAGCGGTGTTACCCTGAAGTCTGTGAGTGGGTTTTATTGACATTGAGAGGAGAGAAAAAATGATCCCGATAGCGCCAGTAGTTTTATTTGTAATCCACATTGGCGGAGCGACGTTCGTGCCGTTCTATGACTGGAGCGCCTGCGAAAAGGCGAGGGGGGAGATGCGCAAGCTGGAGAAAAGCATTGTTACAAAATGCGTCCTGACCCAGACGGAGAGGGAGCCAAAGCTGTGACCCAGGATAGCCGTCGAAAAGAAATAGGCATGAGAGCTTTAGAGCTTCACGAGAAAGGCCTCGACAATAAGACCATTGGTTTGCGCCTTGGCATATCAACAGGCGGAGCACGCATCAGGATTAGATATTGGCGAGCTATCAGAGATGGCTTCTCGCCAAGCGACGCAGAAAAAATTGCAGCCGGTAAAATGAAAGCAGAGAAAAATGACTGATACACTTTTTGTCCCCGCCTATTGGCCATTCTTTAATACGCACGAGCTGAGACGCTTTGACTACACCACGTCTGATGGATCAGCTCCGCCATTCACGTCGGTCTTTTCGTATGACCAAGGCAGCAACTCGATGCTGTATAATAATTACGATAGCGCCGGAACTTGGTTGAACAGATGGTATTATCAATACAGGACAGGATTTGGCGTAGCAGAATGGCGGGACGACTATCCAGGAAATAAAAAAGTAGTATTAAATCCGCCGATAGGATGGGGGGAGTTTCAAGATGTCGGTAGTGTATATCAAAACAAACCGAAGTTTGACTTCTTCCGAAGCTGGCCGCCTGCTAACAGTTCCGGCGATCAAATCGTGGTCTTTGAGCAGCTTCTCGCATCTTTTACTGCTAGTGCTGTTACATACACTGACGTAATACAATTTAGCTATTTACAGTCATGGGATGGAAAGCCAGCAAGTGGAGCCAGATACTGGATGGCTCTTGGCGTTGGTCCAGTCGCGACAAGCTTTCTGACACAAGATCCGCAAGACCCAAAGAAGGTAACAGAGACTGTTCAGTGGCGCGCCAAGGTTAGTCGCTACAATGTTTAGCTTCTTTCACAGAACGCCAGTCACACATTTGGATTGCTTTACGAACTTGTATCACGCCTACAAGTTTACGCCGGTCGTTAAGGCGTCAAAGGCAATCCCGCAGTGGTGGCGTAACACAAAACCAGGAGAGACAGAGTTTAACTTTGAGACGCTTGAGCATCCAACAAGAAATAGAAACGTGAGAACGTGCTACGGATTTATTGAACTTTATAAAAGAGGCGCAATCGTAGAGAGCTGGGCAGATTTTGTTTTAAAAAACATAAACGGCAAATGCACAGCATTCTACTCTGCCGGGTCTCAAGTCAGCACGCAGCCGCTCAAGGAAAGAGGCAATAGCTTTAGAGACTATACGCATCTAAAGCTTGTCAGCCCTTGGCGTTTTAGAGAAAAGACGGGAGTGCAATTTCATTGCAGCGGAGCGTGGTGGAGCTTAGATGGTAAAAACTTCATTATGGTTCCAGGCGTCACGGCTTTTGATTTCAATAATGCGGCTCACGTTAATTTGCTTGTTCCTAAAAACGCAGAGGCTCAGCAAATCAGAATGGGCACACCGCTTTTGCATCTCGTGCCATTAAACGAAAACAGACTGGAAATAAAAAACCATTTTATGGAGGGAGATGAATTAGACAGAGAGTTTTATGCGCTTAAAACTTTTTACGGGTGGAGAGCGATAAGGAATTTAATGAATAGAAATAAAGAGCGAGAGACGTGTCCATTTAAGGGGTAATTGGATTATGAAGCATAACATAGATTACGCGGCGTATGGACCGACAGAAGGCAGAAAGTTTACCGCGTCCATTCTTAGCGGTTTGCCGCATGATAAGATATTAGACATTGGTTGTGGGGCTGGAACCTATACAAGAATGTTTCCGCGATCGTCATGGACGGCAATAGAAATATGGGAGCCCTATGTTGAGAGGCATAATCTAAATTCTCTCTATGATGAAATTATTATTGCGGATGTTAGGATAGTTGATTTTTCAAAATTTTCTAAGTTTGATGTGGCAATAGCTGGAGACGTATTGGAGCATATGACGGCAGATGAGGCGTTGGATGTTTTTAACAAATTAAAATCTGTCGCCAATATTGTTGTCATCAGCATGCCAGTAATTTATTTTCCCTATAAGCCTGTTTTTGGCAATCCGTATCAGGAGCATATTGTTGATGACTGGAACGACAAGAAAATAAGAAAGGCGTTTGGAGAACCGACGTGGGGACACGTCGATGGTCAGACTGGAGTTTATATATATCGAACTGGAGATTGAGATGGCATCTAGACCAAGAAAGAAACCAGAAGCAAATAAAGGCATCCCAGTATCAACGAGACCGACAATACCCTGGCAGCAAACGCCTGGCATGTATCTCGCGGGTAAAGAGTGGGTCGACGAAGTTGATCTGTTGCAGATAGAGCTTGAGAAGAAGTGGGGCAGAGATCGTCTGCGTCTGCTTGTTAATATTGAGTTGAGAGAGAAATTTGACAGGCAGCGTTATCTTTATAAACAAGCCTTGTGGGAGGGTCAGCTTGAAGACGTGAAGCGAGAAGCTGAGCGCATGATGACTGCACTGAGGACGCTAGATAAGCGCGCGACGGCAGCAAATCAAAAACCGATTGATCCAACTGTGTGGGAAGTGAGGCTTGAGAATGGAACTGTGGCTGCTATTGTCAAAGAGCCTGACGCTACTGATCGTGTTATTAATGACGGTAGATATGTGATCGTTTACACATTAGAAGAAATAGGAAAACTGATCTCTGCGGATAGTTTTCTTTTAACAGCAAAAGAAATATTCCCAGGAGCTGAAGTGGTAAAAGTAAATATGAAAATAAACGATCCATTTAATGCAATGGCTGGAATAGACAATGATGGTATCTTTGATATATCTGCGCCAATTGATGACGTATTAGGGTTTGAGGATTTAAACGATGAAATCCCCTTCTGATAAAGAGACATTTAAAATTGAGGCAGTCACAAGAATTGTTTTTGCTATGCCTCAATTTGTTGCTCACGCAGAGATAGAAACTGATCCGTCAACGATGCGCGCAGGAGCGCCAGGTAAGAGGAAGGTTCCTATGTCTTTGCCTCGTGTGCGCTTCTTAGAGCGCCCAGAAGTCGTAATAAAAAAGGCCCGGTAGATCCGGGCCTCTTTTTAAGCAACTGCCATTGACGCTTCTTCTCTTAATTCTGCGCACACTATTTCCAATAACCAGTCACGGTCAATCGCCCCTTCTGCAAGACCATGTATCAAGATGGCGACCAAGCGTGGCACTGGATGCGTGCCTGATAGCCATGACGTAACTTGACGCGGTGTCTTGCCTGTAATGGTCGCGAGATCATTATTAGATAAGCCCTGCACCGCCATTGCTTTTTTAAGTTCTAAAGGGGACATAGTCGTCGCGCTCCTGGTCTCGCCTCTTTTAGAGACTTGTTGTGATTTTCGATATAATTAAAAACGTCAAGCTCAGTCCAGTTGGGTGACGTGTATGTCACGTCACGTCTGGTCAGCTGACAAAACAAACGCCATAGCGTTGGATTAATTTCCCAGCAAGGTTCAAGTGAAAGTTCCATATCAATCTCCTTTATATGTTTTCAATTTTGTCAATGAACCAATGATATTTGCCGACGCTCCAGCCAATTGTATTGTTGGGCTTCATAGCTAACAAATGAAAAGCAAATTTCTGGTAAAGATCTGCGTCTTCATTGTCGTCGTCATCAGACATGCTATCCAATACCCAAATCAAATGGTCGCGCACTTCATGCCAGTCATTGCTTTCGACCGGTTCAGCGTCGGGTAAGTAGCCGGGCATGTTGTATCCTGAAATCCACATATCAATCTCCATTTTTGCCGTTAATAAAGTCAGAATGTTTTTGTGCTACTTCCTGCGTGCCGTATTGAAATATAAAACTATCAAGCGTGTCATCATAAAACTTTTGTTTTATTTTTCTGTGATCATCTGGATGCCAGGTGTATTTATATGCGCGTATGCGCAATTGGTTTTTCTTGTCTTGATAAACCTGATACCCAAAAGACAAGTCGCCGTGATGCGATGGGCTTTTGGTGAAATAAACATCGCCGCCGCCTTGTTTTTTATTGCCAGCAATAAATGCTGCGGCAAAATCCATTGCTTCAAAACGTTTGCCGCCCCAAGCATATGGAAAAGCGTTTGTTAAAAACTCAGCAGCGCCTTCTTCGTATCCATCCCAATGCTTGTAAACGTGAAAATTATGATAAGCGTCTTTGAACGAGTATACTGCGCGCGTTCCCATATCAATCTCCATGATTAATTGTGTTCTTAACAAAGATAGCGCCAAGTGTGATGTCATAGAGGCCAAAGAAAATGGTTGGCGCATTTTCAAAGTAAATGCCCATTGCCAAAATCATTGAGCCAATGACAAGCAAGTCGCCGGAAAAAAGAATAGGCAGCCCCGTGACATACAGGGCTGCCAATTTATGCTTGACGCGCATTAGGCTGCGATTTTGGTCGACGCTTTGACGCGGATCGTGGTGATCAGCGCAACGCTGTTGCAAGCCGCGATTTGCGCGGGCGTCAAAATCTCTTTGACTTTTTTCTGGTCAAGCGTTGAGCGCTCTGAAAGACCGACGGTAACCGTGAAGTGGTCGCCGACGATTTCCTCGACGCCAAGCTCTTTGATCTCTGTTTTAAGCTCTTCGAGCTTTTTGGCCCAAGCGTCAGCCTCAGCTTTGATTTGAGCGTAGCGGTCAGCGAGAGAAGCGAAGTTAGACATATCAATCTCCATACAGTGTGTGTTTCAATGAAATAACTTCTAGCAGAAGTTACTTCTACCTACAACCCCATCAGACAAAAAAAGTGAAAAATATTTTTGGCCCCTCAAAAATGAGGGACCAGGACTTCGACTAGGGAGGATTTTGCGCGGGTCGCCGCGACGTAGCAGAGATTGTCTTCCTGGTTCAGCTGCCAGTCCTGCGTAGCGTATGGGCTAGGCAGCGTGCCCTTGCGATCCAGCCAGTAGACCGTCTCCCACTCACGACCCTTTGATTTGTGGATCGTGGAGAGAACGAGCATGTTGTTAACGTTATCCTCGAAGAGACCATTGATATGCGCCACAACCGCAGGGATGTTGTCTTTGCCCTCTTTGCGGCATTGATCAGTGATTACGCGCATCGTTGCAGCTTGATCTGCAATCTGCTGAGCCATAGCGCCATTGCCTTTGGCCTTAGCGCGGACGATTTGACCCTCAGACCATTTGGCTACAGCCTCCTCCAGGCCATGAAGCGTCTTTACGCGCTTCCATTTGGTAGCCAGCTTCACGAGGCCCTTACCAATGTCGCGGCCCTCTACCCGGCAAGGGATGTTTGCGCGGATCAGCTCGAAGGCCAGAGAGACAAGCGGCTTGGTGTTGCGGCAGAGGATCGCAGCCGTTCCGTCGAGATCGTTGCGGTCAAAGATGTCGTCGCGCATAATAACGCTTGTAGAGCCCTCTGGAGCGCTTTCATGGGCCTGGATGTGGCTAACCCAGCGGTGGGCTACCTCAACCACCGCCTTGGGGCAGCGGTAGGTCACCGTGAGGGGCATCTCAATGGCATTGAAGTCTGACTTGATCAGATCAAGCGCATTAGCGTCTGCGCCAGTAAAACCATAGATCGCCTGACGATGATCGCCGACAGCCACAACGCGACCGCCAGGAGCCAGAATAGCTTTAACCAGAGCGCGACGCGCCGGGTTCGTGTCCTGCGCTTCATCAACAAACACCCAAGGATAGGTCCAAAAGCGCAGCTTCAGGAATACTGGCAGGTAAACCATATCATCGAAGTCAACAACGTCGGTCGTCGCATTCGAGAGCTTGAGGACCTTGATTGACGCCTCGACGATCTCAGCCACGCGGTCTTGGGCTTCCTCCTCCTCATTAGCCAAAAGATCGAAGTGTTCGATGATATCATACCAGCGGCTTTCGTCATCGATTGCGCCGAAGACGCCAAGAGCGCGCTGCTTAGCGAGCGAGACAAGATCAGCAATGATCGAGGAGAACATGCGGACTGGATGCTCTGGAGCAGCCTTCTCGCCAAGCTTAACGAGGATGTCAGTGACCTTGCCGCCGTTGACCTGGACCTTGGGGAAAGCTTTCTTGTAAGCGCCAAGGCCAAAGCCGTGAACCGTATTGGCGTTAGCCTTCTTCCAATCAATGCCGCGCTTGCCAAGCTTAGCTTTGATCTCATCAGCAATCTTGCGGTTATAGGCCAGGAGCGCAACAGAGCCATTGGTGCGCTCTACCGCCTCGATCAGAGTTGTGGTCTTGCCTGCGCCAGCGACAGCCTCAAGAACGCAAGAGCCAGAGCCGTTGACGACCCAGTCAAGGAAAGCAGCTTGCTGCTCTGAAGGAACGAATTTAGCCATATCAATCTCCATAAAATAAAGGGGAGCAAATCAAGCTGCTTCGCTTCTGTGAAGCTCAGCGAGCTTCGCAGCTCCCCTCCTTGGTATAGAAGTTACTTCTACCTGTCAAGCGTCCTGCATCCAGACCAACTTGGGCAGCGAGACTGGCTTTTCTTTAGCCCTGCGTCGCGCCTGGCCAAACATCGTCTTGAGCCTTGCCTGCTCACGGGCAGCCTCATCCCAGGCCAAACGGTTAATCCGATCAGATAAACTTACAGGGACTTTATGCGTTATTGATTTTTTAGTTAGCATCTCAATCTCCATCGTTTTCCATTACTGCTCTAATTGCATCTAACGCCTTGACCGCCTCTTCAAATGACATGACATACAGGCCGCCTTTATATTTATACCTCATCTTTCTTTTTCTTAATTCAGAAGCAAACTGACACCTTTCTTCGTGCGTTTTTAAATAAAAACTTTTTTTATTTCTTTCATCATCGCCAAAGATCACAACCATCCTTTCCACATCGAGCATCTTAATCTCCGCTAGTAATTTCTAACAACTCTAATTGCGACTTGATATACTTCTCCAACTCTTCACGAATTGTTTGCGCATGTTCCATATTGCTTGGAGAGCGCCAAAGTTTATCGGCAGCCTCTTTGATTAAGCCAATAGATTTGCATCGAATATATTTTAGATGATCGATGTAGATATTTTCGTCTTGCGTCATTGCGGCTGCTCATCCTTTGATTTGTCTCTCAACTTTCTTAAGCTTCTTCTCAAGTCTCCTATGCGCCAGTGATAGATTTGAGCAAACGGAATAACCAGCTTTCCGGTGTGACCGTATATGATGATTAATTCCGTATTGCTTGTTATCTTCATGCCAAGCTCTTCGTATTCCAAAAGCATTTTCATGAAGGATGTCAGTTTCATTTTACTACTCGTATTTTGATGCAAGCTCGTTAGCGCCTGCAAGGATTTGATCCATCTCTTCGCTGTCAGTGTGATCGCATATTACGTCGTAGCCATCGTTTCCGTAAACTAAAAAAACAAAGCCAATGCGTCTGCCAGGCCATCCGTTTGCGTCTGTAAAAATTAAACGCTCTTCGTCGCATTGACGAACTTCATCCATCATATCGCTGACCGCTTTCTCGCGATCGTCACTTGGTCGCGCAGTGATTGTCGCCTCCTCGCCATTGTGATGCGTGACAACGCAACCAAAATCCAGGGCATCCTGGATAATGGTTTTGACGATAGAGCGCTCAATGCGTGCAATGTTCTCGATGTTCATATCAATCTCCATTATTTATATTTGCCGTTGGTTAATTTCTGAACTCTGTAAACCCTACCCTGTTTTTTATAAAAATCTATTTGTGGGGTCAAAGCGTCCAGATCCCACGCAAACGTGACTACAAGCCACTTGTTGTTATGCATAAGCTGAAGTCTAAAATCTGGAGGCGCGCGCATATCAATCTCCATCTTTGCCGTATTGGTTGTAGTAGTCCAAAGCGCAGCGATATCCTAAAACCATGAAGATTTCGTTTACGCTTTTGTCGGCAATCTCGTTGCTGAAGACGCCGTCCTTGGCCAGGTCCCGAAATACCTGGATCGATCCCTGCAACGTGTAGTCGCTGAGCTGATGCAAGACGCTCTGCGGGATTGGCTTGTGGGGCACATTAATCTTCATATCAATCTCCATATCCAAATCACTAGATCTCAACTCATACTAGAAGTTACTTCTATGGTCAACCCCATGATTGATCTTTCCGCCGCCGTTAGCCATGTTGCTGATTTGGATGGGGTGGGACGCTTGACATGGATGAGGGCCTTATCAATGCTATTGCCGCTGGACTGTGCTCGTTTACAGTCGGCACTGATCGAGATCAGGATGGATATGGACGTATAGCTCTGAGAGAACACACCGCTCCCTGCGAGCAGCAATGTGAATATTGCAGGCTGAAAGCCGTTTATCTGGCCGAATGCATCTCAAACTACATTGGAGAGATAGATGACCAATAACCAACTACAGACAATCGTCGCGCGTATCGAGAAGCTTGAGGAAGAAAAAGCCGCGATCGCCGCCGACATCAAGGACGTTTTCTCTGAAGCCAAGAGCAATGGATTTGATACTAAGGTTCTTAAAAAGGTTCTTGCGCTGCGCAAGCAAGATGCAACAGAGCGCATGACTGAGCAAGCAATCCTCGCGACATATATGGAAGCCTTGGGCATGCTTGCAGACACGCCGCTTGGAAAGGCAGCGATGAAGTCAGTGACGGTCAAAGCTTCATCGATCCCTGCGAAGCCTGCCGACTATGATGATGACTTTTGATGAGTAAACAATTAGATCGGGATGTGTTACTATGTCCCGGTCTTTTTATGTGAGTTGAGATATGAGTGAAAAAGAACAAGTGAAGCGTCCTGTTGGACGTCCTACCAAATACAAGCCGGAGTATTGTGAGCGCATCATTGAGCTTGGCAAGCAAGGTTATAGCTATGCTGAGATTGCTGCGGACTTAGAAGTTGATAAGGCGTCGCTCTATGATTGGGCCGCCGCCCACGAAGAATTTTCCACTGCCTTACGCGCGGCCAAGACATATGAGCAGGCTTGGTTTGAGCGCGAAGCGCGTTCAAACATGAAGAACCGCGACTTCAATGCGAACCTCTGGTATCGCTCAGCCGCGTCACGTTTTCGCGATGACTACACAGAACGCAAAGAGACGCAGGTCACCGGAGCCAATGGCGGCCCAGTGCAAGTTCAGTCCCAGGTCGTCGATGCCAAGACGCTTGACGCAGATCAGCGCGAAGCACTGCGCGCAATCCTGATGGCGGCAAAAGAAGGAACGCGATGACAGAAGAAGCAGATCTTCAATGTGACCGCATATCATCCATTGCTGATGATATCATCGAGTATTTAAAAGAAGAGCTGCCTGATCCAACAGAAAAAATGCAGGCCCTTGCGACAGTCGCAGTGCTTATTTTATCGCGTGAGATGTTTGGTCGCGAAGAGGCGTCTAACTTGTTAGGGCATTTTAGCATGGCGGTTGTCTCTGGTGTGAAATATGCCGACGACACCGGCAATCATATGTGGGTAAGCGGACCAGGAAATTGATATGGATGAGGTTGAAGGGGCGCGGTTATATAATTTATTCCCTGAGCGCGTTGTCGCCAGCTGCTTGCAGCGCGACGTCACGCAGGCAGAGATCGATCACGCAGTAGGATCAATAGGCGCGCGCGGCATAAACGTTCTTGATGCAGACGTTATGAAAGATCTGCGCGAGTTCATTTGCAACGAGCTGGATCGATACATGCGCAACGTCATTGCGCCTCGCAATGAAGTCAGCTTGC
>Ga0209770_10001202_pt1 | contig 13549 bp, 17 predicted proteins | sample LauGreSu1BDMLBDD_2_FD_187572 | JGI IMG/M metagenome (GOLD analysis project Ga0209770, IMG submission 187572) | Freshwater lake microbial communities from Lake Michigan, USA - Su13.BD.MLB.DD (SPAdes) (version 2) | ecosystem: Environmental > Aquatic > Freshwater > Lake | place: Lake Michigan, USA...
AAACGAATCGCGCTAGGATTGGAGGATAAATAAAACCAATTAATTTTATTTTCATTTTTCTCTAATTCAAGTTCAAATGCGTGAATTGCCTTGGGGTTTTCTGATAAATGGGGCCAATAAATTTTATTTATATTTTTTTTTAAAAGTTCAATCGCATTCGGGTTGAAAGACAGCAATTCCCAATCTATATTTTTCAGATATTTCTCCAACAAATGAATGGCATTGGGATTTAAAGAAAGATTGCTCCAATTAAGTTTCTCAACAGGAATCCAAGGTCTCAATCTTTTAAATGGTTCGCTCATTGTTTTATAAACTTGTTAAAGGTAAAAATATTAACTAACAAAGATGGAAAAAGGAATTCAATTTTTTTGTAAAGAGGGTGAAAAAGTAAGGAACTAAAAATGTCCCCCACTTCCCCATCCACCACAGATGTTCTCAGCACAGGTGTCCCCATCCTTCCCCATCCCCAAGTAGGTGTAGTAAAGAAGAGAACAAATTTTTAGTAAAGGGTAAAAATAGGTGTAGAAAAAAAAAATTGAAAAAGAAGAGGAGGATAAGGATAGAGGTATGAAAGAAATTTCAAATAAGCCAAAGCTTAATAAGTTAATAAGTTAATATAATGTCAACAGTAGAATTTAACGCATCAATTCAAGTGACAGAGTTGTTGATGAAGACGTTGGAGAATGCTGCGAAAGATTTGGCAACACGTTGTATCAAGGAATGCGCATCAAAATACGATTTCAACGCAGAAGAAGCGATTCAAGCCCTGGGTTTGGAGAGTTTGTCTGTGATTCGCAAACAAATGGCGAAGAAGTCAGTGCGAGTGCCGAAGGAGCGTGTAGCGAAAGAAAAGAAATCAAGCATCCCAATGCCATTCACGAGTGAAGGAGTAGATTTGACAGGCTGCCAAGGCCTAGCATACAATCGAGGTCTATTCACTCAATGCGCAAAGAAGCCAATGGAAAACGGAAACTACTGCAAAGGCTGCCAAAGCGAAGCAGACAAAAACGCATCTGGTTGCCCAGACTGCGGAACAGTCGAGAGTCGCCAAAACAGCGGTTTGTACGAGTTCAAGGATCCAAAAGGCCGAAAGCCAACTCATTACTTGAAAGTATTAGAAAAACTAAAAATAAACACAGAACAAGCGTCAGCGGAAGCAGAAAAGTTACAGATTTGGATAGACGAAGCACACCTGAACGCACCAGAAAAGTCACAGAATAAGCCGAAAGGTCGCCCAAAGAAGGTCGTCGCAAAGGTAGAAGCCGAAAATGTGAGCGATCTCTTTGCACAACTTATTGAGGACAAGGATGGAGAAGAGATACTGGAAGTGGTAGAGGATAATTCTGAAGAAGAGAAAAAAGAGGCCAAGTCACCGAAAAACGCAAAATTGAGTGAAGAAGAAAAGGCGGCAAAGAAGGCTGCCTTGGAAGCCGAACGCGCTGCAAAGAAGGCTGAACGTGAAGCGAAGGCGGCCGAAGAAAAGGCAGAACGCGAAGCAAAACGCAAAGCCGAAGTGGAGCAAAAGAAGGCAGAGCGCGAAGCGAAGGCAGCCGAAGAGAAGGCAGAGCGTGAAGCAAAGCGTGAAGCCGAAAAAGCAGAGCGTGAAGCAAAGCGTCAAGCCGAAAAGGCAGAGCGTGAAGCAAAGCGTGAAGCCGAAAAGGCTACCAAGAAGCCCACAGCTGCCAAGGCTTCTAAGGCTGAAAAGGCTGAAAAGGCTGAAAAGGCTGAAAAGGCTGAAAAGGCTGACAAGGCTGAAAAGGCTGACAAGGCTGAAGAACCAGCAAAAGTAACCGTGTCAAAAACTACAATTAACGGAAAAATTTACTTGAAATCCTGTGTCAATATTCTATATGATCCCGCAACAAAAGAGGAAGTAGGTCTTTGGGACCCAGAGTCCAAGACGATTAAGCCTCTGCCCAACGAGGACGAGGAGGAAGAGGAGGAAGAGGAGGAGGAAGGATATGAGTCAGTTTAGAAGTAGAAGTAGATAATGAATTGTAACTGATTAAATAAAATAGATAAAAGGATAATATCCTTTTTTTCTCCTTTGAAAAGGCAATAAACTAACAAATATTCATATACCTGTTTTGTCACTCATTTCTCTGTTTTGTCACTCATTTCTTATATTGTGTAACATAGGGGTTTACAGATACTACATATTTGGTTACAATAAAGTCAAAATGAGTTACACACCAACAGACAGTATTAAAGACTACACTATGATGCATATTACTATATTACTATATACCGTATCACTAAGTATATGAAAAAAGAACAATGTTTAACACCTTTGGACATTTCTATTACTTTGTGAACGTTAGGAAAACTCTGATGGTATTTTTTAGTTACCTTATCATCCATATTATTTCAGAAAAAATTGAAACTTATTTTCATTTTTTAATACAAGATACATAATATATCAAGTTTAAAATGACTAATGATTGGCTATTGAGAGTTGGGGATGGAAAGAACCTTAAAAACTCTTCCAAATACAGAATTTGGGGGATTTCTTCAAAAAGTCCTACAAATAAACATTTTATAAAAAATGTTAAACCTGGTGATAGATTATGGTTTGTGAAAAGTAAAACATTTGGTCAACTTCTTGCTGTTGCGACATATCGCTCACACAATTCGCGTGTTTCTGGACCTCTTATTGATACCTCGTTGACCAATGAAGAATTGGGATGGACTGGAAGTGAAACCGATTGGTCTGCTGACGTAGAAATTCATTATACAGACTTGTATGGATTGGATTATTGCGACATGCTTACTCATATAAAAGGTGCGTCAACGATTAGAGAATACAACGATAAATGTAGAGTTAATTTGCCTGTAGAATATAGCTATATTGTGCGATATAGTAGAGTTACTTTTGAACTGTAGAATATAGCTATATTGTGCGATATAGTAGAGTTACTTTTGAACTGTAAGTTAATTAATAATTTAAAAAAAATAAAAACGAGGGAAACCTCTTTTTTATTCAGTGTTTTCCTAACATTCACGAAGTAATAGAAATGACCAAAGTAACATAGGGGGTTACAAATGCAACATATTTGGTTACAATACTGACAAAATGAGTTACAAATAGTCAATTATAGTTACGCATTAATAGGGTAGCATTTAATACTACTATATTAATACTATATGAAAAAAAGAATGTTATTTAATTATTACACACACACTATACAACTATAATTATTATACTTTTTTATTTTTGTTAGTTTGTTTCAATTATTTTTCATCAAAGTTATCTTTAATTAATGTGTCGTTTCTTTTTCAGGCAACACGCGATTTGATTGCTCTTGTGCTATTCTCAGTTGTACTGCTGCTACTCTTGCTTTCCTTTTTGCTTCCTCTTTTGCATGTGCCTTTGCAAACATTGGGTTACACTTTATTGTCCCCCAATTTTTTACGACGGGAGTTTCAAGGAGTAAATCAAATAGGTTAGAATTTTTTGATGTTTGTTCCATATTCGTGATTGAAATTATTGAAATAATTATTAATTGTTTGTTTGATATGCGTGGATGCAACCAGAAAAAACATTTCAATTTTTCATTTTTTACTGCTACAGAAGTGGAACTAAACTAACAAATACTCATTTCCATGTTTTGTCACTCATTTATTGTATAGCGTAACATAGGGTGTTACACTTGTGCATGACAAAAGAAGAATATATAGTAAAGATTGTGAATTATTGCACACACTTGCATCTAAACTTTAAATTAACTTAATAAAATTTGTATTATGTATAGTTTTTATTATAATTGGACTAACTGGAAAAGGAACCATGTAAAGATATGGATTTGTAATTGTAATGGTAAATACATTATTAAATAAATTTTTTGTATACCAATCTTTATATTCTAATTCCATCCATTCTTTTTTTTCATTACAATTTTTATCAATACCTATTAATAAATCACATCCAGATACAACTTTTAATACATATGATTCTAATGACATTATTATTATACTTTCTTGTTTTTTCATCTCATCATATGCCCATAAATAAAATGTTTCGTCTACATCAAAACATACATCTTTTAAATATATATTTGAAAAATTATAACAATATGGAACAATACTTTGATTTTTAATAAATGGAAAAAGAATAATATAAATATGTAATTTATAACTTCCAGTTATATTTGTTTTAATACCAATAAATGTCGCGCCCATTTTATATTGAGAACATTTTGATATATTAGAAAAAATTATACTTTTAAAATATTTTATAGCATTTTCTAATTCAGTTTTATCTATATTTTCAGCCATTAATATTTAATATAAATTAACTATTCTTTATATTAATTTTAAACACTATTTTTTGCGTCGTTAGGTCGGCGTTTTTACAAGTTATAAAATGTAAAAAGGTGTAAAAAGATGATCAACTAACAAATATTCATATACCCATTTTGTCACTCATTTCCCCATTTTGTCACTCATTTCTTGTATAGCGTAACATAGGGGGTTACAGATGCTACATATTTGGTTACAATACTGACAAAATGAGTTACAAATACTCAATCATAGTTACGCATTAATAGGGTAGTATACAGTGTATACTGTATGAAAAAAAGAATGTTATTTAATTATTACACACGCACGATTATAATTATAATTAATATTACTTTTTTAATTTTGTTAGTTTGTTTCAGTAACAAATTCTAATCCTATTTATTACCCATACCAGGAAATATAATATCCGTTGTATAAAATAGATACACGTCTTTCATCAGGGTCTCCGTAACATAAACTACCACAGTTGATAAAGATGTTATCAGAAATATCTCTCTGATCCTGAAACTTACTAATCAAAAAGTAACCATCAAAATCTTTGGGCTCACTAAAGAAAGGACAAGTTTCGTTGGTAGCATTTTTGGGTAATATTTTATAATATATTACGCTGTTAATATTATGCATAGATACAACTACATCGTCAGTTGAGCCGTATCGTATCACATTATTCGGCAACCTTCTCTCGTTGCCAACTAAACATCCATATTCGTTTGACCATTGAATATTTTCGTTGATTCTGGTACTAACATCATCATAAACTTCTTCACTACAATACCTTTTTAGATTGTTGAAAATATCGTCGGTTAGAATAAAACTTTCAAAGTTGTCCATTGTTAGTGTATTGATAGTAGATTGACTATGAGTATAGTTTATTTCAATTTTTTTCCTTTTTACTGCTACAAGATACTCCCATCCTTCCCCATCCACCACAAATGTTCCGCAATTATATTATATGCTTTCTGAGACTCGTTTATCTTTAATTTTTTTTCACCAAAAGGTGTGGTTTTTACAAGTTCTAAAATCTTCAAGGGTGCAAATAATATAAAGATATTATACTATATATTATAATGAGTGATTCATTAACAAATAATTCTGAAAAATATATTGAATGTCAGTTTACATTATTGAATGATAATGAAATAACACATATAAGAACCAACTATAAAGTTGTCGATGTAGATTGGTTAGATGCTAGTAAAGTAAAGCATAAAATATTTGGTGATGATTATTTTACACCACTAAAAACTTATGTTATTAATAATATGGTAGATTTTTATCTAAATGATAAAGATAAAGAGATTTATAAAAAAACAGATTATCTCTGTAATGAAAAAGAAAAAATATGTATATGTAATATTCATGCAGACGATTTTAGAAAAATATATGATGGAATAAACTATAAACAAAATACAAAATATATTAGTTGGTGCAAAAAATATAAAGATAATTTTTAATTATATTTGGCGTTTTTACAAGTTATAAAATGTTCAAAGGTGTAAAAAAGATGACCAACTAACAAATATTCATATACCCCATTTTGTCACTCATTTCTTGTATAGTGTAACATAGGGGGTTACAGATACTACATATTTGGTTACAATATTGTCAAAATGAGTTACAAATAGTCAATTATAGTTACGCATTAATAGGGTAGCATTTAATACTACTATATTAATACTATATGAAAAAAAGAATGTTATTTAATTATTACACACACACTATACAACTATAATTATTACACACACTATACAACTATAATTATTATACTTTTTATTTTTGTTAGTTTGTTTCAACTATTTTTCATATAAGTTGTCTTTTAATAATTAATGGGTCGCTTCTTTTTCAAGCAACACGCGATTTGATTGCTCTTGTGCTATTCTCCGTTGTACTGCTGCTACTCTTGCTTTCCTTTCTGCTTCCTCTTTTGCCTGTGCCTTTGCAAACATTGGGTTACACTTTATTGGCCCCCAATTTTTTATGTCGGGAGTTTCAAGGAGTAAATCAAATGGGTTAGAATTTTTTGATGTTTCCTTTTCTCCTGCCTGAAACATTGGGTTACATTTTATTGGCCCACATCAACATAAGGGGAAATTGTAGTACCATTTGTATAAATGTGTATTTAATAACATAGGAATAGCCTGTATCATACTTGTTACTTAAATCATCATCATCTTCTAAACCATTGTTTCTTAATTCATCATCTTCTGAACCATTGTTTCTTAAATCATCATCTTCTGAACCATTGTTTCTTAAATCATCATCATCTTCTAAACCATTGTCCCTAACTAGATGCACCAAACCACCGTTTCTAAATATATTTATAGGATTGTACAACGGTGCTTCGGGTGGAACCTCAATTGGAGTTTCAGTGTGATATTTTAAAGCATTCTTACAAATAGGACATTTATTTAAATTAAATTGTTCGTTAGTGTTCATTCTAAGATAGTTTATATACTCACTGATTTAGCGGTAAAATAGTTTCAATTTTTTCATTTTTTACTGCTACAGAAGCGGAACTAAAAATCATTTTTCTTCCTTTGAAAAGATGTACCAACTAACAAATATTCATATCCCCATTTTGTAACTCATTTCCCCGTTTTGTCACTCATTTCTTGTATAGCGTAACATAGGGAGTTACAGTTGTGACATATTTGGTTACACTATGCCCATAATTGTGTTACAAATGTAGCCATTTGTGTTACACTGGTGACGCCGTTGTACTGTGTACTGTCGCACTATTTATGTATCACAGTTTCCTTTACTATATTTTTTATTATCTTATTATAATTTTTGTTAGTTTCTTCTTCATTTATACCATTCATTGAGTTACTAACTATCCTTAAATATCTATCATTCTCCTTTGATGTAGAGTCATTAAACTCTGGATGTTCATTCGTCCACTCTTTAATCTGTTTTATATTTTTATGCGCCACGTGTTTTATCGCAGTTGTTAATAGAGTTTTATCATCCGTTTCTTTATTCCATTGGTCCTTATCTTTGACATACATTATTTCTCGCTTTGAATCTGAACAATGTATCGGTCTGTCACTAATATCCATCTGTTTTAATCCATTTATAAATATCTTTGAAATCCCTTCTGCAAAACCTAGTCTCCCCGTTTCTTCCAAATCCTTGATTCCAACTTGCAATTGACTTACAAAATCCATTATATTCATCGCATTTTTACACGTCTCGTTTAAAAAGAAATTAAGATTAAAATTTGTATTATGACTATTGTTAGTATTATAACTACCACTATTCTTTGCTAGTTCTAACATATTCTTATTCTGTTCCATCATTTGCTTATTCTGGTCAATCATCAATTGTTTAAACTCTGAATTCTCTTTTAACAAATAACTTATTAATTCTTGTTGTTCCTCTATTTTAGGGTCACTTGTAGAAAGAATAGACATAATATCTTCTTTTGATAAACATTTTTTCTTATGTTTCCATAACCCTGCATAAGTTTTATATTCCTTTTCGCAATTTTGACAAGTTAGGATTTTTTTGTTTTCCTCAATATTTCCTGATATTTCCATTGACACCATAGTGTGTTTTTTCGTAAGTAAATGTTTTTTATAATCTTTTCTATAAGATGTGTGATAATCACACAAGTCACAAGTGTAAGTAAGTGGGATTTTTTGGGACAGTTTTATTTCCATTCTCCTATATATTAGGAAATAAATAAATCCTAAATCGTTTTCGGTAAAAATATATTAAAAATTTTATCATCACAAAATAAATCACTTATTTTTTATTTTGTGAGCATTATGGTTTAAACCCACTTTTTAACACATTATTTTCAAGACTTTTTTCGGTTTTTCAATTTTGGACATTTTTAAAAATGTCCATTTTCCAAAACCCCCAGGACTTTTATTTCTCTTTTAACAAAAAATAGATATTAATCTCAAAAGAACTTAAAGGCCTTTAAATACTTTTTAAAATACTATTTGTTAGTTCCATTATTTTATTATTCTGGTCAATCATTAATTGTTTAAACTCTGAATTCTCTTTTAACAAATAATTTATTAATTCTTGTTGTTTTGTAGCATCATTCATACAAGACTTTTTATGTCTCCATAAACCTTGCCTATGTTGATATTGTTTTCCACAAGAACAATTAAATGTTTCTGCTTGTTCTTGCTGTTTTTTTACTGATTTCAGTCCCATTTGTAACCTATTTGTAACCCGTTTATGTTTATCACTTAACAAATGAGTTTCATAATTACTTTTTCTGCTGGTATTATAGTCACAAGATATACAAGAAAATTTGGGTGCTGAATTTTGCTGATTTTTGTCCCCTAAAGTCGCCATATTTTAACTATAGAGAATTTTTTTAATATATTTTCGTTAAAAATATATAAAAATTATCGTCACAAATTGAAACATAAAAAATCCATTTTGTTAGCATTATGGTCTAAATTCACTTTACAACACATTATTTTCAAGACTTTTTTCGGTTTTTCAATTTTGGACATTTTTAAAAATGTCCATTTTCCAAAACCCCCAGGACTTTTATTTCTCTTTTAACAAAAAATAGATATTAATCTTAAAAGAACTTAAAGGCCTTTAAATACTTTTCAAAGTAAAAAAGCATTTCATTTCAATTTTTTTTCTTTTTACGTGTAGAACTCGCGGAACTAAAAATTAAAATAAAAAATATTGAACTAAAAGTTATATCACTTTTTAGACCAATTACAATAAAATATTTACTCTTTTTTTAAATTTTTATTCGCGTCTACTGGATACAGAATTGTTTGGGTATGGAGGATTTGATATAACACATATAGGAGGTCTGTTATCCATTCTAACAACGCGTTCACGCATTCTATTTATACTATTGTTTACCAATCGATTAATTCTGTCATCAATTTCGTCATTTGTTTCCGTGTGTTGATTTGAATTACGATTCCGATTATGCAATTCTCTCCCATAAATTCTATGTCCTGTGGCTCCAGTAACTCCAACTCCTGTAGAAGCTGTGTGACCCTGTGCTCCAGTAACTCCAAATCCTGTGGAATCCGTGTGACCATGTGCTCCTGTAGGTCCTGTGGGTCCTGTAACTCCAACTCTTGTAGAAGCTGTGTGACCCTGTGCTCCAGTAACTCCAAATCCTATGGAATCCGTGTGATCCTGTGCTCCTGTAGATCCAGTGTGTCCATGTACTCCTCCTGTAACTTGACGAAAAGACCCTTGATTCATTTCCATATTTAGAATATTAAAATAATTATACAATTCTCTCGCTATAGACTCTTGATTTATTTCCATATTTTGATTATTAATATTATTATACAATTCTCTCGCACAAATTCCATCTCCTCCTGAAATAGAACGTAAAAAGTCTTGATTGATTGCCATATTTTGATTATTAGAACTAGAACTACGAACTGAATTAGCGTTTGGCATAATAATAATAGTTTTTGAACGGAGTATTAAGATAAAGATATAATAAATCAGACCAAATAAAACGAATTCAATTTTTTTTAAAATTTTTAGTTCCACAAGTTTCACGCGTAAACAAAAAAAATTGAATTGCTTTTTGTTCAGTGATTGGTTCGCATCTAACGAAACCAGTAACAAGATTCTAATCTAATTCTAATTCTAAAATGACAATCCAGCATTTGTTGATCTGTGGCATTGAAACTCAATACTCTCCTGAGTATATTGTAAATGTGCTTTGGAAACAACGCATTGCAAAGGCAACAAGCATCACGTGTTTGCCAAATTTAAACAGCGACTCGTTTAACGCGTATATCACGATTGGTCAATGGTGCGACTCTGAAGTTGCCTATAATTTCATCAAGCGTCTGCAATACTCGTATATTGAGACACGCATCGTCCATAATGATGAAAATTGGTGGAATGTGTACACGTTCCCCTTTAACATCGGTGGCCCTCTGCCTGAATACACCACTCACTTTGACACAAACTACTTTGATAAACCTCTTAAAAAGTTGGCGAACGACAGCAGCCGCCCTATCCTAGGACTTTACGGCGAACAATTTAACCCTACGGAAGCAAGAGAGCAACTGGTGAAGCTGACTATTTGTCTTCAAAAGCATCCTGAATTGTGTTTTGAAGGCAGCTTTCTAGACCAAGAGATACAGCACTTACGAAACGAATTACGCATCCATAAAGCGGTAAAGAACAGTAAATTCGTTACTCCAAGACGTGTTTCGTTTGAATGTGGTGTATAAATAGATAAATAGATAGATAACAAGCAAATTTTAATAATTAATTAATCAAAATAAAATAAAAGAGGGATTTATTTCTTCCCTTTTTTCACTCCCTTAACATCTTTTTTCATTTTTTTAGTTCCACATTTTTTACGCACAAACAAAAAAATTGAAATACTTTTCTTAGTTCAAGTTTATTACATCTTTATATCATATCAACATATTGTACAACAATGCCAAACGCAAAGACAGATTCTAGTTCTAATAATCAAAACACTGCAAATCCTAGTGAAAGACTAAGTGAATTATCAATAATTGACAATAGAATACATATGATTATTTCAGATAGTCGTATGATGGATGAAGAATGTGTCAGCCAAGAATGTGTCAGCCGTCGTTTACGTGAATACTATGAAAACAGATTTCGTGAAGATCCTAATTGTCAAGACCTTAATCAAATCGCTCAATTAATACGATTCAGCGAAATTTTAGCTAATTTAGTTAATCGTCAAAATCGTCAATACCCTAATCAAAACGATGAATTACTGCGATTCAGCGAAGACGACATCGACAGCAACATCGACAGCGACAGCGACGACGGCTTTCCTGGTTTAATTGATGAAAATGGAATGCCCTTTGACGACTAGTTGATTAAAAATACAAAAAAAATAAATAATTTATTAAGTAATCAAAATAAAAAGTGAGACCAGTTAGGTCAATATCTTTTTTTATTTTTTGTTCCGCAATTTTTACGCACACAAAAAAAAAATTGAAATACTTTTCTCAGTTTAAGTTTATTGCATCTTTATATCAACACATATAATATAATTATGTCAAACGCAAAGAAGAGTTTGGAAGAGATAGAGAGAAATGAAATGTTTATACAGAGAGAAAATGAATGGGTAAAAGAGTTTGCGATAAGGAGACAGGAGAAAGTAAGAGGTTGGATGAGAGACTATGAGAGAAGACAGATGGAGGAGGGAAAAGATGAAAAGCAGATAGAGAAGGAAAAAGATGAAATGCAAGAAAAAAAGGAAAGATTTATACAGAGAGAAAATGAAAGGGTAAAAGAGTTTGCGAAGAGTTTGGAAGAGATAGAGAGAAAGGAAATGTTTATACAGAGAGAAAATGAAAGGGTAAAAGAGTTTGCGATAAGGAGACAGGAGAAAGTAAGAGGTTGGATGAGAGACTATGAGAGAAGACAGATGGAGAAGGAAAAAGATGGAATACAGATAGAGTCACTTCCTGTTTCAAATAACCATCTACTAATTCAAGACCCTAAACCAATTGAGGCAAATGGAATGCCCTTTGACGACCGAGTTGATTAAAAAAGCAAAAATAATTTATTAAGTAATCAAAATAAAAAGTGAGACCAGTTAGGTCAATATCTTTTTTTATTTTTTGTTCCGCAATTTTTACGCACACAACAAAAAATTGAAATACTTTTCTTAGTTCAAGTTTATTACATCTTTATATCAATACATTGTTCAAAAACCATTATTATTATGCCAAACGCAAAGACATTTTATATTTCTAATAATCAAAACAATGCAAATCCAAGTGAAACGCGACAACAAAGAATTGATTCGTGGACAATCTTGTTATCCACGAATACATCAGTAATTCCTATGATAAATCAAGAAGAACTTTTAAACAGATTACAATTATTTCGTGAATACTTGGCTAATCAACAACGCCCTAATCAACGAGACCCTAATCAACGAGAGCCTAATTTAATTAATGAATTTGAATTACGATTCAGCGAAGACGACATAGACAGCAATATCGACAGCGACGTCGACTGATAGGGTTTAATTGATGCAAACGGAACGCCATTTGACGATCGAGTTAATTAAAAATACAAAAAAATAAATAATTTATTAAGCAATCAAAATAAAAAGTGAGACCCCCTTAGGTCAATATCTTTTTTCATCCAGCATTTTTCACTCGTAAAAAAATTGAAATGCTTTAAACCCTCATATCTATTCTCTATCCTTACTTGAAAAATGTCAATTGAAAATATTATGATTCCTATTGTTGATGCAAAATATACACAGCAGTATATTGCTGATGTGTTTTGGAATCAACAAATTTTAAAGGTAAGTAGTATCACGCTATTACCATTTACTAATAAAAAATATTGCAAGGCATATATCAAAGTAGCCGAATGGTGTGAAAATGAAGCGGCCAACCTCGTTATAAGGGGCCTTAAAAATCCTAATAACGGCGATACACTTATTAATCACGATAATAATCAATATTGGAAAGTCGTAGATTGTGATATTAAAATGGAGAACCAATTTCCAGATTATATTTGTCATTTTGTTCCATCCTATTTCAAAGACCCATATTCTTCGTCTGTTTTAGAAACGGAAAAAGAGTGTCCTATATGGAAAATAATTAATGATACAAATTCATAATAAAGCGTACTAATAAATAAAAAGTATATATCATGTAAACTTAATTAAACAACCACTCTTTTTTACTGTATATACTAACAAAAAAATTGATTCATAAAATACACACTAATAAATTAATATCCTTTTTATGTATATAAGAATTTGTCAAAATATCGGTATATTATTAGTAGCAATTATAACACATATTATAGCTGATAATAAAATAATGAAATGGACTACGGAAAATTTATCGTGGGAATTTCAATATTTATTAAAATTAGTATCACCTATAATAATAATTATAATTAAAATAGCAATCAAATTTTATTTATTAATTTATTTTCCATTACTATTTGTTAGTTGGGTATTAGTAACAGACCCAACATTACAATATATTATTTATAAAGTGCTTGAAAAACCGCCACCAGAATTAGAAAAAAAATAATTATTTATTATTACACACACACGCACTTAACTATACCTATATCTATTGAAAACATAATATTTGCGTACTTATATCTCGTTTTATATCTTGGATACGATTAATATATTTTTCTAATGTAATTGGGTTAATTTCATCACCGAGACTTTTATTAAACCCACGCATTTCAAACTTGAATATATCCACCGAATTTATCTGTCCAATACGATGACATCTTGCAATCGCCTGGTCTT